>RCUS01000163.1_pt1 | contig 51120 bp, 40 predicted proteins | sample 2166221 | NCBI WGS metagenome assembly RCUS01 (sample SAMN09932758, study PRJNA488358) | compost metagenome | isolation source: compost soil in cyclohexanecarboxylic | place: Germany: Experimental Botanical Garden
TGACTTGGAGAATTTCAGATACTTTCATATTGGCCGTCCTGTCCGCGTGATTGGTTTTTTAGTTATTCTAGCCCTTACAGCGACTGTAGCCTATGCCTGCGGAAAAATCCAGCCTTGCGCGCAATCAAATCGAAGAGGTTTGTCGGGCAAGAAAAGCGTAGCGAGCGGATGCGCGGCGCGGCCGAGAAGCGCAGCTGTACTTCGCAGCTGTACTTTAGTACAGCGGGCATCGCCGGTCGTGCCCCGCGACGCGCAGCAGTTTTTTCACGCCCGGCGGCGGAACCAGCCGGCGATGGACAAGCGCTGGCGCGCCGTCGGCAGCACCTCGTGCAGCATCTCGCCCGACATGAACATGGCCATGCGCCCCGCTACCGGCCCGACATCCACCACGGGCGCGCCTTGCGGGTGCAAACGCAGCGCGCCGCCGTGTTCGGGCAGCCAGTCTTCATTGAGGTACAGCACGACGGACACGGTGCGCTTGTCGTCGTCGCGGAAACGGTCCAGGTGGGCGCGGTAAAAGGCGCCCGGCGCGTACAGGGCGAAATGGCTTTCGTACTCGTCCAGGCCCAGGAACAGCTCGCGGTTCAAGGTCTGGCGCAGGGTTTCCATGTGCGCCAGATAGCTGTCGCAGGCGGCGGAACGCCCCGTTTCCAGCCATTCGATATGGTCGCCGCGGATCTCCGGCTGCAGCAGCGGCGCATGGCCGCTGCCCACGCCGGCGCCCTTCATGTTGCCATTGAGCATGGATTGCACGCATTCGGCGGCCAGCTGGCGGCTCAGTTCAGGAGAAATAAAATGCTCTTGCATGACCCAGCCTGCGTGGCAGAGGCCGTCGACTATAGATGGTCCGGGTACGGCGAGGTCGCCGTCGAACGATATTGCGGGCATAAAATCTTTCCTGGTGGACATGCGATGAGAGTTCGCCTGTAGCCCAGGATTTCGCTTGCACGTAGCGGCCTTTCCTGCGGCGCGGCGCACGCGCACAGGTAAAACAGCCCGAAAATCGCTGACCCGATATCCTACCACCGCCGCCGCGCGCCGGTCACTTTTTTTACACTTCAGGTTACACGGGCAGCTCGCCGCCACGGCGCCATGCGCCCTGCACGCATGCCCTTTTGCTCTGCCGCAAATCAGGTTACGATCTTGCCACTATAAAAAACTTGGCGGAGACACCATGAGCGGCCCGAAATACCCCGGTTTTGACACTTTATCGCTGCATGCGGGCGCCACGCCCGATCCGGCCACAGGCGCGCGCGCCACGCCCATCCATTTCACGTCCTCGTTCGCCTTCAAGAGTTCGGACCACGCGGCCTCGCTGTTCAACATGGAACGGGCCGGACACGTGTACTCGCGCATCTCGAATCCCACCAACGCGGTGCTGGAAGAACGCATCGCCGCCCTCGAAGGTGGCGTGGCCGGCATCGCCACGGCCAGCGGCCAGGCCGCCATGCACCTGGGTTTATGCACCATCGCCGGCGCCGGCTCGCACATCGTGGCCTCGCGCGCCCTGTACGGCGGCTCGCACAACCTGCTGGCCTACACCTTGAAACGCTTCGGCATCGAGACGACTTTTGTCGATCCGCGCGACGTGGATGCGTGGCGCGCCGCCATCCGCCCGAATACCAAGGTACTGTTTGCCGAAACCCTGGGCAATCCGGGCCTCGACGTGCTGAACATCCCGACCATTGCCGCCCTGGCGCACGAACACCAGCTGCCGCTGATGCTCGATTCGACATTTACCACGCCGTATCTGCTGCGCCCTTTCGAGCACGGCGCCGACCTGGTCTTCCACTCGGCCACCAAGTTTTTGTGCGGCCATGGCACGGCCATCGGCGGCCTGCTGGTCGATGGCGGCACCTTCGACTGGCAAGCCGCCTACGACAAGACGGGCCGTTTCGCCGAACTGTGCGAGCCGTATGAGGGCTTCCACGGCATGGTCTTCGCCGAGGAATCGACGGTGGCGCCGTTCGCCCTGCGCGCGCGGCGCGAAGGCTTGCGCGATTTCGGCGCCGTCATGAGCCCGCATAATGCCTTCGCCCTCCTGCAAGGCATCGAGACACTGGGCCTGCGCATGGACCGCCACGTGGCCAACACGCGCAAGGTGGTCGACTTCCTGCTGGCCAACCCGGCCGTGGATGCCGTGTCCTACCCCGAACTGCCGTCACACCCGGACTACGCGCTGGCGCAGACCCTGCTGCCGAAGGGCGCGGGCGCCGTCTTCACCTTCAATCTGCGCGGCGACCGCGCGGCGGGCCAGCGCTTCGTCGACAGCCTGAAGATCTTTTCACACCTGGCCAACGTGGGCGACGCCAAGTCGCTCGTCATCCACCCCGCCTCGACCACGCATTTCCGCGTGCCCAACGAACAGCTGGAGCAGGCCGGCATCACGCAGGGCACCATGCGCCTGTCGGTGGGCCTGGAAGACGCGGACGATTTGATCGAAGACCTGGCCCGTGGCCTGAAACTGTCGCAGAAAGGCGCCTGAGATGCTGCTCACCATCGACCATACCGTCGCCTACTGCTACACGGGCAGTAAGGCTTTTAACCCAAGCCAGCCGACGGCCATCTTCATCCACGGCGCGCAGAATGACCATAGCGTGTGGGCCCTGCAGACGCGCTATTTCGCCCACCACGGCTGGAACGTGCTGGCCGTCGACTTGCCGGGCCATGGCCGCAGCCTGGGCGCGGCGCAGGCCAGTGTCGAAGAACTGGCGCGCTGGATCCTGGCCGTGCTCGATGCGGCCGGAGCGGCAAAGGCCATGCTGGTCGGCCACAGCATGGGCTCATTGATCGCGCTGGAAGCGGCATTCCTGGCGCCGCAGCGCGTCAGCCACCTGGCCATGCTCGGTTCCACTTACCCGATGAAAGTCTCGCCGGCGCTGCTGGAAACGTCACTGCAGGACGAACAGGCGGCCATCGACATGGTCAATATCTGGTCGCACTCGTCGATCGTGCAAAAGCCGTCGTTTCCCGGCCCCGGCTTTTATGCCATGGGCGGCGCGCGGCGTCTGAAGCAGCGCATCGCCGCCATCAACCCCGATCACGTGTTTCACACGGATTTTTTTGCCTGCAATGCCTATGCGAACGGCGAAATCGCCGCCGCTTCGGTACACTGCCCCACTTTATTCATTTTCGGCGCGCGCGACATGATGACGCCGCCCAAGTCGACCCGCCTGCTGACGTCTGCCATCGCGCATGGCACGGTAGTGCAAGTCGACAGCGGGCACGAATTGATGGCCGAGCAGCCGGACGCCGTGCTCGATGCGCTGTATGCGTTTGCGCAAACGGCAGCGGCATGAACGCTTTTTTAGGATAGATGCACATGTTGTTGAATACCCTGTTCGATGAATTGACTGGCCGCGGCAGCGGCACCGAGGCGGAGCGGCACGCACGCTACGACTGGCTGGAACAGCTGCGCTGCGCCAACCCGGACGCGGCCGAAGGGGGCGCCATGGCTGGCATCCCCGGCCATCACTGGTACCGGCTGCCGCAGGCGCTCGGCGTGGCGGGCCAGCAAAGCGACCTGCTGGTCGGCACCCTGAACGCCCAGTACCTGGTATTTGCGGGCCGCCACGCAGCGGCGTTCGCGGCCGAACTGGGCTTGCAGTACGACGCCAACAACCGCATCGACCGCCCGGGCGGACTCGATGAACTGCTCGACGCCTATGCCGAGGAGGACGACGGCAGCTGGAGCACCTTGCCGGCAGGCCGGGCGGCGCCACCGCTGGCAGGCTGGGACGATGTGTACTTCCGCGTGCGCGACCTGAGCGACGGCAAGGCCATCCAGAGCGTGACGACCATCGCCTACGAAAGCAGCCGCTTTCCCGGCTACACCCTGCTGGGCACGACCCTGGTGGGCGCGGGCGCCATCGCCCACGACGACGAGACGGCGCAGTATCTGCAGCAGGTATTCGCCGACTGGGCCATCCAGCGCGCATGCGCCGACGCCTGTCCGCCAGCGGCGGCAGCATGGCCGCACACGCCCCGCCAGGCGCCGCCCGCGCCCGTTGGCACGCCGTTTGATTTTGCCCGCAACCTGGCCTATTTCGACGCCCTGCTGGCGGCCTACGGGCGCGCGCAGGCGCAAGCGGAAAGCGACGGCGGCGATGCCGCCTACTGGGCCTGCGCGGCGGCCAGCACGGCCTACCAGGCTTTCTCGCTGCGCTATACGGCGGGCTTGCCCTTGCAGGAAGTGGTCGCTGCGCTGGAAGCTGCCATCGGTGCCTGCGAGGCGGCGCGCACGGCCCTGGCCGATGCCTACGATGACGAGGACTTGCCCGCGTTTGACTTTGAACAGCTGACCGACTATGCGCGCACCCTGCAGCTGCTGGGCGCCGCCCTGCTGTTCGGCCGCCACGACCTGGCCGCGCGCCTGGCCGCCCTGCAAACGGCCTTCGATGGCGAAGATGGCGTGTACGAAGCCCTGCTGTCGGCCATCGATCCGCAGCGCCCCGCCGTCGACGAATGGTATTTCGCCGAGCCCTACACGGCCCTGTACGACTGCCTGCAGGCCGACGATCGCGCGCAGCAGCTTGAGCATCTGCGGCAGTACCTGGCCGGCTGGCATGCGGCGCTGGTGCAGGAAGACTGGTTCAACGGCCACTTGCGCGCGCAGGGCCTGGGCGGCTACTACGGCCTGTGGGCCTTCGAGGCCGCCGCCGCGGCAAGGCAGCTGGGCCTGCGGCACGGCGACCTGACGCACTGGCTGATGCCCCCGTCGCCCTGAGTCCCCAACATCTTTAACGAAAAAACATGATCAATACCGCAGCCCTGTTCAGCACCGCCTTTTTACCCGGCCAGACCGGCTTCGACACCGAGACCATCACCGGCCTGGCCGAATGGCGCCAGGGCATACCCGTGCTGTTCAAGCTGCTCGCAGGTGCCGGCACGCAAGCGGCCGCCTGGCCCATCTACGGCGATGGCGAAGACTGTCCCTGCGTGCTGGCCGCGCCGATGGCGCAGGCGCAGGCCAGCTGGCAAGCGCTGTCGCAGCTGATGGACAAGCCGCGCGACGCGGCCGACATCGTCGCGCGCGGCGCCATCAGCAGCTTGCTGGCCGGCGCTCAGCCCTGGCTGGTGCTCGACTGCGTGCAGCTGATTCCCCACGATATCGATACGCCGGAATACGCGGCCGCGCTGCTAGCACTGCGCGAAGAGGCAGCCAGCCTGCATGCCGCCCTGCTGCGCGGCGACCGTGCCGCGCTGGCGCCCCTGCTGGCCGCCGGCGCGGCATCGCCCGCCACCGGCTACTGGTCGGCCACGGCCGACGCCCAGCTGGCCGATGTCGAGGAACTGGGCACGGACGAACTGCCTTTCCTGCAAGGCCTGGAAGTGGTGGGATGGGAAGAAGACGCGCTGTGCTATGAAGTGAGCGCCGCCGGCGAACCGGACGTCACTGGCCTGGTCACGCCCTATGGCCGCTGGATCGTGCCCCTGTCGCAGCGCTGTGTCGACCTCGGCGTTTACTACGCGGACGATGGCTGGATCACCTTCGCCAGGGCGGACGCTCCCGAGGCGCACGGCGTGCTGGACCTCAATGGCACGCTGGTGCTGCCGCCCGCCCCCGGCGCCCTGTATGTGATCAGCCCCCATCTGTTGCAGCAGATCGATGCAGACGGTGCCAGCCGCTTGTTGCGCCTGCCCGATGGCGCGCTGCTCATCGACAGGGTGGACAACATGTGCGAGCGCGAAGATGGCTTGATCGACATCGAGCGCCAGACAGACCAGACAGACGATGACGCCAAACGCAATGTGCATGGCGTGGTCGACAAGACGGGCAAGATCGTGGTGCCGCTCGCCTACAGCTCCGTGCAGGATTTCGGCACGAAAAAGAAAATCGCCATCGTCAGCCAGCGCATCGCCGGGCGCTTCCTGTTTGGCCTGGTCAATCACCAGGGCGAGCTGCTGGCGCCGTGCCAGTACGAAGCCATCGACTGCGCCACCACCTCGTCGCCGCCAAAATTACGCAAGAACCTGATTTTCGCCATCGACGCGCAAGGCCTGGCCTGCATGCTGACCCTGGATGGAAAACAGGCATTCACGCCCCTGTATCGGCCGGCCCACCATTTGCGCGGCGTGGCCGTGCAAAGCGATTTTTTGTATGTGGTCAAGGACGGCATGGCCTGGAGCATGGATTTCACGGGCCGGCTGCTGGAACAGTTCGACACCGTGGAGAACTTCAAGGCGGCCATCACGGCCCAACTGAGCGACAACATGGGGCTCAGCAAGAAAAAAACCGCCAGGCGCCGCAGCTTTACGCCCGCGCAAATCCTGGCCAAGGCCGACCGTGAACAATTGCGCAGCATGGCCGCCCTGGTCTTGCAAGGCGATGCGGACCTGGCCGCGCGCTGCGTGGACATCACGCTGGAAGAACTGGAAGAGGACGACCCGCAAGAGGAATATGAAGGCGACACCCCCGAGGCGGCCTGTTTCTTCCTGCTCTGGTCCACGGCCTCCCACACGCAGGGCCACGGTACCACCCTGGACTGGAAAGCCGTCGATGAGGTGCCGCGCATCGGCCAGCATATCGGGCTGCCCGCGCTGCAGGATTTCCGCTGGAAGGAACGCGAGGATGGCGACGCCATGGCCGAAGGACTGGCCGCCATCGCCGCCCACCTGGCACCGCACCAGCTGCGCCTGGTGAACCTGCACGGCGGCGAAGACACGTATTACCTGGGCGTGGTGCGGGCGCAGGATGCGGCCGCGTTCCAGGCGGTGGCGCAGCAGGCGGCCTTGCGGCCCGTGCTGCTGTGAGTTTTCAGCCCGGCGGCGGCCATCCGCAGCGCCACTTCACGACGAGATAGCCATGCACGCGAAAAAATTCATCGATGATGTCGCCGCATCCAATGCGTCCCTGCTGGCCTTGTATGCGCAGGGACGGCAGGGGCAAACACGGCTTGGCGCCATGCTCGATGCGCTCGCGCTGGCCGACGGCCAGCGCGAGCAGATTCTGGCCATGATCAAGCTGGCGATCGACGACACCACCTACCAGCTGGTATGCGGCATCGAAGGCAGCGCATCGCTCGGCGACAGCCAGCAGGACTACACGCTGCTTGACGAGGATGGCAATACGCTGACGGGCGCGCTCGACAGCCTGCTGTACGAGCGGCTCAACCCCTGACTATCCTCAATTGCAGCGCACTTCCCCGAAATGCTGGGCCAGGCTCATGCCCAGGCCTTCTTCCACGGCGTTTTCAACCTGCGCCGCCAGGGCTGCCGCTTCTTCGGCGGCCTTGATGTCGCGCTCATTCGTCGAGCCGGCCGGGTAGCCGGAATTGACGCGCATGCCGCCGAAGACAAACAGGCGATAAACATCTGCCAGGGTGATGCGGTTGACGTTGCCCAGCAGGACCCAGTGGTCGGAACTGTCGGCCACGCGCTTGCCCCACTGCACCCGCACGGCGCCTTCCACGTTGACTCTTCCCACCCAGCCTTGCAGCACCATCTTGTCGAGCAGGGTTTCCATCTCTTCGAAGCCCAGGCGCGTGCTGCGGCGGATGTCGGCCGCACCCACCAGGGCAGAATCGGCGCAGTGGCAAGCCTGGTGCAGCACTTTCAGGATGGCCACGGCGTCGACGAATTCGCTGCCAGGCGCCGCCTCGTACCACCAGCGCTCGTATTTCACGACGGGCAAGGCGGCCACCAGCAAGGCGCCCACCAGGGTGATCATCCAGCTCAGGTAAATCCACACGAGGAACAGCGGCAAGGCGGCCAGCGCGCCATAGATGCGCGAATACGTGGGGAATTCCTGGATGAACTCGCCGAAGCCCCGCTTGGCCACTTCGAACGCCAGCGCCGCCAGCAAGCCGCCCCAGGCCGCGTCGCGCCAGTCCACGTCGCGGTTCGGCACCGTGATGTACAGCAGAGTGAACGCCAGCATGGTCAGGCCGATCGACACCAGGGTGTAGAACACCGTACCGAGGAAAGGCACGGCGCCCACCACGCCGCTGGTGGCGATGAAGACGCGCGAGGTCACCGTCAGCGACACGCCTACCAGCAGCGGTCCCAGGGTGACGATGGCCCAGTACACCAGCAGCCGCTTGGTCCAGCGGCGTTCCTGGCGCACGCGCCAGATGCGGTTGAAGACGCGCTCGATCAGGCTCATCATGCCTACCGAGGTGACGATCAGGGCGCCCGCGCCGATGGCCGACAGGCGCGTGGCCTTCGAGGCGAATGTCGTCAGGTAGCCGAGGATGGTGTTCGAAATACCCTTGGGCATCACGCTTTGCACGAAATAATCTTCCAGCGCGTGGCGGAAGGTATTGAATAGCGGGAAGGTGGTGAAGATCGCCAGCGCCAGTGTCAGCAGCGGCACCAGCGCGAAGACGGTGGCGAAGGTCAGGCTGCCCGCCACTTGCGGCAGGCTTTCCTCGCGCACGCGGCGGCGCGCGAACTGCAGCAAATCGCGCGTTTCGGACCAGGTCAGGCCACGCACGATGTCGGCACCGATGTGCAGGGTACGCCACAGGTATTGGAAGAACGGCAGTATATATTTTAAAAACATGTTCGAAATCAGGACGGCGCCATGACAGCAGTCGTATCAGGCTGTAAAGCGCCCTATAATACCAACGATGAAGCCAACCAATCTGATTATTCTCGTATTGTTTTATTCACGCCATGGGGCCACGCGCCAGCTGGCCGAGCTGATTGCCCAGGGGGTGGAAAGCGTGCCTGGCTGCGATGCCCGCCTGCGCACCGTGCCCGCCGTCTCCACGGTGGCCGAGGCCACGGCGCCGGAAGTGCCGCCGGACGGCGCGCCCTACGTGGAACTCGACGACTTGCAGGAATGCGCTGGCCTGGCCCTGGGTTCGCCCACGCGCTTCGGCAATATGGCCGCTGCCATGAAATACTTCTGGGACGGCACGGCCAGCGACTGGCTGGCCGGCAGCCTGTCCGGCAAGCCCGCCTGCGTGTTCACGTCCACGGGCAGCCTGCACGGCGGCCAGGAATCGACCCTGCTGTCGATGATGATTCCCCTCTTCCACCATGGCATGCTGGTCATGGGCCTGCCCTACACGCACCCGGAACTGATGACGACGTCCACCGGCGGCTCGCCATACGGCGCCACGCACTGGTCGGGCATCGATGGCGACAAGGCCTTGAGCGAGGATGAAAAACGCCTGACGCTCGCGCTGGGCCGCCGTTTGGCGGAAAACGCCCTGAAACTGGCAGGCGCATGATGCACGGCGCGCTGCACAAATACCTGCACTGGGGCGCCATCGCCAGCCTGGCCACCCTGATCGCCTGGTGCCTGGCGTGGGAAACCATCGTCGCCCCGCTGCAGCCGGGCGGCTCATGGCTTGTTTTAAAGGCCGTGCCGCTGCTGATTCCCCTGTATGGCGTGATCAAGCGCGACGTCTACACCCTGCAATGGTCGTCGATGGTGATCCTGCTGTACTTCACGGAAGGCGTGGTGCGCGGCTACAGCGACACCAATCCCGTGTCGGCCATGATGGCCTGGGGCGAGGCGGCCATCGTCTGCCTGTATTTCATCTGCGCCGTGCTGTATCTGCGCCCGTATAAAAAGGCCGCCAAGCGCATGGCCAAAGAGCTGCTGGAAAAAGTGAATAAAGTGAGCCTCAAGAAATGAGCGACATGCCTGTGACTGACCAAACCGCCTTCCTCGCCGCCTGCCGCGACCTGCTGGGCGACGCCTACGTACTCACCCTTGACGCCGACAAGGCGCCCTTCCTCACCGATTGGCGCGACAGGTTGACGGGCAAGGCCCTGGCCGTGCTGCGTCCCGCCACGGTGGAGCAAGTGGCGGGTATTCTGCGCGCCTGCACGCAATGGCAGATCCCCGTCGTGCCGCAAGGCGGCAACACTGGTTTGGTGCTGGGCAGCATACCGGACGAAGCCGGCACGGCCATCGTGCTGTCGCTGGCGCGCCTGAACAGCATCCGCGCGCTCGATCCCGTCAACCGCACCATCACGGTGGACGCGGGCTGCATTTTGCAAACCATCCAGGAAGCGGCCAGCGCGGCCGGCTGCCTGTTCCCGCTGTCGCTGGCGGCCGAGGGCAGTTGCACCATCGGCGGCAATCTGGCCACCAACGCGGGCGGCACGGCCGTGCTGCGCTACGGCAATACGCGCGAACTGTGCCTGGGCCTGGAAGTGGTCACGCCGCAAGGCGAGATCTGGAGCGGCTTGCGCGGCCTGCGCAAGGATAATACGGGCTACGATTTGCGCGACCTGTACATCGGCGCGGAAGGCACCCTGGGCGTCATCACGGGCGCCGTCATGAAACTGTATCCGCAGCCGAAAGCCTGCATCACGGCGCTGGCCGCCATGCCCTCGCCTGCCCACGCCCTGCGTTTGCTGTCGCTGATGCAGGACCATTGCGGCGCCAGCCTGACGGGCTTTGAACTGATGTCGCAATACTGTCTGCAACTGGTGGCGCAGCAGTTCCCGCAACTGCCGCAGCCTTTCGCGCAGCAGCACGGCCAGTATGTGCTGCTCGAATTGTCCAGCAGCCAGTCCGAGGCGCACGCCGTGGAATTGCTGGAAGCGAGCATCGGCGCGGCGCTCGAAGACGAATTGGTCGCCGACGCCGTCGTTGCCAGTTCGGTGGCGCAGTCCGAAGGCCTGTGGCAGCTGCGCGAGCACATTCCGCTGGCGCAGGCGCAGGCGGGCAAGAACATCAAGCACGATATCTCGCTGCCGATTTCCCGCATCGCCGACTTCATCGCCATCACGGATGCGGCACTGGAAAGCGCCTTCCCCGGCTGCCAGCTGGTCTGCTTTGGCCACCTGGGCGACGGCAACCTGCATTACAACGTGGCGCCACCCGTAGGCATGACGGATGGCGATTTCCTGGCCAACCAGGACGCCATCAACCGCATCGTGCACGACCAGGTGCACGCCTTTGGCGGCTCGATCTCGGCCGAACACGGCATCGGCGCGCTGAAGAAGGCCGACCTGGCGCACTATAAATCGCCGCTGGAACTGCAACTGATGCGCGCTGTCAAACAGGCACTGGACCCGCAGAACATCATGAATCCGGGGAAGATACTGTGAAACTTTCATTCATCCTGCCGCTGCTGTGCGCCGGCGCTTTCAGCGCGACTGGCCATGCCGGCGCGCAGGACGTCTACAAATGCGTGAAGGATGGCCAGACCAGCTATAGCGCCACGCCGTGCGCGGGTGGCCAGCTGCAAATCCTCGAGGTGCCGGCGGCGCCGGCCGCCGCCGACAAAGGCGCGGCCACGCGCCAGGAGCGGGTCGCCAGCCAGATGGAAGCGGCGCGCAAGAAGCAGGAACAGCTGGAAGACCAGGCGCGCGAACGGGGCGCCAAACAGCAGGAAGCCCACGAGAAGCACTGCACCCAGCTGCGCCTGGAACAGAAATGGGCGGCGCAGGACGCCGTTGGTGCCGGTACCGCCAACCGCGATGCGGCCCAGCTCAAGGTGCGGCGCGCCGGCGAACGCCTGGCCGTCGAATGCCTGCATTGAGTGCCAAGCCAGGCACCGCGGCGGGCCGGCGCCTGCTGTCGCGCTGGCTGCTGCTGGGCGAATGGCGCGCGCACCCCGTGCGCGCCGTCGTCGCCATCCTGGCCATCGCCGTCGGCGTATCGCTGGGCTTTGCCATCCACCTGATCAATGCAGCCGCCTTCAATGAATTTTCCACGGCCGTCAAAAGCCTGTCCGGCCAGGCCGACGTGCAGGTGGCCGGGCGCGAAGCGCTGTTCGACGAAAACATCTACCCATGGCTGGCGCAGCGCGATGGCGTGGCCGTGGCCTCGCCCGTGCTGGAACTGCAGGCCGGCCTGTCCGGCGCAGCGACAAACGAAGGTGGCGCCCTGCACGTGCTGGCGCTCGACGTCTTCCGCGCCGGCTTCATTTCGCCCGACCTGATCGGTGCACCCGCCGATGGCCAGCCTTTCGACACCCTCGCCGACGAAGCCATTTTCCTCTCACCCGCCGCCCTGCGCTGGGTCAAGGTGGCCGAAGGCGACAGCATCGCCCTGCAATCGGGCACGGGCACGGTGTCGCTGCGGGTGGCAGGTTCGCTGCAACGGGCGCGCGCCGGCCAGCGCATCGCCGTGATGGATCTCGGCGCGGCGCAATGGCGCTTCAACAAGCTGGGCAAGCTGTCGCGCATTGATCTGAAACTGCGCCAGGGCGTCAACCGCGACGCCTTCCAGGCGGACCTGGCGCGCGCGCTGGAAGCGCAGTACCCCGGCCGCTTCCGCGTGGGCCAGCCCAATGATGAAAACCAGAATAGCCGCAACAATAACCTGAGCCGCGCCTACCGGGTCAACCTGACGGTGCTGGCCCTGGTCGCCCTGTTTACGGGTGCCTTCCTGGTGTTTTCCACGCAGGCGCTGTCCGTCATCCGCCGCCGCAGCCAGTTCGCGCTGCTGCGCGTGCTGGGCATGGAACGGGGCGCCCTGCTGCGCCAGGTCCTGCTGGAAGGCAGCAGCCTCGGTGTGCTTGGCGCCGCGCTGGGCATCGCCGGCGGCTACGCGATGGCGGCCGTTGCCCTGCGCTTTTTTGGCGGCGACCTGGGCGCCGGCTATTTCTCGGGCGTGCAGCCGCAGGTGCAATTCACGCCCGTCGCCGCCCTGGTCTACTTTGCCCTGGGCCTGGGCGTGGCCTTGCTGGGCTGCGCCGCGCCCGCGCTGGAAGCGGCGCGCGCCGCGCCCGCCATCGCCCTGAAATCGGGCAGCGAGGAAGTCGTGACGACGCGCCTGGCCAAGACCTGGCCGGCGCTGGCGTGTTTGCTGCTGGCCGGCGCCCTGACCTTGCTGCCACCCGTATTCGAGCTGCCCCTGTTCGGATATCTCTCCATCGCCCTGCTGCTGATCGGCGCCATCGCGCTGATGCCGCAGCTGGCCGCCGTGGTCTTCCGCCACCTGCAACGCGCCTGGCTGCGCACGGATACGAGCAAACATGCGCCCGTGCGCAGCCTGACCCTGGCGCGCCTGGCGAATGCCTCCGGCCAGGCCGGCATCGCCCTCGGCGGCGTGCTGTCAAGCTTTAGCCTGATGGTGGCCATGGCCATCATGGTGTCGAGTTTCCGCGTCTCCGTCGACGACTGGCTGCTGCAGATTTTGCCGGCCGACCTGTATGCGCGCACGGTGTCGGGCGCGGGAACGGGGGGCCTGAACCCGCGCGAACAGGACGCCATCCTGGCCCTGCCTGGCGCGGCCAAGGTGGATTTCCAACGGGTGCGCAGCCTGTCGCTGGCGCCCGACCGCCCCAACGTGGTCTTGCTGGCGCGCCCCATCCTGCTGTCCGATCCCGGCAAGAGCATGGTGCTGGTGGGCGACTCCCTGCCCGTGCCGGCAGGCAGCCGGCCCGTGTGGCTGTCCGAAGCAGCGGCCGACCTGTACAACCACAAGCCCGGCGAACGCATCAACTTGCCGCTGGCCGGCGGCCTGCACGCCTTCTTTGTTGCCGGCATCTGGCGCGACTACGCGCGCTCTTCCGGCTCCATCCAGATGCCGCTGGCCGACTACCGCGCCCTGACGGGTGACATGGATGTCAGCGATGCGGCCCTGTGGCTGGCCAAGGATGTCACGGGCGACGAGCTGCAACGGCGCCTGAAAGCGCTGCCATTCGGCGCCAGCCTGGAAGTGTCGAACCCTTCGGCCATCCGCGCCCTGAGTCTGCAGATCTTCGACCGCAGCTTCGCCGTCACGTATTTATTGGAAGCCATCGCCATCGTCATCGGCCTGTTCGGCGTGGCCGCCACCTTCTCGGCGCAGACCCTGGCGCGCGCGCGCGAATTCGGCATGCTGCGCCATGTGGGCGTGACGCGCGGCCAGATTTTATCCATCCTGGCGCTCGAAGGCGGCGCGCTGACGGCGCTGGGCATCGCCACCGGCTTTGTCCTGGGCCTGTTGATCAGCTTTGTGCTGGTCTTCATCGTCAATCCCCAGTCATTCCACTGGACCATGCAGCTGCACCTGCCCTGGCCCTTGATCGCCACCGTGGCGGGCGCCCTGCTGACGGCGGCGGCCCTCACGGCCCTGATCGCGGGCCGCCAGGCGCTGTCCGCAGGCCCCATCCGCGCCGTCAGGGAGGACTGGTAATGCGCCGTTTGACTTTTTTGCTGATGTTCTGCAGTGCCACCGCGCTGGCCGCGCCGCCCGCGTTCGCCCCCGTCACCCCGCTGCCGCCTGGCCAGAGCCTGCGCCTGCCGCACGACTTCGGCGCCCATCCCGCATACAAGACGGAATGGTGGTATGCCACGGGGTGGGTCAAGACCGCCGCTGGCGAGCAGCTGGGCTACCAGGTGACCTTCTTTCGCAGCGCCACGGCCACCGACGCGGACAACCCCAGCGCGTTCGCGCCCAAGCAGCTGATCATCGGCCACGCGGCCCTGTCGGACCCGAAAGTGGGCAAGCTGCTGCACGACGAGAAAAGCGCGCGCGAGGGCTTCGGCCTGGCCTATGCCAAGGTGGGCGACACGGACGTGAAACTCGACGACTGGCGCATGCGGCGCCAGGCCGACGGCACGTATCAGGTCAGCCTGGCCGCCCGCGACTTCAATTTGCAGCTGACCCTCGCGCCCACCCAGCCCGTGCTGCTGCAGGGCCAGGGCGGCTATTCGCGCAAGGGTGCGCGGCCCGCGCAGGCCAGCTATTACTACAGCAAGCCGCAGCTGCGCACGACGGGCACGATCGCCCGCGCGGGCGGCAAGCCGGAAGCGGTGACGGGCGCCACCTGGCTCGATCACGAGTGGTCGAGCCAGGTGCTCGACGCGGACGCCAGCGGCTGGAACTGGATCGGCGCCAACCTCGATGACGGCGGCGCCCTGATGGCCTTCCAGATACGCAGCAAGACAGGTGCTAAACTATGGGCGCACGCGACATGGCGCGACGCGTCCGGTAAGATGACGCAGTTCGCGCCCGGCGACGTCGATTTCACGCCCACGCAGCTGTGGCGTTCGCCCCGCACGCAGGCCGAATACCCGGTCGCCACCGAGATCCGCACGGGCGCCACGCGCTGGCAGATCAAGCCTTTGCAGCCGGACCAGGAACTCGATTCGCGCAGGTCGACGGGCGCCGTGTACTGGGAAGGCGCCGTCACGGTGGAGCGCGACGGCCAGCCGGTGGGCCGCGCCTACCTGGAAATGACGGGCTACGTGCAGCCGATGAAGTTATAAGCGTTATCAGCACCATCGAATATGTAAATCAAAGCGGAAAACAATGACAACCAGCACAGAAACAGGCAGCACGAGTACAGCAACCGCCGCAAGCAGCACATCAACTCCCGATACCGGCAGCAGCCGCGAACTGAAAAAAGGCAGCCTGGCCGCCTTCAAGGGCTTGATGCCCTTTTTGACGCCATACCGCAAGCAGTTCTTCCTGGCCGGTATCGCGCTGGTGGTGGCCGCCGCTTCCACCCTGGCCATTCCCGCCGCCTTCAAGCAGATGATCGACCTGGGTTTCGGCGGCGCGGCCGGCTCGAAGAGCATCCAGCACGTGGACCTGGTCTTCCTGGCCCTGTTCGGCGTGGCCTCCATCCTGGCGCTGGCCACGGCGGCGCGCTTTTATACGGTATCGTGGCTGGGCGAACGCGTCACGGCCGACATCCGCAGCGCCGTGTACCGCCACGTCGTCACGCAAAGCCCGGAATTCTTTGAAACCACGCAGACGGGCGAAGTCCTGTCGCGCATCACCACCGACACGACCTTGATCCAGGCAGTGGTCGGCACCAGCATCTCCATGGCGCTGCGCAATGTGCTGCTGTTCCTGGGCGGTCTGGTGATGCTGTTCGTCACCAGCGCCAAGCTGGCCGGCATCATCATCGGCCTGTTGATCCTGGTGGTCGTGCCCATCATCGTCTTTGGCCGCCGTGTGCGCAAGCTGTCGCGCGACTCGCAGGACCGCATCGCCGACGCCTCGGCCATGGCCGGCGAAATCCTCAACGCCATGCCCACCGTGCAGGCATTTACACACGAGAAAATCGAATCGAAGCGCTTCGGCGACTCCGTCGAAGGCGCCTTCATGACGGCCATGCGCCGCATCCGCGCCCGCGCCCTGCTGACCATGATCGCCATCCTGCTGGTCTTCGGCACCATCGTCTTCGTGCTGTGGCTGGGCGCGCGCGCCGTACTGGAAGGATCGATGACGGGCGGCGACTTAGGCCAGTTCATCCTGTACGCGTCCATCGTGGCCGGCGCCATCGGCGCCCTGTCCGAAGTGATGGGCGAAGCGCAGCGCGCCGCCGGCGCCACCGAGCGCCTGCTGGAGCTGATGGCCGTCAAGTCGGAAATCGAATCGCCGGTCACGCCGCTGCCACTGCCGGCACGCGCAGCAAATGGCGCCGCGCTGTCCTTGAACGACGTGGTGTTCTCGTACCCGTCGCGCCCGGACACCTATGCGCTCGACCACGTCAGCCTGGATATCCGCGCCGGTGAAACGGTGGCAGTCGTCGGCCCGTCCGGCGCCGGCAAGACCACCCTGTTCCAGCTGTTCCTGCGCTTCTATGACCCGCAAAGCGGCAGCATCCGCCTTGACGGCGTGGACATCAAGCAGCTCGACCTGCATACCCTGCGCGACGCCATCGGCATCGTGCCGCAAGATACCGTGATCTTCTCGGCCGACGCCATGGAAAACATCCGCTATGGCCGCGCCGGCGCCAACGATGAAGAAGTGATCGCGGCGGCAAAAATGGCGGCAGCCCACGAATTCATCGAGCGCCTGCCGAACGGCTACAAATCCTTCCTTGGCGAACGGGGCGTGCGCCTGTCCGGCGGCCAGCGCCAGCGCATCGCCATCGCCCGCGCGCTGCTGAAAAACCCGCCGCTGCTGTTGCTTGACGAAGCGACCAGCGCGCTGGACGCGGAATCGGAACGCCTGGTGCAAAAGGCGCTGGAAGCGGCCATGGTGGGCCGCACCACCGTCATCATCGCGCACCGCCTGGCGACAGTCCAGCGGGCCGACCGCATCGTCGTCATGGAAGACGGCAGGATCGTCGAGATGGGCACGCACGCATCGCTGGTGGCCCAGGGCGGCATCTATGCCAACCTGGCGGCACTGCAATTTCACAACGTACAAGTCAATTAAACAGAACCGCCATGAACGCTTTATTCCACGCCAACCTGGGCATCACCGATTTCTGGACCTTTTTACTGGGGACGATCTTTATCGTCATCCTGCCGGGCCCCAACTCCATGTATGTGCTGTCGGTGGCGGCGCAACGGGGCGTGCGCCCGGCCTACCAGGGCGCCTTCGGCATCTTCGCCGGTGACCTGATCCTGATGGTGCTGTCGGCCTGCGGCGTCGCCTCGCTGCTGAAAGCCAGCCCGGCCCTGTTCTATGTCGTGAAATACATCGGCGCGGCCTACCTGGGTTGGATCGGCCTGCAGATGCTGATCGGCTGCTGGCGCAAGCTGCGCACGCCCGCGCCGGCTGAAGGCGAAGCGGCGGCCACGCCGGCGGCCATCAAGGAAAGCGATCCATTCCGCAAGGCGCTGATCATCAGCCTGATGAACCCGAAGGCGATCCTGTTCTTCATTTCCTTCTTCATCCAGTTCGTCGACCCGGCCTTCCCGAATCCCGTACTGTCCTTCATCGGCCTGGGCCTGATCTGCCAGGTGATCAGCTTTAGCTATCTGACCGCCATCATCTTTGTCGGCGCCCGCCTGGCCGACACTTTCCGCCGCCGTCGCCGCCTGTCGGCCGGCATGGGCGGCGGCGTGGGCGCCATGTTCATCGGCTTCGGCGCGAAACTGGCTACCGCCACCCTGTAAGGAAAACACCTTGACCGAGCTCGAACTGCGCCAGCGCTGCCACACCGTCCTGCCGGGCCACCGCCAGCCCACCCCGGCGGCCACTTTCGCCGCCATGGCCGCCTGGTGCGAAGCCAACGACATCGCGCACGACACCTATGGCGACGGCGCGCTGATCGAACAGTTCGAGAACAAGATCGCCAGCCTGCTGGGTTTCGAGGCGGCCGTGTTCTGCATCACGGGCACCATGACGCAAGTGACGGCCCTGCGCCTGGCCTGCCAGGACCGCGGCTCGCCGCTGGTGGCGCTGCATCCGACTTCGCACATCCTGCGCCATGAACGGGGCAACCATGAATTGCTCGACCACTTCAAGGGGCTGATGCTGGGCGACCCGCACCGCCCGTGGACGGTGGACGACTTGCGCGCCGTGCCCGATGCGCTGGGTGCCGTGCAGGTCGAACTGCCGATGCGCGAAATCGGCGGCCAACGCCCGTCGTGGGACGAATTGAACGACATCAAGCGGCACTGCCGCGACCACAACATCCACCTGCACATGGATGGCGCGCGCCTGTGGGAGGCGCAAGCGGGTTTTGGCCAGCCGCTGCCGGCCATCTGCGACGGCTTTGACTCCGTGTATGTGTCGCTGTACAAGGGTATCGGTGGTTTGGGCGGCGCCATGCTGGCCGGCAGCCGCACCTTTGTCGAACGGGCGCGCGAATGGTTCCGCCGCCAGGGCGGCAATATCGTCCACCGCACGCCCTACGTGGTGGCCGCCGCCATGCAGTTCGATGCGCGCATCGCCGCCATGCCGCGGTATTTCGCGCGCACGCAGTGGCTGTACGCGCTGCTGCGCGATTTTCCATCGATAGCCGTCAATCCCGCCGCCCCGCAGGCCAACATGCTGCACCTGCATTTGCCCGTCTCGCGCGAACGGGCCATCGCCATCCGCAACCAGGTGGCCGCCGACCACGGCATCTGGCTGTTCGGCCGCGCCAGCCACGCCGCCCTGCCCGGCCACAGCGTGGTGGAATGGTATGTGGGAGATAACTTGCTGGACATGCCGGACGACAGCGTGCGGCAGGCGTTGACCTTGCTGGACCAGGGCCTGCGCATCAAGGCCTGAGCGGCGTAGGTCGGCGTGGGTCGGCGTAGGTCGGCTTAGCGCGCAGCGCGTAAGCCGACAACACGACAGACACATCCGAAAACCCATAAAAGGCTGGGGTCAGTCCCTGCGGGATCGGAATGTCCGCCATTGGCGCACATTCCCCCAGCGGGTCTGACCCCGAAAAAAAAAGCGCCCGAAGGCGCTTTTTTCATTTCATGGCGGCCGGGTCGGCCGCCACTACCTGCTTAGAACTTGTAGTTGTAAGCGAGACCAATCAACTGCATGCGGGTCTTGAACAGGCCCTTGGTGGTTTCACCATTGCCGGTGCAGCCTTTGGTCACCGGCGAGCAGTTATTCGTGTAGTTGACCGAAGCGTCCTTGAAGTCGATATAGCTGTAGGCCAGATCCAGCGAGGAGTTCGCGTTCAGCTTCCAGTTCGCGCCAATCGAGTACTGCATGCGGTCGCTGTCCGGCAGGGCCGGGTGACGCAGCTCGGCGCTGCGCACTGGCGCCTGGTCGTGGGCGATACCGGCACGCAGCAACAGCGCTTCGCTGTACTTGTAGTTGGCGCCCAGCGAAACGCGGTAGGTGTCCTTCCAGTTCTGGCGGATGCGCTCAGCACCTTCGGCCGTTGGCGGGAACTGGATGTCCAGGTTTTCCAGGCGCGAGGTGCGGGTCCAGGTGACGTCGCCCATCAAGGCCCAGCGCTCATCCATCTGATGGAAGGCGTTGACCGACAGGGTTTCAGGCGTGCGCACTTCCACCAGCGCCTTCGAATTGACCTTGCCCGATGCGGCGGAAATGAAACCGTTGACGGCCGCATTGTTCGACACTTGCGAGAAGTCCCAGATCGTGTCGCCTTTCAGCTTGTGCGAAATCGACGAACGGTAGGAGATACCGAAACGCGTGCCTTCGTTCAGCTGGTACAGATAGCCCAGGTTGAAGCCGAAGCCCCAGTCATCGCCATCCATCGAGGCGTGGCCATCCTTGGCGCCCTGCAGCGCGGCACCGGCGGCTTGCGCGGCGGCCAGGCCCTGCGTCTTGGCGATATTCGCCAGGAAGGCTTGCGATGCGGCTGGCGCATGCTGGCCCAGGAAGGCAACCGTGCCAGGCACGTCGACGGCCTGGCCCAGTTCGGCCTTCATGTGTTCCGCGGTAACGCCGAAACCGAACGAGTGATGCTCGTTCAGCTTGAAGGAAACGGAAGGATTCAGGGCGATGGCTTCGAGCTTGATGTTGGTGATCGCATAGCGGCCGCTCCAGTCATTGCCGTAATCGAGCTTGGCGCCGTACGGCACGAACAGGCCCATGCCGACGGTCCATTGATCGTTGAGCTTCTTGCTCGCGTACAGGGCAGGCGCGAAGACGGCGTCCGGCGCGTAGTCCTTGGTCGTGCCGCCCGGATTGCGGCCGGTGAAAGTCTTCGAACCCGTGTCCTGGTAGGTCGAATGCGGCACCACCAGGGTACCGCCGCCGACGAACTGCGTGCCTTCCAGGCGCGACATGCCGGCCGGATTGTAGAAAATGGTCGATGCGTCGGCCGCTTCGGCGCCGTTCGCGTCAGCCGAACCCTGGCCGGAGACGCTTTGCGAACCGAAACGGTAACCCGATGCTTGTGCGGTGGAAGAAATGCCGGCGAATGCGGCGATGATCAGGAGGGGCAGATAGCTATGTTTCAAGTTCGGTTTCAAGTTCGTCTCTCTTTATATTAGTGTGTACTTCGGCATATTGTCTCGGGCGTCTCAACCTGACCCGTCCTGCACATTTCTTGCCGCCGTGAACTCCAATTCACGGACGGCATGAGCGAAGCATATAATATTTTTGAAAAAAAAGCGAACGATCGCTCTTTTTATGAAACGACGTTGTTTTCCGCGCCATGAACGGGGCTGTAGGGTGGCAGCACGGGGGCTGGAAGTGGTATTAAAAAACGCTTGCGCATCAGCGCCAGCATGTGTTCGGCCGGCACGGGACGCGAGATGAAATAGCCCTGCACCTCGTTGCATTGCAGGGCGCGCAGGATGTCGAGCTGCTCGCGCGTTTCCACCCCTTCGGCCACCACGCTCATGCCCAGCGCATGCGCCATCGACAAGATGGCGCGCACGAACACTTCGCCCTGCTCCGAGCGGCCCAGCTCCATGGTGAAGGCGCGGTCGATCTTCAAACCATCCATGGCGAACTTCTGCAGCTGCGACAGCGACGAATATCCGGTGCCGAAATCGTCGACCAGCAGGCGCACGCCCAGCGCGCGGATGGCCGACAGCTGCTCCACGGCGCGGTTCTGTTCATCCATCATGGCCGATTCCGTGATTTCCACCTCGATCAGGCGCGCATCGATGCGGTGGCGCGCCAGCGCGGACGCCAGCACCTGGTGCACGTCGCCGCGGCCGAACTGGCGCGCCGACACGTTGATGGACACGGGCACCAGTTCCTGGCCGGCCGCCTGCCAGTGCGCCATCTGCTGGCAGACCTTCTCGATGACCACTTCGCCCAGCTGCGAAATCAGGCCGCTGCTCTCGGCCACGGGAATGAATTCCAGCGGCGGCACCATGCCGTGCTGCGGATGATGCCAGCGCACGAGCGCCTCCATGCTGCACAGCTGCCCGCTCATGGCGTCGACCCGCGGCTGGTAGACGACGAGGAACTGGTCCTGCTCCAGCGCCGCCACCAGGCTTTGCTCCAGTTCGCGGCGGTTGCGGATGGTCTCGAACAATTCGGGCTGGAAGAAGCGGTGGTGGCCCTTGCCCGCCACCTTCACGGCGTACATGGCGATATCGGCGTTCTTCAGCAGCACGTCCGTCTCGGCGCCATCGCGCGGATACAGGCTGATGCCGATCGATGCGCCCATCTTGTGGCGTTCGCTGCCCAGGTAAAACGGCTCGTCGAAGGCGATGGCGATGCGCTGCGCCACCTGCTCGGCGCGGCTGTCGTCTTCCACGGGGTCGAGCACGACGACGAATTCATCGCCGCCCAGGCGCACCACATGGTCGCCCGGCCGCAGCACGGCCTTCAGGCGCAAGGAGGCGGCGCGCAGCACTTTATCGCCTTCGGCGTGGCCCTGCGTATCGTTGATATCCTTGAAGCCATCGAGGTCGATGAACAGCAGCGCCAGCATGTGCCGCGCGATGGCGGCGCGGCCCAGCGCCCCGGGCAGGAATTGCTGCAGCCAGTAGCGGTTGGGCAAGCCCGTCAGGCCGTCTTCATTGGCCACGCGGCGCAAGTCGCGCTCGTGCTCCTTGGCCGTGCTGATGTCTTGCAGGGTGACGGCCAGCCGGTCGCCGCTGCGCACCAGGCGCCGGCGTATCCAGCGCAGCTTGAACGGGTTGCCGTCCGGCAGCTCGATCTCTTCCTCGGAAAAGCCCGATACCATGGCGGCCCGGTAATTGTGAATGAGGTCGCGGAAATACGGTTCATGCGCGCGCGATTGCAACCGCATGCCCAGCAGCTGCTCGCGGCGCACGCCAAAATAGCCGGCGCCCGGTTCGTTGCAGTCGACGATCTCGAAGTCGGCGATGGCGCCATCCTCGCCGCGCAGGGCCGTGATGATGAAAAAGCCGTCGCTCGTGCCTTCGGTGGCCATGCGGTAGGCGTTGCGCACGCCTTCGGACTGGTGGTGGCGCCAGGCCAGGCGCAGGGACAGCACGGTGGCGATCACCGTAAAGCCCAGCAGCAGCAAGGTCACGCCGAACGCGATGCCGATGTAGATGGTGCGCGTCTCCTGGTAGGGATGCAGCATTTCGCTGTCGGCCAGTCCCACGACGGCCGTAAACGGATAGGCTTTCAGCGCCTGCCAGCCCACATAGCGGTTTTGTTTGTCGGAAAACGCCACCCGGCCGCCCGACTCCATGGCGCCGCTGTCCGTTTCCAGGAAGCTCGTGTCGAGAAACGGCGTGGCGCTGCTGCCGTGCGCGGGCAGCACGCGGGCACCGAGGCGCGTGCTGAACAATTCCCCCTCTTCGCCCACCATGGCGGACATGCCCAGCTTGCCAAAGTTCACACTGTCATAGAATTCGGAGAAATAGCTGGAATGGATGGAAATGAGCAGCACGCCGTCGAAATTGCCATCCTCGTCTTCCAGGCGGCGCGTGAAGTGCACGAGGCTTTCGTCGGCCCCTGGCGCTGCCGCCTCATCTGCCGGATTGACCCGCCCCAGCGCGATGCGCAAGGCGCTGGAATTGCTGCGCCAGTGGCGCAGCAGGAAATTGCTGCGCTCATTCGTGCGCAGCCGCGTCAAGTGCGCCGTGGCCGTGACGGCATGCCCCTTGCGGTCGAGGATGGCAACGATGGCAAATTGCGGCAAGGCATACATGCCCTGCGTCTTCAGTTGGTCGAGGCGCAGATGGCCGCGCGAATTTTCCCATTCATACTTGAGCTGCAGGGTCAGCTGGTCCATCTGCTCCAGGGTGCGCAGCAGATACTGGCCATATGCCTTCGATTGCGAGGCCACGCTGTCGAGCGCCTGCTGCTGCGCCACCTTCTTTTCCGCCTCCAGCTGCAGCAAGGTGGCCGTCCACAGCACGGCGCACAGGGCCAGGCACAGCAGGGGCCAGGCCAGGATCAGGCGCAGGTTAGCCCTGAGAAAATCGGCCCTGCTCATTTCCACCACGGCGGCGTTATTATTATTTACAAATTGTCGCAAGAACATGGTGCCAGCATCTGCCATTTCTGTATTTCTTTAAGGACACACAAATTACCACAGAGTCATGATTGCATGTAAGGCAGCGGCGTAATTATGTCTGCGCGGCGCATCGGGCGTGTCGCGCCTGCGTTACAATCAGCGTCCTTACCGTTGGAGAAATACATGCAGCAATATCAAGATTTGATCAAGACCGTCCTCGAAACGGGTAGCTGGCAAGACAACCGCACGGGCATCCGCACCCTGAGCGTGCCGGGCGCCATGATGCGTTTCGACTTGGCAAATGGCAATTTCCCTGCCGTGACCACCAAGAAACTGGCTTTCAAATCCGTGATCGGCGAATTGTGCGCCTTCCTGCGCGCCTCGCGCAACGCGGCCGAGTTCCGCGCGCTGGGCTGCAAGGTGTGGGACCAGAACGCCAATGAAAACGCGCAGTGGCTGGCCAACCCCTACCGCGAGGGCGAGGATGACCTGGGCCCCGTGTATGGAGTGCAATGGCGCCAATGGCCCGCGTATAAACTGCTCGACGCCAGCCAGCCGGCGCAGATCGCCGACGCGCAAGCGCACGGTTTTACCCTGGTCGCGCCCATCGTCGAGGCCGGCGTGCAGAAAGTCCTGCTGTACAAGGCCGTCGACCAGTTGCGTGAATGCCTGGACACCATCATGACTAACCCGGGCAGCCGCCGCATCCTGTTCCACGGCTGGAACCCGGCCGTGCTCGATGCCGTCGCCCTGCCCGCCTGCCATCTGCTGTACCAGTTCATCCCCAACGCCAGCACGCGCGAAATCTCGCTGTGCCTGTATGTGCGCAGCAACGATATCGGCCTGGGCACGCCCTTCAATATCGCCGAAGGCGCGGCCCTGCTGCACCTGGTGGCGCGCCTGACCGGCTATACGCCGCGCTGGTTCACGTATTTCATCGGCGACGCGCACATCTATGAAAACCACCTGGAGATGGTGGAAGAACAATTGAAGCGCACGCCCTTCCCGGCGCCGAAGTTTGTCATTTCCGAGCGCGTGCCTGATTACGCCAAGACGGGCAAGTACGAGCCGGAATGGCTGGAAAAGATCGAACCGTCCGACTTCTCGCTGGAAGGCTATGAACATCACGCGCCCATCAAGGCGGCAATGGCAGTCTGATGGCGGTCACTGCACTGGCGGCCCTGCACCGCAAACTGTTTGACGAAACGGATGGCAACAAGTTCGCGCGGCTGAAAGACCGGCTGCTGAACAAGCATGGGATGGACGAGCGGCAGGCCGTGCTCGACATCCTCGTCGGCTACGCCAAAGAAGGCCAGTTGCTGCACTGGCGCAACTTCCTCATGACGGACATCATCGCGCTGGCCGAACCCGGCGAGTGCGGCGACTTCTTCACCGCCTGCCTGGACGTGCCCGAACTCAGCTACTGGGCCGTCGATGGCATGCTCAAGAGCATGGGCACGGCCGCGTATGGCCCGCTGGTGGCGCTGGCCGCCAAGCCAGAAGCAAAGTTGAGCGCGCGCGCCAAGGCCGTCAAGAGCCTGGCCCTCTTCAGCGGCCAGCCCTTCGACCGGGGCTTGATGCTTGATCCCGGCCACTGGAAGGTGGAGCAGCTGCGCCTGGCCGAGGTGCTGGCCTGGCAGGCGGATGGCTACCCCGCTGGCCACGGCTTCGCTGCCCCAGCCACGCATGCCTCGCTGGCGGCACCGCATTCGCCGCTGGAAAAAGCCGCCGCGCGGCTGGAAAAGAAACTGGCGGCCAGGCGCCGGCGCGAGCAGGACCTGGCGCAGCCGTCGAACTGGCTGGCCATCGCCGACCCGGCCGACCTGCGGCAGATCGCTGCCCACTGGACCTTGCCGGAGCACTATCAGCGCTTTCTGGCCTGCTACTCGCCACTGCGCGTGAGCATCGACGGGGAAGATTATTTCCAGGGTCTGAACCTGTATGGCGCGGCGGAACTCGTCAAGCGGCAGCACGGCTATGCATGGAACCCTGTCACGCAGGAAAGCATTGCCGGCTGGCCGGAACACTACCTGGTGATCGCCGATGCGGGCGCCGATCCGTATTGCCTCGACCTGGCCGCCATCACCGATGGCGACGCCCCCGTCTACACGGCCGAACACGGCGCCGGCGCCTGGCATTTCGAACGCCATGCGGACAGCTTTGTCGCCTTCCTCACGGAAATCGCCGCCGCTGCCTAGCCCGGCCTGGCGTACTTAACCCGGCCCCTCGCCCCCACCGGGGCCGGGACCGCCAGGGCCGCCGGGACCGCGGCCGCCTGGCGGACCGAAGCGCGGCTCGCGTTCGCCCTCTTTTGCCGCCGAACCGGCGCCGCCCAGGCGGAACGACAAGCCCACGTACAGCATGCGTCCATCGAAGCGGCGCGTGCTCGTCTCGCGCAGGGTAGCGCTGTTGATGACGGTTTCCATCTTGTTGCTGTTGAACACATCGGTCACGTTCATCACCAGACTCAGCTGTGACGTCACCGTGTGGCGCCAGCTCAGGTTCACCGTGTTGTTGGGTGAGCGATAACCCTGTCCCGACAAGGTCTTGCCCTGCATTTGCAATGCCAGCTGCAGCTGGTTGCTGGGGTCGAACTGGTAGTTCAGGCGCGCGCGGCCGCTCAGGGCGTTGGCCGTGCGCGTGCTGCGGTTGCCCAGGTCGTCCGAGCTGGTCTGCTGGCTGCGCGCCAGGTTGCCGCTCGTGTTCAGGGTCAGCGATGGCGTGAGCTTGCCGCTGACGCTGAATTCCAGGCCGCTCGAATGGCTGCCTTCGCCGTTTTCGCGCGTGGTCAGCAGCACGTTGTCGCTAATAAAGTAGCGGTAGTCGACGATGGCATCCGTGTCGCGCCGGTGGTAGGCGCGCAAGCTGCTTTCCAGCCCGGCGATCTTGGTTTCGTATCCGATCTCGAACGAGTCCGTCTGCGTGGGTTTCAGCTTGGGGTTGCCGGCCGACACATTGAATTCGTCGCGGTACACCACATACGGATTCAGGTCGCCCGCGTTCGGGCGGCGGATGCGGTGCGCATAGCTGAAGCGCAGATTGCTCTCGTCGCTGACCTTGTAGGTGGCAAACAGGCTGGGGATGTAATTGACGTAATTGTTGCTGGCCTCGACGCCGCTGGTAATCTGGCGCACGTTCAAGTCCGTGTATTCGGCACGCAAGCCGGCCAGCGCGCCCCAGCGCTCGTTCAGGCGCATCTGGTAGGAACCGTACAGCGCGATGGTGCGCTCGTCGAGCTCGAAACGGTTGCTGCGCATGGGGTTGACGGTTTCCGCCAGGCTGGCCGGATTGATGTCCGTATACAAGGTGTCGAAACTGCTCTTGTTGTCCGCCACCTTGTAGCCCAGTTTGGCCGTGCCGCCCGCCAGCGGACGCTCGTAGTCGCCGCTGAAGTCGACGATGCGGTTGCCCGTTTCGCTGTGCTGGCGCGCGCGGCTGTCGAAGGCGTTGACGGGCGCGAGCGCATAGGCGTTGGCGTAGTCGCTGTCGCTCTCGTTGGTCGACGACGACACGCGCAAATCGATTTTCAGGCTTTCGCCCGGCAATTCACCCTTGTGGTCGTAGCGCCCGCCCCAGCTGGTGTTGCGGCTGTCGCCATTGCGCACGGTGCTGCGCGTATAGTCGCCGATGGTGTTGCCCAGGCTGTCGCCATTGAGGTAGCGGTCCTGCGAGCGCTGGTCATTGCTGCGGCCGTTATACGACATGCTGGCGGCCAGCGTGTCGCTGGCGTTCAGGTTGTAGTTGACGGTGCCGTTCACGCCCAGCGAGTCGTTCAAGCCATTGCTGGTGGAACGCTGGCTGCTGGGGGCGAAGGCGCCCGTGTCCCGGTCCAGGCGCTCGCGGCTGACTTCGCCGACGGAATTGCGCCCGTCGTGGCGGACATTGATGCCGCCCTGGTAGCCCCATGGCCCCTCGTTGTAGGTGCCGGACACGGCCGTGTTATAGCGCCCGGCGATGCCCGCATTCGCGTTGACGGTGGCAAAGCCGCCCGGTTTGCGGTTGCGCCGCATCACCAGGTTCAGGATCGGCCCGCCGCCCGCCTCGTTGCCGAACTGGGCGCCCGGATTGTTGATCACTTCCACCGATTCGATATCGTCGGCCGCCATGGCGTTCAAGGTGGCGCCGCGCGAATCGCCCTGCAGCATGGCCGACGGCTTGCCGTCGATGAGAATCTGCACATTGCTGCTGCCGCGCAAGGATACGCTGCCATCGGGATCGACCGCGACCGAGGGGACGTTATTGAGCGCATCGGCCGCCGTGCCATTCGTACTGCCGACGTCGGACTTGACGTCGTAGACTTGCCGGTCGATGCGGCCCGTGGGCCGCTCGGCCGTCACGCTGACGGAGGGCGGCGCGTCGGCTGCCGGCGCCTTGGCGGGCGCTGGTGCCGGTGCGGGTTTGACGACGGTCTCGCCGGTGGCTGGGGTTTGCGCCTGGGCGGCGGCGCTGGCGACCAGCAGGCTGCTGCCCGCCAGACAGTGGAAAAGGAGTGTATGCATTGGGCTAAAAAAGTAATCGAGACGCTACGGATGAGGCGCTACGCCGCAGCGTGAGGGCACAGGTGTGGGCGCAGTGAAAGCATGCCACGACTACAAGTACCAAAGCAAATGCGAACCATTGTTATTTACTTCAATTTACAAATCTCTTGCGCTTGTGGCATTCCAGCCTCATCCGATAAGGATGAGGCCAAGGAAATATTACTTCAGCAAGCCATTTCCACGTGCCAGCTTCAGCCAGCCCGGGTATTCCGTCATCAACAAATCATACAGTTCAGCGTCGCTATGCTCGTCGGGCGCGCTGACGGAAAAGTAATTCGCGTTGTCGACCAGGCGTCCTTGCAACTCGTCGAGTTTCTCCAGGAAGGGGAAATCGGAATCGGCAAAGGCGGCGAGGAACTTGCTTTTCGATTTGCGCCCCTTGCCGATGCCCATGAATTGCCAGAAGATCGGCTCATTGCTGGCCCAGCGCAACTGCTTCTCCGTCGTCGCCTGGTCGCTGGTGCCGCCATCCGTTACGAACATGACATACACGGGCAGTTCGGCCGCGACGGGCCGCGTGCGCTCGCCGCCACGGGCATCGGGAAAATAAAAGGCGCGGATGGCCTGCATGGCGGCGCCATAGCGCGTGTCCCCTTCCAGCGGATGGCGCTGTATCGCCTGGCTCACATAGGTATTGCAGTTGCTCAGTGCCATCGGCGCCGGGTGGTGGACGTTCTTGCCGAACAGGAAAACGTCGATCTCGCCATCGTCATCGAACTTGCAGCCCAGGGCCAGGATGCGTTCGGCAAAGCGCTGCACCAGGCCTTCTTTATACAGGCGGCCCATGGAACCGGAAATATCCAGGCACAAACACACCTTGGCGCGGTGATCCGCCAAGCCCACTTTTTGCAGGGACACGCCCGCCTGCTTGACCAGGCTGACCAGCTGCGGCGCTTCCCGCTCGACGCGCTTTTCCAGATTGATCTTGGCTTGCTGGATGGCCGATGCAGCAGGCGTGGCTGGGGTGGCAGGGGTGGCCTGGTCGACTTCGCCGCCAAAATGGCGCACCAGCGCGTCCAGTCCCCCATTGAAACCCTGGCCCACGGCCATGCAGCGCCAGCCGCCCTCCTTGCGGTAAAGCTCGAGCAGCATGACAGCTTTTTCCTGCGCAAAATCGGTGCCCGCAAAGGCAAAGCGCGCCAGGTCGCGCCCGCCCGCCTGCAGCCGCACATGGCCAGCTTGCAGCTGCGACATCACGCCGCCGCCATCGATGGACGCCGTCACGACGAGGCGGTCGATACTGGCCGGCAGGCGCGCCAGCTGCAGCGCAAACGCGGCCACATCGCCGCCGCTGCCGCTGCGCGCTTCCACGCCGCCGCATGGCGTGCGCGGCTGGTTGAAGAAGGTCATGTAGCGTTCATCGGACAATTTTCCGCCGGCATCGAGGCCGAAGCAGGCCACGTCCAGCGCCAGTCCCTGCGCGGCCACGCCGATGTCGAGCACGCCATCGGGAACGAGATTGGCCAGCGGCAAGCGCTGTCCCTTGCTCAAGGTTTCCATCAGTATCTCCTAGGGAATGTAGCGGCGCGGGTTGTCCGCATTGAAATCATCTTCGTCATCCTTGTCCTCGCCCTTGAAGACGACGGGACCGTTAAAGGCCAGCTGCAGGCTGTCGCCCTGCCAGCTCAGCCACGGCGTCGCCTCGCTGCCGGGGTCGGACGTCTTGCCGGACGGCTCCAGAATGATGCTGTCCGGCGTGATACGGGCCATGCCGATCACATAGGTGTAGACGGTGTCGTCGTCGGCCGCCTTGGACAGGCGGAAGTCGAACGCGCACTCGACGATCTGCTCGCCATACTGCATGACCATCTTCGGGCGCATGGATGCGACCGACACGGCGCCGTTGGCCAGCGCCGAATATACGCTGAAGACCAGGCCCACCGAGCCGCCGTAGTGCAGCGCCAGCGCGGGATTGACTTCCACCGTTTCCGTGGCCGGTTCCTTGCCCGAGGCGCCCGCCACGTCGCCCATATGCCGCACGAAGGGCATGGCATCGAAATTGCCAGGGGTATCGGGTGCCTGGATGAAGCGCATCTGGCCATTCGGCAAGAGGATGCCGACCCGCAAGTCGAGATCGTCATTATCGTCGTCGCCATCGCCGTTATCCACCCAGGTGGCCTTCACCGTGAGTTTTTTCGGCGCGCCGGCGCCCTTCTCCAGCGACACCTTGTGCGTCTGGCCCGCCTTGGTCAGCGAGATCTTCGAGAGGGAAATCTTCGGCGCGGGTGCAGGCGCGGCGGCCGGCTGCGCCACTTCGCCGCCAAAATGCGCCACCAGCGCATCGAGGCCGCCGTTGAAACCCTGTCCCACGGCCATGAAGCGCCAGGCGCCATCCTTGCGGTAGAACTCGCCCAGCATGACGGCTTTTTCCTGCGCGAAATCCGCTCCCGCATACGCAAAGCGCGCCAGTTCGCGGGCGCCGTCAAGCAGGCGCAGATAGCCGCTGCCCAGCTGCGCCATGGTGGCGTCGCCATCGATGGCGGCCGTCACCACCAGGCGCTCGATGGATGCCGGCAAGCGGTCCAGCTGATAGCTGAAACCGGCTGCATCGCCAGCGGGCGCCTGCGTTTCGACACCGCCGCACGGCGTGCGCGGCTGGTTGAAGAACGTCATGTAGCGGTCGTCGGACAGCTTGCCGCCAGCGTCGAGGCCGAAACAGGCAAAGTCCAGCGCCAGGCCGGCATTGCTGATGCCCAGTTGCAAGACATTGCCCGTGACGAGGCCGGACAGCGCCAGACGCTGCCCCTTGATCAGGTTTTCCATGGAATGATGTATTCAGATGTGGGAGCATCGGACCACGGCCCAGGCCGGGCGCGTCGTCCGAATGTGCAGTAAGTCCATGGCAGCACCAGGCCGCCATGAACCGCCGTTCTGTGTTCTTTACACAGCGATAAGAGCTACGGACAACGGCGCAGGGCAAGGCGCGCCACCGAAGACAGTACGCATGGTACGGCGAGGTGGCGCAACGCCGCCATAGGCCGTTTTCCGCAGCTCTCAGGAGACCTGACAAAACCGTAGCGCGCGGCAGTGAGCTGTGGCCGGGACGCGGAGCTGTGCTATGCACGGGGCCGCCAAGGCAGTGAACATCGGAGGCCGCAAATCGCGCCGCGCCGGTGGTTTTGACAGGTGTTCTTAGGCGTTGATGCCGAAAGAACGTGCCAGAGGCCCCAGGCCGCCCTTGAAACCCTGGCCAATGGCCTTGAATTTCCATTCGCTGCCGGCACGGTAGACTTCGCCGAAGATCATGGCCGCTTCCGTCGAGCCGTCTTCCGACAGGTCGTAGCGGGCGATTTCCGCACCGTTGTCGCCGTTCAGGCAACGGATGTAGGCCTTGCCGACCATGCCGAAGTTCTGCTTGCGCGCTTCCGCGTCGTGGATGGTGACGGCCACGGCGATCTTGTCGATGTCGGCCGGCACGTTGGCCAGGTCGACGGCGATTTTTTCATCGTCGCCATCGCCGCCGCCCGTGGTGTTGTCGCCAGCGTGGACGATGGAACCGTCAGCCGACTTCAGGTTGTTGTAGAAAATGAAATCCGCGTCGGAACGGACCTTGCCGTCCGTTTTCAGCAGGAAAGCGCTGCCGTCCAGGTCGAATGCGGCGCCATCGGTGGCGCGCGGGTCCCAGCCCAGGCCAATCACGATTTTCTTCAAGCCAGGAGCTTCCTTGCTCAGGTTGACATTGCCGCCTTTTTGCAGACTGATCGCCATGGTATTTCCTTTTAATTAGTAGGTTGCATTCGGTGTTTCAGGTCACTACGTCAGGTCACTACGCCGGTTGCCCGGCAAGATGAGCCATGAGCCTACCATAAACCAAATGCGTGCCATAGCCGCACTATTGAAAATAATGCCATCCCTTGCCATCCCTTGCCATCCTGGCCAGCCTAGCCGGAGCAAAATGGCGGGAAATGACCGATAATGCCGCTCGACAAGAATTTTGCCTTCCCATGAGCGATCTGAACCCTGGCATGACACCGCACGCAGGCAGCACGCGGCTCGACTGCATTCCCGGCACCCTGTGCGATGCCCGGCTGTGGTCGCGCCTGTCCCCCTTGCTGGGCGACAAGGCCGACGTGCGGCACATTCCCCTGCATCTGGCGCGCACGCGTGCGCAGATGCAGGCGCTGATCGCCAGCCACAGCGCCCCGGCGTCGCACCTGCTGGGCTTTTCCCTGGGCGGCTACCTGGCGCTCGAACACACGCTGGCGCATCCGCAGCGCGTGAAATCCCTGACCTTGATCGCCAATTCCGCCCAAGGGCTGCAGCCCGGGGAAATTGCCACGCGCCAGCGCGTCGTGGCCATGCTCGAACGCAACGCCTATGCGGGCATCACGCGCCAGCGCCTGCGCGAACTGCTGCATCCAGCGCATCTGCAGGACGCCTCGATCACGGAGCTGATCCGGCACATGGGCCTGGACCTGGGCAAGGACGTGCTGCTGGCGCAATTCATCACGACCATCGAGCGCCCGGACCTGATGGCGCGCTTGCCGGAAATCACCTGCCCCGTGCTGATCGTGGGCGCCGAGGATGACAAGCTCGTCAATCCCGACCACTTGCGCGCCATGGCGGCCCGTTTGCCGCATGCCACCCTGCGCATGCTGGACGGCGGATGCGGCCACATGAGCGGCCACATGATTCCGCTGGAAGCGCCGCACGCGCTGGCTGGCGCGATACGTGCGCATCTGGAGGCAATGGACAATTTCAACGATAATGGCGGGCATAGCGCACCGCGCCCACTAACTTCATAGAATCAATGAGCCATCTGACCATCATCGTTGCCACCGACCAGCAAGGCGGCATCGGCATCGACAACACCTTGCCGTGGAAGCTGCCGGAAGACCTGGCGCATTTCAAGCGCCTGACGACGGGCCACCCCATCCTCATGGGCCGCAAGACCTTCGACTCCATCGGCCGCCCGCTGCCGAACCGCCGCAACATCGTCATCACGCGCAATCCGGACTGGCGCCATGACGGCGTGGAAGCCGTGGCGTCGGTGGAAGCGGCCATCGCCCTGCTCGACGGCGCCGAAGGCTATGTCATCGGCGGCGCCGAGATCTACAAGCAAGCATTGCCCCTGACACAGCGTTTGATCATCACGGAAATCGGCCGGACCTTTGATTGCGACGCCTTTTTCCCCGCCGTGGATCATGCCGTGTGGCAAGAAACCGCGCGCGAAGCGCATGTTTCGGAGAAAACCGGCCTGCCTTACGCCTTTGTCACGCTGCAGCGCAAAGCCTGATAAGGTGGCGTTTTCGCCGCACGCCTGAGCCTGGCGTTTGCGTCTTGATGCTTGCTGTAATACTGCTGTCACACCATTGCGTCACGCTAGCGCAGGCTGGTGCAACGGTGGTGCGATATTTTTTTCCCGCAGAGGCCGCATTTCTGCGAGAATCCCGTTCTTATTTTTTTTCTGCGACTGCCGGGTTCCCTTAAACACCAGGCTGCCGCGCCCTAGTCCGCCCCTCCATTACGTCAGGGGCGGCTTGCTTTTTTGGAGACATGCATGAAATTTCGTTTCCCTATCGTCATCATTGACGAGGATTTCCGTTCTGAAAATACGTCCGGCCTGGGCATTCGCGCCCTTGCCGCCGCAATGGAAAAAGAAGGCATGGAAGTGCTGGGCGTGACCAGCTACGGTGATTTGTCGCAATTTGCCCAGCAACAATCGCGGGCCTCGGCCTTCGTGCTGTCGATCGACGATGAGGAATTCGGCGGCGGTTCCGTCGAAGAGACCGACCACGCGCTGAAGTCGCTGCGCGCCTTCGTCGAGGAAATCCGCTACAAGAACGCCGACATCCCCATCTATCTGTATGGCGAAACGCGCACCTCGCGCCATATCCCCAACGATATCCTGCGCGAACTGCATGGTTTCATCCACATGTTCGAAGATACGCCGGAATTCGTCGCGCGCCACATCATCCGCGAAGCGAAATCCTACCTGGACGGCCTGTCGCCGCCGTTCTTCCGCGCGCTGGTGCACTACGCCAACGACGGTTCCTACTCGTGGCACTGCCCTGGCCACTCGGGCGGCGTGGCTTTCCTCAAATCGCCGATCGGCCAGATGTTCCACCAGTTCTTCGGTGAAAACATGCTGCGCGCCGACGTCTGCAACGCCGTGGAAGAACTGGGCCAGCTGCTCGACCATACGGGTCCTGTGGCCGCCTCGGAACGCAATGCCGCGCGCATTTTCAATGCCGATCATTGCTATTTCGTTACCAACGGCACCTCGACCTCGAACAAGATGGTGTGGCACTCGACCGTGGCGCCAGGCGACATCGTCGTCGTCGACCGCAACTGCCACAAGTCGATCTTGCATTCGATCATCATGTGCGGCGCCATCCCCGTGTTCCTGATGCCAACGCGCAATCACCTGGGCATCATCGGCCCCATTCCGCTGCATGAATTCACGCCGGAAAGCATTGCCCGCAAGATCGAAGCGAACCCGTTCGCGCGCGAAGCGAAAAACAAGAAGCCACGCATTCTCACCATCACGCAATCGACCTACGATGGCGTGATCTACAACGTGGAAACCCTGCGCGAAATGCTGGACGGCAAGATCGATACCCTGCACTTCGATGAAGCATGGCTGCCGCACGCCACCTTCCACGATTTCTACAAGAATATGCACGCCATCGGCAAGGACCGTCCGCGCGCCAAGGAATCGATGATCTTCTCGACCCAGTCCACGCACAAATTGCTGGCCGGCCTGTCGCAGGCCTCGCAAATCCTCGTGCGTGAATCGGAACAGGTCAAGCTGGACCAGGACGCCTTCAACGAGGCTTACCTGATGCACACCTCGACCTCGCCGCAGTACTCCATCATCGCTTCGTGCGACGTGGCCGCGGCCATGATGGAAGCGCCGGGCGGTACGGCCCTGGTGGAAGAATCGATCATGGAAGCGCTCGATTTCCGCCGCGCCATGAAAAAGATCGACCAGGAGTGGGGCCAGGACTGGTGGTTCCAGGTCTGGGGACCGGACAGCTTCAACGACGAAGGCATGGGCCAGCAGCAAGACTGGATGATACGCGCCGAGGACGACTGGCACGGTTTCGGCGACCTGGCTCCCGGCTTCAACATGCTCGACCCGATCAAGGCAACCATCGTCAACCCGGGCCTGTCGCTGGACGGCCAGTTTGGCGACACGGGCATCCCCGCGTCCATCGTCACGAAATACCTGGCGGAACACGGCGTCATCATTGAAAAATGCGGCCTGTACTCGTTCTTCATCATGTTTACCATCGGCATTACCAAAGGCCGCTGGAATACCCTGCTGACGGCGCTGCAACAGTTCAAGGACGACTACGACAAGAACCAGCCGATGTGGCGCATCCTGCCGGAATTCGCGGCCGCCAACCCACGCTACGAAAAAATGGGCTTGCGCGACCTGTGCCAGCAGATCCATGATTTCTACAAGGCCTATGACGTGGCCCGTCTGACGACGGAAATGTATTTGTCGGACATGATCCCGGCCATGAAGCCGTCGGACGCGTTTGCCAAAATGGCGCACCGCGAAATCGAGCGCGTCGCCATCGACGAACTGGAAGGCCGCATCACGTCCATCCTGCTGACGCCATACCCACCGGGCATCCCGCTCTTGATCCCGGGCGAGCGCTTCAACAAGACCATCGTCGACTACCTGCGCTTCGCACGCGACTTCAACGAGCGCTTCCCCGGCTTCGAGACGGATGTGCATGGCCTGGTGAAACGCGAAGTCGACGGCAAGCGTGGTTACTTCGTTGACTGTGTCAAACTGGATGATTAGTGACGGCTCATCCAATCTCGCTTGTCGCGCTTTGCGGCCGGCGAGGCTCAGCGTACTGGAGTACGGTTGCGCTTCTCGGCCATAGATCACTGCCGCTTGCCACGATTGGATGAACCGTCGTGACGTTCGTTGAACGTCATTAATGGCGCCGCCTGATGCAAATCAGGCGGCGTTTTTCATTGGGGGCCGGCGCGCACGCTTGCGCCAGATCAAACGGCTGGGGTATCGGGCTTCTAAGATGGGCCACTCGTGCCCTCGTGATGGCTGGCATATGACGCTCAAGGTGTGGCTGGAAATCATGCAGCAGGCGGCGGCTGGCAGCGGCGCCTTGCTGATGACGGCATTGAAGCAGGCTCAGGTAACTGTAGCCCGGCGGCACGATGGCGATGAGAACGCAGCCGGCATCGTGCTGTTTGCCGAGGCCGATGCCGCGCTGCTGCAAGCGCTGCCGGCGCTGTGCCGCCATGCGCACGTGATGGCCATCGCCGCCTGCGGCCAACTCCCCAGCTGCGCGCAACAGCGCGCCCTGCTGGCGGCCGGCGCCCTCGATGTGCTGCTGTGGCCGGCGACTAGCGTCGATGCGGGCCCGGTGCTGGCGCGGCTGCAGCGCTGGCAGGCCGTGGCGCAACTGCTGGCGTCCGACGCGGTACGCCTGCAACTGGTGGGCGACAGCGCAGCCTGGCTGACCGTGCTGCACCAGGTGGTGGAAATGGCCGCCTTCAGCCAGGCGTCGATGCTGATCACGGGCGAAACGGGCACGGGCAAGGATTTGCTGGCGCAACTGGTCCACCGGCTCGGCAACTGCAGCGGCGACTTCACCATCCTCGATTGCACCACCCTGTCGCCGGAACTGGCTGGCAGCGAACTGTTCGGCCATGAACGGGGCGCGTTTACAGGCGCTGCGGCCGCGCGCGACGGCGCTTTCGCCCTGGCCGACGGCGGCGTGCTGTTCCTCGATGAAGTGGGGGAGCTGCCGCTGCCGCTGCAGGCGCAGCTGCTGCGCGCCATCCAGGAGCGCAAATACAAGCGCGTGGGCGGCAATACCTGGCAACCGACGCAGTTTCGCCTCGTCTGCGCCACCAACCGCGAACTGGAACACGAGGTGGCGCGCGGCGCCTTCCGCGCCGACCTGTATTACCGCATCGCCGGCTGGCGTTGCCGGACGCCGCCCCTGCGCGAGCGCCAGGACGATATCCTGCCTCTCGCGCATTATTTTCTCGCGGAACTGGCACAGCAGCCGCCGCCCGCGCTCGACGCCGCCGTGCGCGAATACCTGCTGCTGCGCGACTATCCGGGCAATGTGCGCGAACTGCGCCAGACCGTCACGCGCATCTGGCACCGCCATTGCGGCCCCGGCCCCATCACCATCGGCGCCCTGCCGCCAGAGGAATGCCTGCTGGCGCCATGCTGGCCCGACCAGCACTTCGAGGCGGCCGTGCGACGCAGCCTGGCCCTGGGCTGCAGCCTGTCACACATCACGCGCTGCGCCACCGACATGGCCATCCGCCTGGTGCTCGATGAAGAGCACGGCAACAACCAGCGCGCCGCCGCCCGCCTGGGCATCACCGACCGTGCCCTGCAGATACGCCGCAAGGCGGCCTCCTGCGAGGAGCAAGCCGCTACTGCCGCGAGTATTGCCACTTCCACGACACCGCCGGCTGTCTTTTGATCTGCCTCACGCCAGCCGCGACAGCCGCAAAAAATTGCCGCCCGTGATCAACGCTGCATCGAGCGGCGGCAAGCCAAGCAGATGAATCTTGTGCAATTCCAGCCCCAGATGCAGCCAGGGACCGTCCGAGCCGAACAGGATCTTGTGCGGCCCCGCGCGACGCACGGCCTGCTGCAGCAAGTCGAAACGGCGCACGCCGGAACTGTCAGCATGAATGTTCGGGTGGCGCACCAGATGGTCGATCAGCGCCAGCTGCGCCGCCCAGTCGTCGCCGAAGCTGCCCAGGTGGGGCAAGATGAAATTGACGTCGGGATACTGCTGCGCCAGCAGCTCGGCCACGGCCACTTCGCCGGCCGGGTCGTACAGCACGGGCAAGCCGAAAAATCGGGCCGCGTCGCACACTTCGCCGCTGATGCGCGCATCAAGCCGGTGCGCCTTGATGCCGACAAAGCCGTAGCGTTCGACGGCCGTGCGCACCAGGTCCATGATGCGGCCCCGGTCGCGCCGCGCATGCACGAAGGCATAACCATAAAAACGCTGCGGATCGCTGGCCACAATGCGCGCCACGCCATGGTTGGCGATGGCGTAGTCGGAGTGGAAGGCAGCGAACAGCACGCTGCGCGCGATGCCGGCCGCCTGCGCACGGCGCAAGTAGGCCTGCAGCGGCGCATCGCTGTCCCACGGCCCGCTCAAGCCGTCGCCGGGACCCGCATGGCAATGGCAATCGATGATCATCTTGCCGCACTATTGCCAGTCGCCCATCACGACGATGCGGTTGCCGCGCCGGCGCCAGCGCCCGCTTTCATCTTCCTGCTGCGGCGCAGGCGAACGGAAATGCGGCAATTGCTGGTGCAGGGCACGCGTCAGTGCGCTTTCCACGGCCCGCGCACTGCCATCGCCCTCGCCCGCCAGGCGCGCCGCCTGCCCGGCGATGCGCACGAAGCGGCGCGCCAGTTCCAGTTCACGGTCGGCCGGTGCCCCGCCCTCCGCTTCGCCTTGCATCTCCAACTCCAGTTCCAGCGCATTGCTGGCCGCGCGCCCCAGGGCCGAACCGAGCGCCGTGCCCACACCCGGTATCGGGATCATCGAACCAAGGGCGCCGCCGACAAAGGGCAAGGCCGTCTTTGCCACGGCCTTCAAGGCGCCGCCAAGCGGCTTGGCCACCTTGGCGATGCTGGCGCCCACTTTCTTGACGCCCTTCCACACGCTCTTGAAGACATTGCCGAGAAACTGTTCCAGTTCCTCCTCGCTGGCCACTTCCAGCAATTCCATGGCCAGCTGCAATTCTTCCTCTTCGCTGAAGACGGCAGGCGCGCGGCCCTTGCCTGGCCAGGTCGCGCCAAATTCCAGCACTTCAAACGCGGTGCCGGCCCGCTGCCGGCATTGCCCGCATTCACATTCGAGTTGGTGCATGATGCTCTCCTTCGCAGTCGTCAAGATACTATCGTTGTCAGCCCCACATTTCGCCCAGCACGGCCATTTCCAGTTCGCGCCGCTGGTTCGTCAACACGCCGCGCCGGTGGGTAAACATGTCGCTGTGGATATCCTTTTCCAGGCTGCGCCGCTGTGCCGCCGAAGACAGTGGCGCCACATAGACGTCATGCGCGCTCATGTCCATGCCCATCATCTTGCCGCACAGATGATGCTGTTTCAGGCGCCGCCGCAAATCATCGGTCTGGCCGCTGTAGGCGCGCCGGCCATCCTTGGTATTGAACTCGATCACATACAGGCCCGGCCCCGTGGCGTTCGCATCGTTGACGGCCTGCGGAATCGCTCCCAGCGCCTGGTAGCGCAAGGCGGCCGCGCCCGGCACGCGGCCCAGGGTGGACGCCAGGATGGGCGGCACTTCGTCCTGTATCCGGCCGTCATCCTGGTCCGGGTTTTGATCCTGTCCCTGGTCCTGTCCCTGATTCTGGTCCTGATTCTGGTCCTGATACTGGTCCTGATACTGGTCCGTATCCTGATACGGCGCCGGCTCCTGCCGGCCGCCGAATACGGGATACGGCGCCGGATACATGCTGGGGTAGATGGCGCCATAGCCGCCCCAGCCCCGGTAGCGCGGCGGCAGATATGGCAAGGGCGGCGGCGGATAGGACGGCGCATGGCGGGGCGGACGGCGGCCCTGTGCCTGGTAGCGTGGCGGCGCGGGACGGCGCGGGCCGCGCAATGGTGGCCGCGCACGCAAGCCACCGCCACGCATGGCGCCGCGCCCGCCGCCTGGCCGCGCACGTTCGCCTTGCCATTCACCCTCCCATTCACCTTCCCATTCACCTTCCCACTCGCCCCCTTCCTCTCCCTGCCCCTCTTGCGCCCACTCTTGCGACCATTCCCCCAACCGCTGCTGCTCGCCGGCCGCTCCCTCGCGCCCCGCAAAGGGCAGCATTTCAAACGCTTCGCTCATATCGCCTCCTCGTGTGATGTTCAAGCAAGTCCATCGCCTGCTCCAGTTGCCGCGGCGTCTGGTCGGCCCGCAGCAGAAAAGTCAGCGCGCCGGGACCGTCCCCCGCTTGCGCCAGCGCCAGCACGCCAGCGGCGCGCAAGGCTGGCTGCAAATGCGCGCGTCCGGGCAGGCGCTGCACGGGGAAGCTACCGCCCTGGCAGGCGATGCCGGCCGCCGCCATCCCCGTCCGCCATTGCGCCACCCTGGCCGCCAGGCGTGCACGCAAGGCGTCGCCCTGCTGTGCATTCAAGGCCAGGGCGCGCCGCGCCGCAGCCAGCACGGCGGCCGAAGGCGGACTCGCATGCACGCGCGTCTGGCTGTGTGACGCGAAGCGCCGCAGCAGCTTGCGGCTGCCGGCCAGCACGGCCAGCGGCACGCCAAAGCCCTTGGCCAGCGAAGCGCCGATCAGCAGGCAGCCGCCAAGTTCATCGTATCCGCCGCGCAAGCCATGCTGGCGCGCCGAGCCGCCGCCTTGCGCGCCCGACACGCCCAGCACTTGCGTGTCGTCAAGCAGCAGCAGTCCGCCCTCGGCGCGCGCGATGGCCGCATAGGCTGCCAGCGGCGGCGCCTGTGCGCTGCCCGGTACATAGCCATCGGCCAGGATCAGCGGACGCCGTCCCTGCCTGCCCCAGGCCGCCACCACGCGCCGCAGCGCAGCCACTTGGCCGCTGGGAAACACCTGCAGCGGCAAGCCTAGCGCCTGTGCCCGCTCGGCGCCCCAGCGCGCGATCGCATAGCTGCCGCCATCGACGAGGACCACCAGCGGGTCGGCGGCCAACATGCCGAACAGGTCCCAGAACAGATGCAAGGTCGATGGCAGCACGCAGGCCGCTTCGCAGCCTTGCAGCGCGGCCAGGTCGGCCGCCAGCGCCAGCGCACCCGGCGGTTCCTGCAGCGCCGCCGGCTTGCCCAGGCTCAAAGTGCTCCACGGCGCCAGGCCGGCGGCCGGATGGCGCATGCCCAGGTACAGGGCACTTGTAAAGTCGAGCATGCACGCGCCCCGCCCCCGCCCTAGACGCTGCGCAGCTGCTGGCTCAGGCGCTGGCGCAGCAGCACCGATGGCATGGTCGATTCGATCGCCGGGTCGCTGCTGTCGACGGACAAGTCGACCCCCGTGGCGGCGCGGTAGCCGTGGATATAGCCTTGCACCTGCGGGCGCCAGAAGCGCGCCCAGTTGAACGCCTGCGTGGGTTCGTAGATGTCGCTCCAGTTGCCATAGCGCACGGACAACAACAACTGCTCGCCGAAGATGGCCAGGTTGCGAAAGTGCATCACGCTCGTATCCGTCCAGCCTTGCAATTTCTTCATGGCATCGACCCTGTCCATCCATGGTTCCGGATACGCCACCATCACGCGCGTGGGCAGGAATTCGCGGAATTCCGGCCGCGCCAGCATCCATTGCTGCATCAGCATCTCGATGCGCGCCGTCGACGGCAAGTCGCCGAACTGGTTGTGCGCGCCCTGCGACAGGATCAGGTGGATTTCCTTCAAGGCATTGAGCACGGGAAAGGCGTCCGCCTTCACGGTGGTGTCGTCATCCTGCTTGTAAAAGGACGTCAGCAGGCGCAGCAAGTGGTGGAAAGCCTCCAGGAATTTGGAGCGGCTATCGGCTGGCCGGAAGTGCTGCACTGCCTTGCCGTCCAGGCGCACACCGTAGTGATGGTCATACTCATAGTTCCGGCGCATCACGGTCAGCCGATGCTGTTCATCCTGCGTGTATCCCCAGAGTAAATTATTGAGCGGACGCAGCATGTCGATTTCCGTGTTCGACAGGGGATCGAGATGGTGGCCCGGCGCGCGCAGGTTCTGGAAGCGCTGCGCAATGGCGTTCATGGTCTGCACCAGCATGCCCTCTTCGTGCCAGTACGACCAGATCAGTTCCAGCAGGCAGGGATTGGCGAGTTTTTCCTGGATGATGCCAAAGCACAGGTCCACTTCGCCTTCCTGGCCGCGCGGTATGCTGATGGGAATGTCGGGCAGCTTGCGGCGGATCACGGCCAGGTAGGGCAAGGTCTGGAAGCCGTCGATGTTTTCCAGGTAGTCATTGCGCAGCACCGTTTCCAGGTCGCGGCCCTGGGGGATGTCGCGCCGGTCCAGGTAGGCATTGTCTTCCGCCGGATTGAAGGCCAGCGGCTGGTTCAGCACGCCGCAATTGACCATCACGAACGCTTCCGTCGCCACTTTCAGCACGCGGTAGGAATCGGCATCCGAGAACGGCAGCGCGCGGCGCTGCTTGAGCTGCTGGAACATCTCGGCCTTCTTGACGAAGCGCTCCTGCTCGAAGCCGCGCACATTGGCCAGGTCGCCGCAGAACAGGCTGTCCATGAAGTGCAGGTAATTGGTGAATGACATCGCCTCGGTGCTGTTGCGTATCAGGGTCCACAGGGGCAAGTCTTCCGTCGGCTCCGTTTCCGTGCGCGTCAGCGACACGCCCACATTGCCCGAGATGGGCTGCGGCTGGCGCTCTTCCGTCTCGTATTCCGCGTCCACGGCCAGCATGGCGTGCGGACTGAGGCCTTCCGGCACGGGCAGGGCGCTGCGCAAATCCGGACGCTGCGCGAGCATCATCTGTCCCGTGAAACGGTGCATGCCGGCGCGCCGCACCGGGGTGGAGAAGGCGTTCGGCGTGCCGCGCAGGGGCACCCACGGCGCGGCCGCCAGCACCTGCACCTGCTCGCGTCCATCGGCGCTTTGATCGCCATCAAAGGCCACGCTGGCGATGGCGCGGTCACCCACCCTGCCGAAATTGCAGTCGCTGGGCTGGCAATCGGCCGTCTCGAACACCAGCCCCACCTGCGCATTGAGCTGGGGCGTGAAGCACAGCACGGCACTGCAGCCGGCCTGCACCGTCACGCACTGGGGCAAGGTCACGGGGAAATTGCCGTACACGCCCACGTAGCTGCCCGTCGCCAGGTCGGAAAACACGGTACGGCCGGCGCCGTCGGTCCAGCGCACGCCCACCAGCATGGCGGGGTCCGGCTGCCATGCGCCGGCAAGGAAGTTGTGGCAATCGGCCTCCGCTCCACGGTACAGGCTGATGGCCGCATTCACCAGCACTGTCCCGCTATCGTGCTCGTGGACGGTGACGGCGATGCTGCCGCCCCGGTGTTTCGGACCCGCCTGGCCCGCCCCCCTGTCCTTGCCACCCATCTTGTTGCTCATCTTGCTGCTCATGTCATTCTCCTCAATGGATAATCAAACGGGATGCCAGGGGCGGCAGCGTCCTGCCAGGCTGGCGGCCATGCCGCACGACATCGGCGCACAGTTCCGACGTATCCAGCGTGCTGCGCAAGGCCCAGTGCGTCAGCAGCCGTCCCAGCAGCTCACTTTCATCTTCGGGACTCAGGCCGCCGCTGGCGCGCGCCTGGCCCAGCACGGCAAACACCAGGGTGGGCGTGGCCTGGTACATCTGGCCCGGCACCAGGTTCCAGCAGCGAAACAGGTGGGCCAGCATGGCCGGCTGGCGCGCGTGCACGGCCATGGCCTCGGCCAGCGAGACGCCGCGCAAGGCGGGCGGGCGGTGCTGCACCAGCAAGCCGACCAGGGCCGCCATGCTCGTTTGCAACTGCTCCAGCAGGCGCTGCTGCCCCAAAGGCAGGCCCGCCAGCGGGTAATACGCCAGCCACAGCTGTTCCAGCCGGTCCCACTGCGGGTGCGGATACAGTGCGCGTCCCATGGCGCAGCTGAGGCGCACGCGCAGCCACGGCACCGGATGCGGGTCGTCGATGTTGAGGCGAAAGACAAACACGCGCGGCAGGCTGACCACGCCGATCAGGCCCAGGGTGGCGGCCACGCCCACGCGCGCCAGCGACCAGAAATCGGCGACGATCTCGGAAATCCAGCGCTCCCACAGCTGCCACACGTGCACGGCACCGCCGCCATGCTGCATGGCTTGCAGCATGGGCCGCAAGGACGCCACCAGGTCCAGCAGCGCCGCGCCCTGGTGGCCCACCTCGTGCACCAGCGACGAGGCGATGCTGCTGCCGATCATGCGTTCGCGCGGCAGACGGATGATGGCGACGGGATTGTCGCCGCCTCCGGGCAAGCGCGTACGGGCGCGGCGGATGGCCGCCCCCGGCCCCCGGTCCAGGTAGCAGACCACGGGCGGCGCCTGGTACACATTGCCGGGCAGCGCCAGCGCGTCGGCGGCGACGATGTCGAGGCCCGCCAGCCATACGCCCGTCTTGTGCTCGCTGCGCTGCGTGATGACCTCGTTGAACAGGTCGAACTGGGTCAGCGCGGCGTTAAATTTCAGGCGCAGGAAGGTGAAGCGGCGCTGCGCCTCGGCGGCCGTGGCCATGCTGGCGCCATCGGCCTGCTCGCGCCGCAGCCACCACTGGAACTGGGCCACCATGCGCCGCAGTTCGCGCCGGCCCTGCACCAGCTGGCTTTCGATGGCCGACTGGGCGCTGGGCATCAGGGCGGCGGCCAGCACCGTCGGTTCGATCAGCGCGAACGGTTCCAGCCGCGCCAGCCGCGTCAGCAGCGAGCGCGCCTCTTGCGCCAGCATCCAGCCCGCATACGCGCCGATGGCCATGATGTCAGACGCCGTACAAAACGATTTTGTGGCCCTGGCGCGCCCAGCGTCCGCTGGCCGCCCGCATGCCGCCCTGGCCGTGGCCCTGGCCGCGCGCGCCGCCCTGCGCCATGGCGCCAGAGCCACCCGCGCCGCCGTTCTGCGCGGCCACCTGGCCGCCGGGACGGCCCAGCAAGCCCGGCGCGAACTGGCGCGCCGCCGCGCTTGCCGCCGCCTGGGCGATGGCGCGCGGATCGCCGTTGCCGCGTGCCTGGGCCGCGCGGTTGACGGTGTCGGCGGCCAGGCGCACGAACTGCTTGGCGCCCTCGAATTCGCGGTCTTCATTCGATGACGCTTCCGCTTCCAGCCCCAGCGCGCTGCCGGCCGCCGAGGCCAGGCCGCTGCCGATCTTGGCGCCCAGCGGACCGCCGAAATAGCCGCCGATGGCGCCGCCCGCAAGGGGGATGGCTTTTTTCGCCACGCCCTTGAGCACGCCGCCCACGGCCTGGCCCACGGGCGACTTGATGATGCCGCCAGCGACCGACGCGGCCTTGCGCAGGAAGTTGCCGAGAAACTGTTCCAGTTCGGCCTCATTGCTGACCGACAGCAATTCATTGGCCAGTTCCATCTCCTCGGCTTCGGAAAACATGGCATTCGCGCCCCCTTCGCCGCTCCACTCGCCCTGGCCGAACTCGAACTGCTCCGCTTCAAAACCCGACATCTCCTGCCCGTATTCCAGGGTCGTACGATCTATGTCATGCATGATGAGCTCCTAAAAATAGACACCTCGGTTGACATCCCAGCAACACTCCCGTGCCGCACGGCCTGGCTTGGCCTGGTGGTGCGGCTAACTATCGGGCACGACAATGTGCCCGTCCTCGCGGCGCCAGCGGCCAGCGTTCCGCACTTGCCCATGCTCCGGCGCGCGCGCCGCCTGACGCAGCAAGCCTGGCGCCAAGGTGCGCGCCACGCGCAGCAAGGCCGTTTCCACGCGCGCGGCCGGCGCCGCCTGCCTGCCCGTGCCGCCCTGCCGCGCCAGCTCCGCATGCACGGCATCGATCAGGTGCACGACATGGCGCGCCAGTTCGAATTCCTTGTCTTCCGGACTCAGTCCTTCCAGTTCCATGCCGAAGATGCGCGCGGCGCGCTGGCGCCGCGCCTGGGCCGGGGCGCCATGCAAGGGCAGCATGGGTGACAGCGCCTTGCCCAGCAACTGGCGCAGCGGCGCTTCCAGCGGCGTGCCGCGCAGCTGCTGCCCGGCCGCCGTGCCGCCGAGCTGGTGCCGCAGGAAGGCGTCGAACTGTGCCGGCGCCCGCACCTCCAGCAGCTGCGCCGCCAGCGCCAGTTCATCCTCGTGCTGCAGGGGCAAAGTGCCCAGGGGTTCAGGCAATTCCATCTCGGGACGGTAGGCTAGCAAACGGCTGGTCATGGCAGGCTCCGGTAAAGGAAGGCACGCGGCCCATGCCCTGCTACCGCAAGGGCCGTGCCAGCAAAAACAGGGCGATGCCGGCAAAACCAGGCCGAGCCGGGCGAACGGCTTTTCGCCGATAGCGTAAAAACCATGGTTTCCGGCGAAGCCAGTTTCGCCTCTGTCATGAGCTTTCCAACAAGCTTGCTTAGCACGAATGTTTACGTCGTTTGACGGCCACAATCGCCGCGCCGCCTGAAAAATATTTTCCGCTTGTAAAAAAATAAAGTTCGCTCAAGGTGCGGCGAAAAGTACATCAACAGCAGCCAAATGCCGCGCAAATGAAAAGATGAGCAAGACGTAAATAGTCTTTTGAAAACGCGTTTTTTGCCGCGAGGCCATACAATAATGAGGCCAGAATTTGATTGCTTGGAAGAAACTACATGACAAACCCATCTTTGCGCCGCCTGCTGGCCATCGCACTCCTGAGCCTGCTAAGCGCCTGTGGTGGCGGCGGTGGCGACAGCCAGCCGGCGTCGATACAGAAACCGGAAGCGTCGACGCCGCCGGCCAGCGCCGTCCCGCCGGCCGGCACGGCAACGCCGGGAGACAGCGTGCCGCCGCCCCCACTGACGACGCCGTCCAGCGCGAAGACGGTCAGCTTTACACGCCAGGAAGCGTCGCGCTTTCTGGGCCGCGCCACCTTCGGTCCCAACATGGCCGCCATCGATGCGCTGGCAGCCAGCAATAGCGACGCCTGGTTCAAGGCCCAGTTTTCCAAGCCGAAAACCTTGCACCGCAAATACATCGACAGCATGCTGGCCGCCGAGGCCGCAGGCGGCGAAAAGACCCGCTACCCGCAGTTCTATGAATCGTTCTGGCAGCAAGGCATCCGCGGTGAAGACCAGTTGCGCCAGCGCATGGCCTTTGCGCTGTCGGAGATTTTCGTCATTTCGATCCAGAATGAAGAACTGGTGGCGCGCCCGCGCGGCGTTGCCAGCTACTACGACATGCTGGGCCAGCACGCGTTTGGCAATTTCCGTGACCTGCTCGAAGGCGTGGCCCTGCACCCGATGATGGGCTTGTACCTGTCGCACCTGCACAACCAGAAGGAAACGGCCACGCGCACGCCCGATGAAAACTTCGCCCGCGAAGTGATGCAGCTGTTTACCATCGGCCTGTACCAGCTGAATGCCGACGGCAGCCTGAAACTGTCCGGTGGCAAGCCCATCGATACTTACAGCCACGACGACGTGGCGGGCCTGGCCAAGGTCATGACGGGCTGGGGCTGGGCCGGCCCCGACCGCAACTGGATGCGTTTCAATGGCGGCGTGATCGACGCCGACCGCGACTGGCAGCCCATGCAGAACTACCCGGACTTCCATTCCACGGCGGAAAAACGCTTCCTGGGCCAGGCCATTTCCGGCGCCACCAGCGGCGAAGCGGACCTGAAACTGGCACTCGATACCCTGTTCAACCATCCGAACGCTGGCCCCTTCCTGGCGCGCCAGCTGATTCAGCGCCTCGTCAGCAGCAACCCCAGCCCCGCCTACGTGGGCCGGGTCGCCGCCGCCTTTGCGAATAATGGCAGCGGCGTGCGCGGCGACATGCAGGCCGTCATCCGCGCCGTGCTGCTCGACCCGGAAGCGCTGGCCCCGGCCGGCACCACCATGCGCACCGGCAAGTTGCGCGAACCGCTGCTGCGCCTGGCGCACTGGATGCGCGCCTTCGACGCGAAGCCCGCGAATGGCCGCTACCGCATCTATTATGTGGACGATCCGCTCGCCGGCCTGGGCCAGAGTCCCTTGAATGCGCCTTCCGTCTTCAACTTTTTCCGGCCCGGCTACATGCCGCCCAACTCTGCCCTGGCCAGTGCGGGCCTGCTGGCGCCGGAATTGCAAATCACGTCGGAGCCGTCCGTCACCGGCTACCTGAACTACATGCAGGCCACCATTGCCAATGGCGCCGGCGAATACCGCGACATCGCACCCGACTACACGCGCGAACTGGCGCTGGCGGCCGACCCGGGCGCCCTGCTCGACCGCATCGACCTGCTGCTGATGCATGGCAGCATGCCTGCCAGGCTGCGCACGCAAATCCTGGCCGCCGTGAATGGCGTCGCCCTTCCCGCAGCCACGGCCGGCAATGCCGTGCAGGTAGCCGCCGCCCAGGCCAACCGCGTCAAGCTGGCCATTTTCCTGACCATGGCCTCGCCCGCCTACCTGGTGCAAAAATAAGATGGATCACATGAACACTCCCCCATTTTCCCGCCGCCGCTTCCTCGCTTCCATGCTGGGCCTGGCCGGCACCACTGCCGCGCCCTTCGCCCTGAACCTGGCCGCCATGGGCAATGCCGCCGCGCAATCGGCGGACGACTACAAGGCCATGGTGTGCCTGTTCATGGCCGGTGGCAACGATGCCTTCAATACAGTGCTGGCCACGGATAACGCCTCATGGACGGAATACCTGCGCCTGCGCAATACGGGCGGCAGCGATTCCATCCATTTGCCGGGCGTGGGCGAGACGGGCGGCGTGCTGCCTGTCTCGCCCGCCAGCGCGCAGGCGGGCCGCGCGTTTGCCTTGCATCCCCAGCTGGGAGCGCTGAAAAGTCTGTTCGACAACGGCCGCGCCGCCATCGTGGCCAACGTGGGCACCCTCATCGGCCCGACCACGCTGGCACAGTACAAGGCCCGCAGCGTAGCCTTGCCACCCAAGCTGTTTTCGCATAACGACCAGCAATCGACGTGGCAGTCGGGCGCGCCGGAAGGCGCCAGCACGGGCTGGGGCGGGCGTATCGGCGACGTCGCGGGGGCCGGCAACACGAATGCCACCTTCACGGCCATCTCGGCGGCCGGCAATACCGTCTTTCTCAGCGGACGCCAGGTGCGCCAGTTCCAGGTGGGCCAGGCAGGCGCCGTGCCCATCCGCGGCCTGGGCGGCAGCCTGTTTGGCAGCACGGCCGGCGCGGGCGCGCTGCACGCCATCATCAACGAGGCGGGCGGCGACCTGATCGAGCAGGAACACGCGGCCGTCGTGCAACGCGCCATCACCAGCCAGGGCATCCTCGCCGGCGCCATGCTGCCGGCCGGCGCGGGCGGCGTGCCCAATCCCACGCCGTATATCCACCCCGTGACGGGCGTGGCGGGCGTCAATCCCCTGGCCGTGCAATTGCAGACCGTGGCGCGCATCATCGCCGGCCGCGGCGCACTGGGCGTCAAGCGGCAAGTGTTTTATGTGACACTCGGCAGTTTCGACACGCATGACCGGCAGAAAGTCTTGCACGCCGACCTGATGGCCCGCCTGGCCCATGCGCTGGCCTACTTCGACAGCACCCTGGCGGCCCTGCAAGGCGTCGACCTGCGGCGCCAGGTGACGACGTTTACGGCCTCGGACTTCGGCCGCACCTTCAGCAGCAATGGCGACGGCACGGATCACGGCTGGGGCGCGCACCACTTCATCGTGGGCGGTGCCGTGAAGGGCCGCGACATCTACGGCGCCTTTCCCGTCACGGGCGTGGGCCATGCGCTCGATGTCGGTTCCGGCGCCCTGCTGCCGACCACTTCGGTCGACCAGTACGGCGCCACCCTGGCCAGGTGGTTCGGCGTGGCCGACAGCCAACTGGCCCAGGTGTTCCCGAATATCGGCAACTTCAGCCAGCGCGACCTGGGCTTCATGACGGCTTGATCGCTAACCGTTCACGGCAACGGTGAGCGTGACCACATAGCCATCGGCCGCATTGCCCGTCACGCTGGCCATCTGCAGGCTGGTGCCGTCGCTGAAGACATTGTCGGTGGCATAGCTGATCTGCGCCAGGTTGCGCACGCTGGCCGTGTAGCCGCTGGCCGTGTAGACCTCGTTCAAGGTCGCCATCGGGAAGGTGAACTGCGAGGTCTTGATGCGGTTCGCGGCGCTGGCCGCCTTCGCCAGGCTGGGATACACCTCGAAATGCACGTGCGGCATGCGTCCCGCGTAGCAGCCGGGAAAGATCGTCGTGAAAGCGAGCTTGCCGGATGCATCCGTTTCCTGCACCCCGCGCAAGTAATTCTGCCCCGTCACGCCGCTCGAATACAGCGAATACAAGCCTTCGCGGTCGCAATGCCACACATAAATGGCGTAGCCGGCCAGGGTGGCACAGCTGCCGCTGGCGTTGATCAGCTGCAACTTGATGCTCAAGGGCACACCGCCGGCCACGCCCGTGGCACCATTGAAGCTGGCGCGGATGTCGCTGCGCACCACGCCAGACTGGTTCAGCACGTTGACGATGCTGCCGCCATTCGTGTTCGTGCCATCGGCGGGATACGGCCCGCCCGTTTCCTCGGGAATCACCGTGCAGGCGCCCGTCGCGGGCGTATTCACCGTACCGGTGCCCGAGGTGCCCGTGGCGCTGTCCGCCACCGCGGTACTGCCGGCGTCGGAGCCGCCGCCGCAGCTGATCAGGGGCAAAGTGGCTGCGCCGGCCAGCAGCCAGCGCAGGACCTGGCGCCGTTCGGCCGCCTGCCGATGCATCATTTCGAGGTCGGATGCCAGAGCGTGATCATGTAAGTCCATACATACTCCATCAAGTGGGGCAAGCCCGCGAATGCCGGACTCAGGCTGGCGCACAGGAACAGGGCCTGCCTGGCCCGTTCCGGCAGCGCTTTCCTGGCGACAATGGCGAGCTTGCGTTCCATGGTTCAGGCCGTTGTATTGACCAGGTTGCCGCTGGACGACAGGCTGCCGCCCGCGTGCGCCGCGCCCAGGCTGCCCGAAAGCGCCTGCAAGAAACTGCTCAATTTGCTACTGCCGCTGGTGCCACTGCCGCTGTCGTCGGCGCCCAGCGCGCTGAGCAGGCTGGCAAAGCTCGATTGCAAATCCGTCACGCTGCTATCGCTGCCGTCGGCACTGCCGCTGCTGGCGGCGCTGTCGCCGGATGCGGCCGCGAGCTGCTGCAGCAGGCTTTGCAAGTCCGCTTCGATATTGCCGGGCCCGCCGCTGCGCGCGCCACCGCCGGGCGGCGGCCCGGACGGCGGTTCGGCGCCCTCTTCCGGCGCGGTGGCGCTGCCGCTTTGCGCATGCAGGCTGCCCATCAGCTGGTGCAAAAAGGCGCCCAGGGCCTGGCCCGCGTCGCTGCCGCTGGCCGCGCTGGTGGCCGTGGCATCCGTCGTGCCGTCACTTTCGCTATCGCTGGCGGACACGCCTATCGATGCCAGGGCGCTGGATATGGCATCCAGAAAGGCGCCATCGTCCGGCTTTGTCGGCGGCGTGCCGCCGGCGCTGACGCTATTGGTGCTGCTACTGCCGCTCAGGCGGCTGAACGCGCTCAACTGGCTGGCCGCGCTGGTGGAACTCAAGGCACTGATGCTCATGCTGTCTCTCTGTGTGGTGGATGGGTCATTGCGGGTGGCGCGG
>RCUS01000166.1_pt1 | contig 50340 bp, 39 predicted proteins | sample 2166221 | NCBI WGS metagenome assembly RCUS01 (sample SAMN09932758, study PRJNA488358) | compost metagenome | isolation source: compost soil in cyclohexanecarboxylic | place: Germany: Experimental Botanical Garden
AGGGGTCTGGCGTGGGGCGCGAATTCGGCAGTGCGTTCATCGACGATTACACCGAACTCAAGTCGGTGATGATGCGTTTTTGATGTTGTGTTGGGTCATGGGAACGCGGGTCAGTGTCAAAGACCTGCTTTGCAACTGACACCGCAGCAGGAGCGGCCACTGTAGTGGGACGATCCTGCTGTTATGGTTGAGTCCTTGCTGATCAATCCACTTCCGGTTCCATCTTGCCCATGATGGGAGGACGCAGGCGCTCGGTCGGCTCGGTGCTATCCGGCAGGTCCGACGCGCCAGTCGATCGGGCATCGGCGGAGTTGCTTGAGCGTTCGAGCAACTGACGCAAGATAGTCAAATCCTCGTTTGGCACTACGACCGTATCGTTCTGCATGTACACGTACGCTTCCGCGCCGCCGTAGCGCACCAATGCATCTTCTTTGGCTTTTGCCATCGCCGCCTCGGGGGTTTTCATACCGGCGACCCATTGCCAAGAATGCAGCGGCGTGAGGAGAAATACTTTCTCCTTCTGTTGCTCCAAATACCTTCGCAGGTCCCGGCGCCCCTCCCCCGACGGAAGGGTAAGTACAATCAGCTCATGGTCGAGCGAAACTGTGGAGTCAAGTTCTCTAAGCGATAACAGAGAAACCAAGGCGCCTGCTCGATCACCTGCTGACACCAAGCGACTCGCGTTCGATCGAAGGAAATCCATTCTGCGGATTTTCGCCTCCTCTACAGGCACCAAGTCCATGGAGGGGTCTAGCGTCCGTGCGGCCTCGTACTCCTCGATTGCAGACTCTATTTTCCCACCTTCGGCCAGTTGGTCGCCTTTTTCCTTGTGAGCAATCGCCATTACCGCAGCCTTTGCCGCCGCAAATTTTTCAGAGGGTTCCGGGTCCAGGTCCTGAGCCTGCTCAAGGAGTTTGATGGCCTTCTCAGGTTGTCCGATTGCCCCAAGATACAGGTTCTTGGCCTGACCCCGCTTGACTCCGGCCAGTACTCGGTTGAATTCGCGGTTACCATCGATTGTCGGGTCGATCCGATGCAGCTGTGTATAGAGTTGGCGTGCCCGGTCGAGGTCATCGCGTGCAATGGATTCACCGGCTTGCTCGGTCAGAGCGTTGACAACCATGGTTTTCGCCTCTGCATCGGGATCCAATCCAACGCTGAACAAGTAGGCGTGCGCAGCACGGAGCTTCTCCGCAGTGTCGTTGACTCTACCGAGCGATGCCTGATTCATCGCTCCCTGCATCAGTGACTCAAACGCGACTTGTCGTGCGTAAAGTTGCGATCCCACTTCCAGCAGTTCACGTTGGCTATTACCTTCGTAATTGCCCTTCAGCGACGGATTGTCGCCAAGCGCGATCTGTGCTTTTTCGAGCACCTTGATCGCCTTGTCGACTTCGTTACTTTTCGCTAGGCGAATGCCCTCGGCTGTGAGGGCCTGGCCAGCCAGCGCGTTGGCAAAGTCTCGGGTGTCCCTGTCGGGCTGCCATCCGAGCGTCTGGGCCTGAGCGAAATCAAGCATCGCTTCTTCGATGTTTCCCGCTCGAGCCATCGCCTCGCCATGAGCAACGAATTTCACCTGCTCCACGGTCTTTTCCGCATTGAGATGAAGTTCGGGTTGCAGCTTCTCCGCTTCCCGGAGCATCGCCAGAGCGTCGTCGGTCTGGCCATCGAGCACTCTACGACGCGCCTCGTTCAGAAAGCTCTCGTCAATGCCGTACTCGGCGAACGTGCGTTGATAGCTCTCCGGTGCAAGATATCGGTCCCATTCGCTCCATTTCGCATTTCGACCAGCAAGGCCTGCGATGATGGGGCGTAGATGCTGCTCTGAAAGAATGATTGACTGGGGCGGATGATCATTAGTGAACACGCGCAACTCAGCGTCGCTATCTGTGAAAGCCAGGGCCTCCGCTGCCTGATGTGTATCGATATCGGAGCCGATCTGCTGGCCCGATTTCACATTGATCAAACGTACCCGTGCCTTGTCCAGTCCCATCGCAAGCTTGCTGCCATCATGAGAGAAACGAAGAGTGAGAATCTTTCCTTCGATCGTCTCCCCGGGCATCAGGGGGCCTGCGCGATTTCGATTCTTGGTATCCCAGACTTGAACATCGTTGTTTGCAAAGGAAACGGCGAGCCATTGCCCTGAGTCGCTGACTGTCATGGTCGACACGGCTGCCCCGTCTTGCTGGAGCGCAGAGACGGCCTGCCCCTCTGGCACTTTCACTTTGACAACGGCGCCGCTTTCGGTGCCGACAAACAGATGTTCGGAGTCGGGAGAGTAGAGCAGTGCTTGGGGGATGCCGGGTATGCCTGCGTCGATATTTCCTTTGAGCACGCCGCCGCGAGTTTCATATAGCCGAACGACGTCGTCCTTTCCAGCGATCGACAACAAGGCGCCATCTGGGGAAAGCGCGAAAGAACTCCCGGATGGCAACGCCGGTGAGAGGGGAGTGCCGTCGTGAGCATTGAATACCTGAACCGATATCATCCCCTTCACAGCGACGGTTGCCCCGTCGCGATCGAGCTGGATCGCGTCTACATGTTCACCGTGGTCCACCTTTGACACGAGCACCCCGTCCATAGTTTTGACGACGGCGCTTCTCACTACCGGTTTAGCAAACAGATTGCCGAAGTCCGTGGCATCGAGTCTGGCAGTCCATCTGCGGTAGTTCACAGTTGGTTTACCGATCGGAACTTTCCAGCGCTGAATCGAGTTCGCCAAGGTCGAGGCCAGCAGATAGTCACCATCAGGCGAGAATCCAACAGACATTGTGCGCCGATCCCATCGTTCAACGTTGGGCTTGGGCAGGAAGCTAATGAGTATGGGTTGCCCGTGAGGCTCGGGGCTGCTGATACTCGTGGAAGAAACCATCGCTCCGGTGAAAGCGTCGAAACCGGCACCACCAACCTCGTGCGGCTCGTCGGGTGACACTAGCGGTTGCCTGGCTTCGACATGCCATAAGCGAATGGTGCCGTCTTCGCTGCCGGACGCCAGGATTTTTCCTCCGGGGTGAATGGCGAGGCTTGTAACCGCCCCGGTGTGTCCATTCAGAGTACTCGGTCTTGGCTCGTTGTCAGCCAGCGGCTCTGGCTGTGGGCTTGTCGCGTCTGTCGGCGCGGGCATGAAACCAATCTGACCATCTTCATGCCCCGTGATCAGCCAATTGCCGGTGCGGTCGAAGATCATTGCCTTGATCGCTGTTACGTTCTCATCGAGCGGCGGACCGGTCTGCACGAGCGACAAGTCATGAGCGTTCAGATAGCGCACGTGAGGTGCAGAATCCTCGGAGCTGACGATGCCGATCAGCTTGTCATTCGGACTCAGTGCGACTATTGCGCTGTCGAGGTTCTTCGGCCCCGCGATCATTTGACCCGTTTCGGTGTTCCACATCCGTAAAAGTGGTTCACCGAGCGTAGATGCGACTGTAATGACTGTTTGCCCTTTGCGCCCGATGGCCAGTGAGGTGATGTCCCCGAGTGCGTGTATTGCCTGTCCCGTCTGTTTTCCAGACGCCACGTCCCACACCTCGACGAGATCACCCGAATCGTTGGAGGAGTCAGACGCAGGGTAGGCAACGGCCAGATACTGGCCGGTCGAGTCGAAGGTCAGGTGCGATATCTTTGATGACGAAAGCCGCAACACTTTCGCATTGCCTTGCGCGATCGACCGGATCTGCACGGTTCCGTCTGCATGACCCGTTGCGAAGAGCGGCTGAGATGGCGACACGGCGAACGCTTCTGCTTTCGGCGTTTCGATGAGCTGCGGCCTGAGACGCTCGTAGACCAAACGGAGCGCCGCACTGAGCGACTCCACCGTGGGTGCGACCTTTCCTGCTTCGACGGCCAGAAGTGCTGCAAGCTGTGGGTTAGTGTCACGATACCGGAAAGACTCGGCTGCAAGGCTCTGTGAACGTGCGACTTTAGCTTCGACTGTGGCCTGGCGTGCCTTCACAACCGCGAACATGGCGAGCGTTGCGATCAGTAGCATGATCAAGATGACGGCCATTCGATTGCGATTGGCTCGCCGTGCCGCTTGTGTGATCCAAGTAAGTTCTTCAGCGCTCAATTCGGCGCGCCGTGTTTCTGGCCAATCGCGAGAAATTGCAAATTGTTCCGCTTTGAGCCCCTTCCAAGGAAGTTTGTTGAGCTCTGCGCTCTCCCTATCTCGCCGGACGTCACGCCGCCAGCGCAGCACGCTCGCAGACTCGCTCAGCCATTGCAGCAACGGCGGCCAGCAGCGAAAAAGCGCTTCATGAGTGACTTCCAGCGTGACATTGGCCGTACTACTGGGTGGTGAATCTTCCGATCCCACTGTCGTTTTCGTCAACAATCGGGCCTGGACGAATTCTTCGAGGACTCTCGTTGCCTGACCGTTGGTGTTTGCAGGGATGTCTGCGATCACCTCGCGCCATGGCGCGACCCGACGTACGAACTTCCCCGTGTCGTCAATTTGAACCAGGTGCTTGTTAAAACAGAGCCGAATGGCTGCGAGGATTTGACTTTCGGTTGGATTGGACAATATCCGTTCTGCGGCCTGTCGGATCGCGCCCTCGACGCCGCCAATCGCCTCGTAATCCGCCAGGCTGATTTTGCCTTTGACGGGAGCACACCGGAGATAGAGGCTTTCCAGCGTAAAGGCAAGCAGTGGCAGGGAATCGATAGTATGTGTCTCAGATTCCTGTATATCGCCCCTCAGTCGCTCGACCAGATCCGGGGCGATCTCGATCCCAGCACGTTCGGCGGGCTCGACAATTATTCGCTCCACCTGCTCCCGTGCAAAAGGTTCCAGTCGCCACGAAAGAAATAGCGGTGAGCGTAGTCGATATCGATGGTTTTCATAGATATCGAGGTAGTCCGAGCGCATCGTGCCGATAACCAATACTCGTGTGTCCGAGGACGAGCAGAGCTGTTGCAGGAAGAGCAGGAATGCATCAGCAGGCGAGTCCTGTTCGCCGTCGCCTGGCTTCTTCGGAGCCATTTTTTCAATGTCTGCAGAGAAAGAGGGAACTGTGTTCGATGACGCTGGCGCTGCGTGCGAGGCTGCCAGGAGCTCTTCAAATTGATCGACTGGCAGCAAGAGGGTCCGATATCCATCTCCGAGCGCGGAAAAAAGTGATTGCGCTGCTTGCAAGAAGCGCAATGCTCCATCGGCTTGTGCAAACGCCTCGCTTAATGTTCTGACATCTGGGACGAGGATGCCGCGAGCGGACGAATCCGATGGGTATCGTGAGTTGATTTCGTGCGCCAAGGTTTCGAACAACGCCCCTCGTGTCGAGCGCTGTCCGAATCGGAGAACTGAAAACACCAGCCAGCGATCCAGTGAATGTCGATGTGCGAGTCTCGGCAGAACACCCGCCTTCATAAGTGAAGATTTACCAGAACCCGATCCTCCCGCGATTAGCAGAAGGCGTGGCTCGCCGCGGCTACGCATTCGTTCGAGCTGCTCCAGCAATTCGGTGCGCTCTTTTTCGCGCCCGAAATACACCGCTTCGTAGCGCTCATCAAACGCGCTCAACCCGGGGTAGGGGCAGGGATCTGTCCCATCAACTCTTCTTAGACTGGGATGAGGCCAAAGACCTAGCTCTGCGGGACCGATTCCTTGGTAAGCGAGTTCATTGGCGAGCCATTCAAACGCTTGGGTCTGCTCTTCCGGTTGACGCGCCAGCAATGTCTGGTACTCGCTCAGGGGGGTGAGATCGCAATCCGTGATGACGACCGGAAATACCATCTTTCCTCGCATTTTCGCTGCGGCGAGTTCCGCGAAGCACCATCGTGAGGCGGACCAGTTTTTTGAGCATACAACGATGATTGCTCGACAAACGGCCAGATTTCTATAAATCTTCGATTCCCAGTGCGCGCCCGGCGGAATTCCCCCAACCGGCTCACTGTCGACGAACAATTGTTCTTTTTGGTAGCCGCGCCCAAGCAAGTAGTTCATGAGCGACAGGGCGGCTGGTTTGTCGAGTCTACTATGGCTGATGAATAGCACGGGGGGCCTCAGTAAGTCTGTCCAATGGCAAGGCGCCCAGATGTGCTCTTCTGACGGGACTCTCTCGCTCCGGTGCAAGACAATCACTGGGTATCAAGAACTATAGTCAGGCTTCCACTAAATCAACAGTCACGAATTCGATAGTTAGGCCAGCATGACATGCCCGCCTGTGCTGGACGACTAATAGTTAATAACTGAAAGGGTTAAATCAGGTTGCCCCCGCCGTAGACGGTACGCTAGGCGAAGTCGTCGGGTGAAATGATTGTAGGCGCTTAAGCGTACGTCGAGGTTGCTAAAGTGCAACCTTGGCGGACGGCAATCCGGAAAAGTTTTTTGTTATAGTGTCAATCAGCATTTCTTATAATTCGCATGCTTGACTTAACTAGCGCAGGTGGTTGGCTTAAAGGCCGGTTTGTTTTTTTTGACGTCATTTCTCAGGCAGGTACAGATTGTTCAATTTGACAGCTGTTCCTGTGGTGCGTGTGATTATTGCAATGTTTTGTGGGTTGGGCTTTACTGCCTCTGCAGCGGGTCTTGCATGCTGCAGAGGTATTTGAGTTTGAACCAAACAGTGCGTATGGCTTGATCCAACATGCCCGTCAGTTTGCGTGCCATTTTAAAGTAAATATTGTAGCGCTGACTTGGCGAGTTTTGAGGCGGGTCCATTATGGTCTCACTGTTACAGTGGCCAAGGGCTAACGGTTGATGATCGCGTCTAGGCGAGAAGGGCATTCGAGCACCTGTCGGATGGCAACTCTCAATTTTAGTTCACGCACTCAAAGGAGTCGTTGCATGCCTGCCAAGCGTCCCGTTGCGGTGCTGTTCATCCATGGTCTGGCGCGCAAGCCGGCGCCTGAAAAGTTGCTTGAGCTGTGGCAGTGGGGGCTGAGTCGCGGCAACCCCATGCCGAGTGTCTTCGCACCGCCGAACGAGGGTCTCGACCTCGCCACCGATGGCGTGCCGCATGTGCTCAACTATTATGCCGACGTCTTTTACGGCACGGACTACGAGACTGATCTGTCAGCCTATGAAGAAGGCAACCTCGACATGGAGTTGCAAGCCGAAGGCCTTGACCGGCTGGAGGAGGACTTGCCGTTACCGACGCCGAAAACCGAGCGCGAGGCCGCATTCCTCGAAGGCTTCGAAGCCAAGCTCGCCGCCAACTTCATCGTTGATACCGTGGTGACGACAGTCAATCCGTCGCCCACTGCCAGCGAGCTTGAAATCGCTCGGTTGATTCCGTCGCCGGTACGCGAGGCCATCATCAAGAAAGCGGCGATGGAGGCCTACTACTTTCTCTTCAACAAGGAATACGTGAGACCGGGGGATGGCAAGCGGTTCGACGTTCGCGATGAACTTCGCAGGCTGCTGTTGAAAGATCTCACCCTGATACAGGAAAAAGCCGAGAAACTGGTGATCATCTCCCACAGCATGGGCACCATGGTCGCCTACGACGTGCTTCGCAACTGCCCGGAGTGCCCGTCCGTCGATACCCTGATCACACTGGGATCGCCGCTGGGTATTCGAGAAGTGCAACAGGAGCTGATCGCCAGGGGTAAGCGCCAAGTGGACTTTCCTGCCGAAAAACTCGAGCACTGGATAAACCTTTACGACCCGCTCGATCCCATCTGTGGCGCGGACCCGCGGTTCGCCAACGACTATCTTTCGGTCGCCGGCAAGGCGGTGGAGGATATCAAAGAGTCCAACTGGGGCAAGTGGCGCCACACGATCACCCACTACCTTGCAGGGACGCAGTTGCGCAAACAACTGTCTCAGGCGTTGGAGGGATAAACGTGGACAAAGTCGCGCAAGACCTGAAACGCGGCATCATGAGGGATGCCCAGCCGTGGGACCTGGGCGCTGCGGTTGAACAAATTGCCGAGGACATCGCCAGTGGCGCGCTGCCGGTAGAGAGCGCCAGAAATGCCGCGTCGGAGTTGGTCAAGAGCCGCCACTACGACCATGCGCGCACCATCGCCCAACGCTGGGAGCAGCACCGTGGCTTCGATCCCCTCCTGGCCAAACTCCAGGCTCAGGCGCTGATCAACCTCGCATCGCTCGATGACGCCGAAAAGGTGCTGAGCGAGGGGTTGCCGCAGCTGCGCGCCCGCGCAGACGATGCCAACGCGGTCAGGCAGATTCCCGAGTTCGAGGGTTTGTTGGGTCGGGTATTCAAGCAGCGCTACGTGGCGACGCGCGACCCCAACTGGCTGGTCAGATCCCGCGAGCGGTACCTGCAGACGTATCGGGAGAACAAGAAACGCTACTGGCACGGTATCAACGCGGTCGCGCTGCGTGTGCATGAGGAGCGCGAAAGCCTGCCCGGCGCAAAGCTGCCGTCCTCCAGCAAACTGGCGAAGGAGGTGCTTGAGTTCGCCAAGGAGCGGCATTTCGACGATCCAAGCGATGCTTTTGCCGCTGCGACCGTGTCGGAGGCCTATCTTGCACTTGAGGATTGCGATGCCGCGGAATTCTGGCTCTACCGGTTTCTGATGCATCCAGCGGTCAAATCGTTCGACATCGAATCTTACGATCGGCAGATTCGGGAGATCTGGAATGGCAATCCGCTGGTGGGTGTTGGCTCTTGTGCCGATCGTTTGTCGGCCATCATGGCCCGCCACATCGCCAAGACGGAGCGGCGCTTCTTCATCTCGCCCGCCGACGTGCGAGAGACCAAACGCTCCATCGACGGGCTTTCGGATGATGAGCTGCAGAGGCTGGAGAAAAACTTCTCCGGCGAGTCCACATTGTCGCTGGCATCGATCAGGATGCTCCTGACCGCCTGTGAGTCGATCGGCTGCGTCATGACTGCCAGCGGTGAGCGTGTCGGGACAGGCTTCTTGCTGTCTGGCAGCGCCTTCAGCCAAGCAGGTGAATCGGCGCCGGTGTTCGTCACCAACGCGCACGTGATCAGCAGCGAAGTCAGCAATGCCATCTCCCCGGCAGAAGCGTTCGTCACGTTCGAGGTCGAGTCCACCGCCAAGGGAACCCTGGTCAGCTACAAGGTCGGCGAAGTGCTGTTCACCTCACCGCCTGGAGACCTTGGCGTGACGAATGGCGCCGGACAAAATCTCGACGTGACCATCGTGCGGCTGGACGCGCTTCCCGCCACGCTGAAGACCCTGAAGAAGGCTACGAACCTGCCGCTGATCGATGGTAAGACCCGCGTCTATCTGGTCGGTCATCCGCGCGGCAGTGGGTTGCAGATTTCCTTGCAGGACAGCCGGCTGCTCGATGTCGACGACGTTGAGCGGCTGGTCCACTACCGCACGCCGACCGATCCCGGGAGCTCGGGCAGTCCGGTTTTCAACAGCAAGTGGGAAGTCGTGGCCTTGCATCACGGCGGATCGTTCACGACACCGCGACTGCATGGCGGTGGTGTGTACGAAGCGAACGAGGGCATCTCGCTGCAGGCGATCGAGAAGGCGTGGCGGAGCAGCCGGACGACACCGTTGCAGACGACGTAATCAGGCGCAAGCAACCAGAGGAAACTCACCATGAGTCGGACAGCCGAGGCGATTCACAGCTTCGTACTGGCGCTGGACCTTCCCGAAGCGCAGCGTGATACAGGTTTGGAATCTTTACGCACGGCAGCGCTGCCGACGTTCGCAGCCAAGCAGGAAGTCCTCGCCGTAGGCGCTCAGCTGGCGGAGTTCAGCGCTACCGTTCCGGTCAGCCTGCGCCCGATGATCACCAACACGATGTTGATTGCGCAGCTGGCAGCCAATAAGGCCACCTTGCACAGCGACGACATCTTCGATTGGCACCGCAAATACAGTGAAGTGCTGGGCAACCTCGGCTGGCAGACGCACGACAGCGAGGAACAGGTGCATCAGGTCAGCGGCAGCGATCTGAGTGTGCACAAGTCGATCATTCCGGTGCTGACGCTCATGCTCGGTCCGGCCGTTGCAGCCTCTTCGCTGGTGGTGGCCGTCCTGCAGGGGTTGAACAGCATGAATGCCGATACGCCCTGGATCACCCTGTTCGATCGCTCGAGCCAGCATGCGACTGGCGCGAAGTTTCAGATCGGCTATGTCGATACCGACGAACACGGCGAGCCGGCTATCCGGCTGCTGGCGGTGGGGGTGAAGGCGCAGCGTGCGATCACCCAGGTGCTGTTCTTCAAGTTTTCCTCGCAGCAGGCCGAACTGCGCCAGCGCACCTCGCGCGTCGGGACCACGGCCGCGCGGCTCAACGCCGATAAGGACGTCATTGCCGGTCGGGTGCAATCCTTCATCGCGGACTTTGTAAAGAACGTCGATATCTGAGGGGGCAGGCGCCCCTCATGTTGTCGAACTGGGCGGTCTTTCTAAGGGCGTCTCGCACGCTTTGACACAAGGTAGACAGCGATGTCGTACATCGGCTCCCCGTTTCCATACGACCTGTTCGTGAGCTATAGCCACGGTGACCTGGACAAGACCGGGTCCTCGCCCCTGCAAAGCTGGTCCGCGTTGTTCGCGCGTGAACTGGAGTCGGAACTACGCTTCAATCCAAAGTTCGGCGTAGACCTCAGAGTGTTTTTCGACAGCCATCCTCGCCCGGACCAGCGCGTGGATCCAATGGTTTCACTGACGGATCAGCTGCGCAAGGACATCAGCGGCTCGGCGCTGCTCGCGATACTGATGTCGGAGCACTACCTTAACTCGCGCTGGTGCGGTGATGAGCGCGACTGGTGGTTTGACAAGCAGGCCGAGAACGGTCTTTCTCACGAGGAGCGTGTGGCAGTGGTGCGTATCTCGCCGACCACGACGCAGTGGCCGAAGCGCCTGACCGACAGCAACGGCGTGCAGTTGCTCGGTTTCCAGTTCTACGATAGCAACATCGAAACGCATGAAATTCGTCCCTTCGGCTGGCGCGGGAATGTAACCGAGGACAAGCAATTTCGCGACGCGCTGCTGAAAGTCACCGGCGCGTTGCTGCGCAAGCTCGACTCATTGAAGAAGCGCCTGGATGAGCGCAGGCAAGTCGAACAGGAGGTTGCGCGCCTGGCCGGCAACACGGGGCAAGTGGTTTACCTGCAAGGGCGCATGGAACAGGTCAAGGCCTGGGACAAGGCCTACAGCGTCCTTGCGGACGGCGGCATGACGATCATGCCCAGCGAACCGGATCGCATCGAGACGGACCCGCGCAAGGCCAATGAGGTCAGGGAACGTCGGGTCGAAATCCTCAGCGGCTGCGATGCGCTGTTGCTGCTGGGCACCGAAAACGGGCGCGCGCTGGACGCCGACATGGTCGTGGTGGGGCGGCAGGATCGCCATTCGGTGCGTGCACTGGTCAACCGCCTGCTGCCGTGCGGTCTGCTCGACACCGTTGGCGCTTCAATTGCGACACCGCAGCGCCAGCTTGCGGCGAAAGCGCTGCAGGTGGACTGGATCGATGCCACCGGTGGGCCGTGGACCGATGAAGTCCAGCGGTGGCTGACACTCCGGAGCGCGACGGCGGGGCAGGCACTATGAACGTATCGTCGCAGAGCGAGGTGGAGACGGTCTTCGACGTCACGCTGGCACCCGGACCCTATCCGGGGCTACGTCCGTTCGGCAAGGACGAATGGCTGATTTTTTTCGGCCGCGAGCGCATGACGGACGAAGTCGTCCGCCGTCTGGTCGATCAGCGGTTTCTGGTGGTGCACGGCGATTCCGGCTGCGGCAAGAGTTCGTTGATTCGCGCGGGTGTGCTGCCGCGGCTGGAACAGGAGGCCGCGCGCGGCGGGTTGCGCTGGCTGACGTGCTGGGCGACACCCGGTGACGAACCGCTCAACAACCTGGCCCAGGCCCTCGCGGCGCTGGGAGATAGCGCACACGCCGAAGCAAACTTCCTGGAACTGCGACGCAGCCTGAACTGCGGTCGCGACGGCGCCGCCACCCTCGCAGATCAACTACACCGCGCCCATTCGGGGTCGCAGGTGTGCATACTGCTCGATCAGTTTGAAGAGATCTTCGCGCATGCCCGCCGTGCCGGACCGCAGGAAGCGATGCTGCTGATCGATCTGCTGGTGGGTCTGCAGAAGCTTGCGGCGCCGCACCTGTGCGTCGTGCTGACGATGCGCTCGGAATTTCTCGGCGCCTGTGCACAATTCGAGGACTTTGCCGAAGTCGTCAATGCCACGCAGTATCTCCTGCCGCGGATGACGCACAGTGACTTGGTGCGGGCCATTCGCGAGCCTGCGACGCTTTATGACGGTGAAGTGGCGCTCGATCTGGCTGAAAAGCTCATAGTCGATTCCAGAGGCGGGCAGGACCAGCTTCCGCTGATCCAGCATGGGTTGATGATGCTGCATCGTGAGCGCGTTGCTACGGCTTCGGGCAGTTGGAGCCTTACGCTGAGTGATTACACCGGCGAGAGCGGACTCGCGGGGCTGCTGTCCAGGCATGCCGATCAGGTGGCGCAGTCGAACTTGAAACCGGAGTATTCGCGGCTCGTCGAAGATGTTTTCCGTGCCCTGACCGAGATGAATGCCGACGGACAGGCGATCCGCCGTCCACAGAAATTGTCGCAGCTGATCGCCGTGGCAGGGGGCGATGAGGTAGGGGTGCGGGCAGTAGTCGACGCCTACCGTGCCGAGGGCGTGTCGTTCCTGCGGCCCTATGGCACCGTACCCATCGCAGGCGATGACCTCGTCGATATCAGTCACGAAGCACTGATACGCTATTGGCGTGCGCTTGCTGACCCCGTTGATGGTTGGCTGTTCCGAGAGTTCAAGAGTGGACTGGTGTGGCGCTCACTGCTGGTTCAGGCCGATAGCTTCGAGCAGGACGCCTCCAACATTCTCTCGGCGGCCACGGCCGAAGAGCGCCAGGCCTGGTTGAAGCGGCGCAATCCTCAATGGAGCGAACGTTACGGCGGAGGCTGGGAGCGTGTCACGCAGTTGATCGAGGCCAGTGTGAAGGAACGCGAACGGCGCGCGCGCGCGCAGGAACTGGAGCGCGAACAGGCTGAAGCTGCGCGCCTGCGTGAGCACAAGCTGCGAGCGAAGGCCAGTCGGGAGCGCCTCTTTCGTTGGGCGCTCGGTAGCGTCATCGTGTTAATGACCATTGCGATCTACCAGTCGTACCAAGCCGGCGTGCAGTTCAAGAAGGCTGACGAGGCAACCAGTGTCGCGGAAATCAATAGCCTTGATCTCAAGCTCACCCAAGAGCGCGACGAGCGCTTCGCGGCGAAGATCAAGCCGGAACTGGACGAGCTGCGCCGACGTGCGGCGCAAACCGCCGACGTAAGCCTGAAGAACAGCATTGATATGGCCAGTGACAGTATCGTGCAGCAGGTCGACAAGCTTGAGGCCGCCAGCGTGTCACTGCGCATCTACGTGCACATCGCACGGGAGTCGCAACGCGAGGCCGCCCTGGTACTCGCCAGGCGCCTCGGTGAGATGCAACTGGACGGCGTTGCAATTGTGGTTCCCGCGATCAAGGGCAGTTCTGCGCCGTATTCGCTGTTGCGTTGCTTCCGCAAGGTCGAGTGTGCAGAAGACGGCGAACGACTGGTCAGGATGATCAACCAGGTGCTGGTCACGCCGCAGGTCAAGCTGCAGCCGTTCATCGTGTCCGATGAGGCTGTGAAGAACCTGCGCCCGCGGCACTTCGAACTGTGGTTTTCCGATGATCCGATCGCGCTGGACAGTCTGTCGACGCTGGAGTAGAGAATGGGCCGCCTGCCACCGGTGTTGCACTGCCAGCCCTCAGGCGAGAAAACCCAAGGTAATCGGCCAGGCACCCCTGCAGGATGACCCGTGAACGCAACGCATCGACAACGTATTGTTCTTTTCAGTGGGCACATGATCGATGCTCCCGGCCGAGCCGTGCCGCGCTTCCCGGTGGCTCTGGAGCCCGCTGTCACTGACGCGCTGGCCCGGGAAATCGATCAGCTTCGGGCTGGGCCAGGCGACCTTGCACTGTGTGGGGCTGCCTGCGGTGGCGATATCCTGTTTGCCGAACTCATGCTCAAACGTCACTCCCGTCTGCAGATCCATCTGCCCTTGGCTGAGCCAGACTTCATTGCCGAGTCGGTGGGTTACGCTGGCGCGCGCTGGGTGGAGCGCTATCACCAGCTGACACGCCAGTCCACCCTGCTGGTGGCACCGGACGTGCTTGGTCCGCTCGCCGCGGGCGAGAATCCTTTCACGCGTTGCAACCTGTGGATGCTCGATACTGCGAGGCAAGTGGCGGGCAGCGAAATCCTGTTCCTCTGCCTTTGGGACGGCCAACGCGGTGACGGCCCTGGGGGCACTCAACACATGATGGACGTCGTCGGGGCGAGCGGCGGCAGGTGTCATTGGATCGACATTCGCAGTCTCGGCTAGCCCCAGCGGTGCATACCGATTCTGGTTGCCTGATGATGATCGATTCCCGAAAGGGCGTCGCCGCACTGGTGGTTTCCGTAGGGAGCATTTTTCGGTAAGCCTCCGCACCTGCTGGCGAAGGCCCGGGCAAGCGCGCCGTTTACTTTTTCAACGCCTGGAACGATGCGACCATGTCCTTTGCCCAGCCATCGAGAACGGCACGGGCATCCTTGGCCTGCATCACCTGGGATGAATTCTCAAGCTCCGTGCCGGCGCCCTTGCGCACGACTTCGGCGACCACCTGATTGCTGCCCCCATCCAGAAACGCCGCTTCGGTGGCGATGCTGGTGTCCTGGTCTCGAATGCCCGTGGCGGTGCTGATACCGGCTGCCAACAGTGCGATCGGGATCACTTCGTACGGACGCAGGCCTTTGGTTTCGGCACTTACCGCAGTGATTGCCGGGCGTACCACCAGCACGCCTGGGCCAGGTCCCGTGGCCAGCGGCAGCACCTGGGAGAAGTGATTTTTCAGGGTCTGGTCGTAGTACTGAGTGATGCCCTGCAAGGTCGATTGCGGGATCTTCTCGGTCGGCTGCGGTTTGGGGTAGAGCTGGCTTGGCTCGATGTAGACACTGGTGTAGCGGCGCACATCGACGCCGGGTTTTATCCAGCGCATGACGGCCGCACCAGAGGGAGACTTTTCCTCCTTGAGCACGCTGTAGTCCTTCAGAAAGCCCGAGTATTGATCGGACTCCACGTACTTGTTTGCGCAGCCCTGCAGCATGAGCGTTGCAAGGCACAGGGATGCAACCAGCGACTTGGTGTTCATGTAATAGCTCCTGTTCAGTGTCAGCAATGTCGTTGTATTGGCTTCAGAAGCGCCAGGTCGCGCCACCACCGATGATATGCAGCGCGCTGTTGTCGTAGCTGCCGGACAATGTGGTCCCGGAGCGAGTCTTGGTCTGCTCGACCTGCATGTCGCCAAGCCAGACCAAGGTGTAGGCCAGGTGCAGGTCCAGGTGCTGATCGACGCTGAAATTGACGCCGGTCGCCAACCGCCAGGCTTCACCCATGGGGTTGTCGACGGTGCGGTCCTTGTCGTCGACTGCCGAGCTGTCGTAGGCCAGGCCCACGCTCCAGCGCCACTGCGTGGTTGCCTGGTACTGGGTGCCCAGCGAGACGTGCCAGGTATCCTTGTACTGGCGGTCGACGGTGCGGCTGGTGCCGGCGGCATTGCTGTCGACCTCTACGCCGACGTCACCAAAATCGCTCCAGTCTTGCCAGTTGAGGCTGCCGAGCAGCGTCCATTGGTCGTTCAGTTCATGGGCGATGCTGAAGGTCAGCGTTTGCGGAACATTAAGGTCCAACTCCAGCGAGTCGACGTCCAGCCGGCGCAGGGCGGCGTTGAGCAAGGGGTTGCTGATGTCGTCAAGGTGCGGTTTGTCTTCGAACTCCAGCTTGACCTTGCTGGTGTAGGCCAGGCCCAGGCGGGTTCGCGGGTCGAGTTGGTACAGCAGGCCCAGGTTGACGCCTACGCCGACATCGGTGTCTTTGTATTCCAGTTGGCCGTCTTGCCGCTCGGCCAGGCCCAGCAGGTTGTTGTTGATGGCCATCTCGGTACGGTAATAGCCCACCACGATGCGCGGACCCACGCCAATGGACAGGTCGTCGGTGAAGCGGTAGGCCCAGGTGGGCTGCAGCGAGACACCGATCACCGCAGCCTCCTGGGTGAAATAACGCCCGGCCCAGTCATCGTCGTAATCCAGTGCCAGGCCGAAGTTGCCGTACAGGCCGAAGCCGATTGCCGAGCGCTCATCGAGCTGATGGCTGACGAACAGGCTGGCGCCTGGCAGGTACTGCAGCGCATTGCCTCCCTCATTGCCGGCGAACTGGTTGGCGCTGTGGCGGGAGAAGCCCAGGTCGCCCAGGATAACCTGGGCGTTGGCGCTGATTTGCGTGCCTTGCAGCCGGGTGATGCCTGCCGGGTTACTCATCAGTACGCTGGGGTCGTTTGCCAGGGCGGCAGAACCGGCATTGGCCAGGCCATTGCCTTCCTGGCCCGCTTCGTAGATGAGGATGCCACCGGCCCAGGCGTTGCTGGCGTACAGCAACGCTGCGTAGGTCATGGCGGGCGCGACTTTGCCGAGCAGGCGGCACGCGCGCTGCCCGTTCATGAGGCCTGCAGCCGCAATAGGCGGCTATGCGTTGCAACAGCGTTAGGGCACGGCAGCCTGACGATGGATCGCATTTCACGCTCCTTTCCATTGGAAGCGCTGTGCCTTTCGGGCAACTACCAGCGAACGATTGGCCTCAAGACAAAGAGGGTAGTCATGTTCAGGTCTTTGCGGGGTCATTCGGCAAGGTTTTTTCGCGACACAGCAGGTAGAAAATCATCAACTGGCCGTTGCTGTGGCCATTCCTGTCGCCCACGTTGCCTTGCACGACCTCACCGCCCGCCCGCGAAGAACCAACGAAAATACGGGTTCGCGCCGTCAGCTTGCATCAACTGCCGGGCTTCCCGCGCCCAGGCCTGGCGGTCACCTTCGTACGCCAGCAGGCTCACGCGATAGAAGCTGTGCAATAGCCCCCAGCGTGCCTCGACGGCCGCCCGCAGCGATTCATCGCTGCCCTGCAACGGCGGCGGCATCCGCAGTGCCAGCAGTGGCGGCAGCACGCGGGTGATTTCCCGCGCGCGTACCCACGGAGCGTATTCGATGCGTGGTCGGTCGTCGGTGACTGCCGGGGCAGCGCCGGCAAAGCGCTCGAGCCCCTGGCGATCGGTAAGCCAGGTCGCGAGCAAGGCTGCTACCGAATCCACCCCGACCTCGGCCAGCGCTGTTGCCACGCTTGGCTGGTCAAAGCGCTGGCTGATGCGCGGGACATCCAGCACCAGCGGTTCCAGCGAGCCGATCATCAAGGTCTCGTGAAACTCGGTGGTCCACAGGCTGGCATGGGGGAAGACATCGAGGAAGCTGCGCAGCAACGACCGCGTGTCGTCTGTATTCTGGGTCGGCAACGGCAGCCACTGGGCGACTATACCGCCTGGCTCCAGGCGCGCTGCCGCCAGTTGATAGAAGTCCCGCGAATACAGGTTCACCACGCCGCTCGCCGACGGCGGTGGCGGCTCGAGGGTGACCAGGTCATAGCGCTCGGTGCTGCGCAGCAACTCACGTCGGCCATCGCGCAGACGGATGTCCAGGCGTGGATCGTTCGCCGCCGCGTAATTGCCATTGAACAGCGGCGCTGCGGCCAGCACCTCGGGCAGCAGTTCAGCCACCACCGTGCGCTGCAGGCCGGGGTAGCGCAGCATGGCGCCGGCGGTAATGCCGGTGCCGAAGCCGATCACCAGGGCGGCGCGCGGTTCGCCGTTATGGATCAGCAGCGGCAACAAGGCTTGCAGGCGCATGTAGCGCAACGACGGCATGGCATCGCCGGTATTGGACACGCCTTGGATGTACAGGCGATTGAACGCGCTGGCCTGGCGTTGCTGGCTGACCACCGCCACCGTGCCGCCGCGGCCTTCCTGGTAGAAAGTCAGGTGACCGGTGCGCGCGCCCGGCAGCAGTTCGGCCAGTCGTTGAGGCGGGGTCAGTACGCCCACCGCCAACGACGTCAGCGTTACCCCCAGGATCGCCGCCCGAAGCCCTTTGTGCTGCGACCGCCCGCGGCACATGGCGATACAACCGACCAGCGCGGCCAGCCCTGCCAGCACGCCCAATGTGCGCACCAACCCCAGCTGCGGTATCAACACGAAACCCACCAGCATCACGCCGACAATGCCGCCCAGGGTGTTAAGCGCTACCACGGCGCCGACGTCGCGGCCGACCCGACCACTGTCGACGGCCAAGCGCAACACCAAGGGGAACGCGGCGCCCAGCAGCGTGGTGGGCAGCAACACCACGCACAGCGCAGCGGTGGCGAAGCGCGCGCACATGCCCGCCAGCTCGTTGCCGGTCAGTTGCAGTACCAGCGCTTCGGCTTCGGTCTGGGCGACGATCAGCCAGCGCCCGAGCCCGGCGACCAGCACCAGTGCGAGCAACCCGGCCAGCGCTATCAGCAGGCCGAACAGGCCCCAGGGATCGCCGATCCGGTCGGCGCGCCGGGCGTAGATCGCGCTGCCCAGCATCAGGCCTAGCAGGTAGGTCGCCAGCACCACAGAAAACGCAAAAGCGCGGGTGCTCATGAATTGCACGATGGATTGCGTCCACACCACTTCGTAGCCGAGCGCTACGCCGCCGGCCAGGCAGTACAGCATTATGGCCAGGCGTGCGGCAGCGGTCCTGGAACCTGCCGCAGGTTTAACAGCATGCGGCCGCTGTTCATCGCGCCGCCGGTAGAGCCAGGCGGCGCCGGCCGCTGCCAGGTTCAACGCGGCGGCGATCAAGGCGCTGCCGGTGATGCCGCAGGCGGGCAGCAGCACGAAGGCGCTCAGCAGGGTGCCTGCGATGGCTCCCGCTGTATTGGCCGCGTACAGGCGACCGCCGGCCTCGGCCAGTTGGCTTTGCCCGGGTGTCAGGGCGCGCATCAGTACCGGCAGCGTACCGCCCATGAAAAAGGCCGGAATGCCGACCAGCAGAAACGGTAGCAACCAGGCCAGAAGGCCAATGCTCGCTTCCAGCCGGGCGAACAGCCCCGCGCTGCTGCCAAGCGCCAGGGTCGCAAGCACGCCGAACAGCGCTACCGTGACTTCCAGCCCCGCATACAGCCCGACCGGGCGCCTCAGGCGGTCGGCCCAGCGGCCGAACACCAGGCCACCCAGTGCCAACCCAATGAAAAAAGCACTGATCCCGGCCGTGATGGCGTACACCTCCACCCCCACCAGCAGAGACAGTTGCTTGACCCAGAGCACCTGGTACACCAGCCCCGCCGTGCCGGACACCAACAGCAAACTGGCCGGCACCAGCACCTGCAGCGCCGGGGTGCGCGTCGCCGAATCGGCCGGAGCTGCACGATGGCGGGATGGACTGACAGCTGAGCGCATCAATCGACCTTATCGGGTATCGGCCCGAGCGGCGGAAAAAGGCGGCGCCCGTCGGCGACGGGCGCCGGTCACCTCGTCACTTCTTCATCTTTTCCTCGATCCTGCGGTCAACGTCAGCCCGAATCTGGTCGATGCTGAAGCTCGCCGGGCGCTGGCTCGGCGGGTAGTCGACAAAGGTCTGCAGGAACGCCGCCGACCTGCGAACACCGTCGAAGATCAGGTAATCGTTCTTGGTCAACCAGTCATAATACTGGTCGGATACCACGTCGGCCCTCTCGTAAGGATCCATGCGCAGGTTGAACAGCTTCGGCACCCGCAGGCAGGTGAAGGGTTCGCTCCAGACTTTCAGGCCACCCGGGGCACGTTGCTCGCAGAACACCACTTTCCAGTCGTTGTAGCGCATGCCGACCAGATCACCGTCGTCACTGAAGTAATAGAACTCGGTCCGCGCACTCTTATCGGTCTTGCCGGTCAGGAAGTCCAGTTGGTTGTAGCCGTCCAGGTGCACCTTGAAGTTCGTGCCGCCAACGTCGGCGCCCTTGAGCAGGCGATCCTTGATGTCTGTGTCACCGGCAACTGCCAGCAGGGTAGGGAACCAGTCCAGCCCGGAGAACAGCTGCGTGGAGACCGAATCGGCCTTGATCTTGCCTGGCCAACGCACGATCGCTGGCACTCGGTAGGCGCCTTCCCAGTTAGAGTTCTTTTCGTTGCGGAAGGGTGTGGTCGCTGCATCCGGCCAGGACCATTGGTTCGGCCCATTGTCGGTGGTGTAGACCACGATGGTGTTGTCGGTGACCTTCAGATCGTCCAAGGCCTTGAGCAGCTTGCCCACATCGCCGTCGTGCTCAAGCATGCCGTCGGCATAATCATTGCCAAGCATACCGCTTTGCCCCTTCATCGCCTCGCGTACGTGGGTGAAGGCGTGCATGCGAGTGGTATTCATCCAGACGAAGAACGGCTTGTCGGCCTTGACCTGCTTGTCGATGAAGTTGATCGCCGCTTGGGTGGTCTCGTCGTCGATGGTTTCCATGCGTTTCTTGTTCAGCGCCCCGGTATCTTCGATCTTGCCGTCGGCGCTGGACTTGATGACCCCGCGTGGCGAGGCGGCCTTCACGAACTCGGCATCGTCTTTGGGCCAGTACGGGCGTTCCGGTTCTTCCTCGGCATTGAGGTGATAGAGGTTGCCGAAGAACTCATCGAAGCCGTGATTGGTCGGCAGGTACTCGTCCTTGTCGCCCAGATGGTTCTTGCCGAACTGGCCGGTAGCGTAGCCTTGCACCTTGAGGGCCTGGGCAATGGTGACATCACGGGCCTGCAGGCCGACCGGGACGCCCGGCATGCCGACCTTGGACAACCCGGTACGCAGCGCCGTCTGACCTGTGATGAAGGTCGAGCGCCCCGCAGTGCAGCTGTTCTCCGCATAGTAATCGGTGAACATCATGCCTTCCTTGGCGATGCGGTCGATGTTCGGTGTCTGGTAGCCGACGACGCCCTGGCCGTAGGCGCTGATGTTGGTCTGGCCAATATCGTCGCCGAAGATCACCAGTATGTTTGGCTTCTCCGCGGCATGTGCCAGCGTAATGCCCATGGCCACGCTCGCGGCCAAGGTAAACGTGCTTACCCACCTCGTACTCGGATTCATAACGCGCTTTCTCCGTTTCACGTTACTGGCATGTGCCACGACTACGTGCACGTGAGGCCGACTGCTGGCTGGTTCCCTGTGCGCCTGCGGTGCTCGGTTACTGTTCCTTGCTGTCATCAAATGGATAAATGCGTTGCCATTCCCGGGCCATGTCGACCACGGTCCAGCCGTTGCTCCCTGCGGCTGTCAGGGCTTTGTCCAGGCGCCCGACCTTGCTCTGCCGGTCATAGGCCCACTCCCGCGTGGCATCGGTGTGATGCACCAAGCCTGCGAAGCGCAGGCCTGGTCCGGCCTTGGTCCACTGCAGCATCTGCAGGTCGCCGTCGGAGTTGCCGAAGGCCAGTATCGGGCGGCGGCCAATGATCGAATCGATGCTTACTGGCTTGCCCGGCCCGTCGTCGTTGTGCAGCAGTTTGGGCTGGCGGATGATCGAGAGCGTGCCGTCGGCCTCGACCAAGCGCGCATCGAGGGTGGTGCCGATCACCTGCTCGGGGGGGATGCCGTAGACCTCTTCGGCAAAGGCGCGCATGAACGCGACTTCGCCGCCGGACACAATGTAAGTCTTGAAACCGTGGGCCCGCAGGTAGTCCAGCAGTTCGAGCATGGGCTGGAAGACCATTTCGGTGTAGGGTTTGCCGGTTTTCGGGTGCTTGGCGCCGGCCAGCCAATGCCGGGTACGCTCGCTGAACTGTTCGGTGCTGACGCCGGCGTGGGTGGCGGCGACAATCTTCAGCAAGCCGTCCATGCCGCGCTCGGCCAGGGCCTTGTGGTCACCTTCGAGCACGGCCTTGAAGGGTTGCTCGGTCTTCCACTCGGGGTGTTGCGGCGCCAGGCGGCGCACTTCGTCGAGGGAAAACAGCACCTCGAAATACAGGGGTTGCTCGCTCCACAGGGTGCCGTCATTGTCGAACACCGCAATTCGCTCTGGCACCGGCACATAATGCGTGCCGCTGGATTCGGTCACGGCCTCGACGAAGTTCACGATGGCCTGCCGGGACGGCCCCTCATTCCAGGACGGCAGTGGCGCGGCGGCCTGAGTAATCAGCGGCGCCAGCAACAAAAGACTTAGCAACCAATGCAGGCGAGGTAGCGTGTGCATGGCAGATCCTTGTCATTGCCTGACGCCGGGTCAGGGATTCAACGGTTTCAAGGCGTGGTGCCGATCGGCGGTACTCTCATGCTTGATCCGTTGCCGCACGGCGTGCAGGTTCTCCAGCAGGCTGGCAGGCACATCGGGAGTGCCCGGCGCTTTGCCATAGCGAATGTCGAGCAAGTCTAGGCAACGAACATCGGCAGTGTCGGGAAAAAGTTCAAAAAAACTGCGCAAGGTGGTTTTTCCGCGCGTGCGACGTATCCAGAGGTACAAGGCATCCAGGCGCGGCGGCCGCTCCTTGAACTGTTCGTCCAGGCATGCCCAGGCGTAGTCCGCCGAGGCCAGCCAGCGGCTTCGGCGGCGTTCGCGCCAGGCACGCCAAGCGCCAAGGGCCGGCGCGAACCCGCGTCGAGCGGCCAGCACCAGCAACGTGCCAGCCAGCACCAAGGCCAAGGCCAGCAGCCAGTGCCCGCCGACCTTGATCCGCGCCTGCTGACCGAGGGCGCGCAGATCGTCATCGATGGCAAACGGGGCGCGATATTGCGCGGCGACGGCTTGCACTGCAATCGCCTCGACCGAGACCTGATGCGGCTTCCCGTTGTAGTCCCACCACTTCAGCTCGATGGCCGGTAGCTTGAGCGGCCCTGGCTGATCGATCACATAGGTCGCGCTGTCCTCACGGACGCCGCCGATGATGCCGCCACGGCCATCGTCCAGCGCCTTGACGACGGGGGAGGGCAGGTAGCGTTTCAGCCCATCGATCTCGACGAAGGACGGCGCGGGCATCAGCATGGCCTGAGCACCTTCGGCGTGCAGGCTCAGTGTGCGGGTAATGCTGTCGCCGACGCGCAGGGGGTCATGGGAACGCTGTACGCGCTGGGTCAGTTGCACTTTGCTCGCCACCAGGTGCGGTTGGTCGCCGGCCCCGGCCAAGGCCGTGGCGGTAAACCCCAGCGGCTGGCTGGTGAGCGTGACGGGCAGGTTATCCGGCCCCGGCTGCACCACGTAGCGCAGCGCCGGAATGCTGAAGGGCCCGGCCACTTGCGGGGTAATCTGCCAGCTGAAGCGTAGGCCGAAGAAGGGCTTGCCGTCGAGCTGTCGGTTCAGGTGCTGGGCCTCGCCCGTGGGCGGGGTGACCACGGCGCCGGGCAATTCCAACCTGGGCAGCACGGGCGCTGCCGTGAACCAGCTGTCCACCAGCAGATCGACTTCAAGGTTCACGGTTGCGCCGACCCGTGCGCCGGTCGGCGGCACCAGGCGGGTTTGTACCCGCACGTCCGGGGCGGCCAACGCGGGCCAGGACAGGCACAGCAGCAACAGGCAAGCCAGGCGGTTCATGGTGTCGTACCCGCGGGCCGGCGCGCCGCGTCCTGCAGGGCGAACTTGCGCTTGAGGAACGGCGCCGGGGAAGTCGCCAGATTGTTCAGCCAGGCCTGGTCGGAGGCCGCCTGCGCGGTGACTTGCTGGCGCTGGTCGGCGCCTTTGCTGGAGGTCTGGTCTTCGACCACCTTGTCCGCTTGCTCATCGGGTGTGCCGGCTTGTTGCTGGTCGTCGTAGTCCTTTGCCAACGCCAGCGCCAGGGCCAGGTTGGCGCTGGCCTGGGGGAACACCGACTGGCGCTGCAAGGCCTGCTGGTAGGCTGTGATCGCCTCGGCGAAGCGGAACAGCCGCACGTAGATATTGCCCAGGTAGAAATACGCCGCTGCCGAGTCCTGGCGCGCGAAGTCGGCCAGTGCAGCCTGGTAGTCGGCGGCGCGGTAGGCCGACACCGCTCGCCAGTACGGATCATTAAAGCGGGCAGCCGCCTGGGGGTAGTGGCCATGTTCGAAGGCCCAGCGCCCTTGCTGGTCGGCGCTCATGAACGCATCGGCAAGCGCGCCGGCCCGCGCCGGTTGTGGCGCGCCAGCCATGAGCATCAGCAGCATGGCCAGCCAGTGCACTTGCCAGCCACGGCGAATGCACAGCAGCGCCACCAGCGCCAGCGGCCAGCACAGCCAGTAACCGGCGTCCTTCCAGTGCACCTCCCGACCTTGATCCTGAACCGCCTGGAAATGCCGTTGCGCGTGCAGCTCGATCCAGTCCAGGTCGTCATCGTTCAGGGTCAGGCTCCCCAGCGGTGCATCGGCGGCCTGCGCCAGCCCTTTCAAGCCTGCCGCATCGAAACTGGCCAGCAACGGCCGCCCGCCGCTGTCCACCCGTGCTCGGCCCTGCGCATCGTGCAGCACGCCGCCGTCCTGGCTGCCGACGGCCAGCACTAGTACTTGCAGATCGCTGCCCTTCAGGCGCTGGCCGATGGCATCGAACTGCGTCGGATCGGCTCCATCGGTGATCAGCACCAACGACCCTGGCACCTGTTCTGCGGCCAGCAGCGTCAATGCCTGGTCCATGACGCCCGCCACGTCCTTGCCGGGTCGGTCCATGAGCGCGGTATCCAGCGCCTGCAGGAAGCTGTCTAGCAGGCCTGGATCTTCGGTGGCCGGCAGTACCAGGTGCGCGCTGCCAGCGTAGGCGATCAACGCCGTGCGCGCGCCGGCACGGCGCTTCAGCAGGTCATGCATCTTGTGCTTGGCCGCCGTGAGGCGCGACGGGGGCACATCGTCGGCGTCCATCGAGGGGGACAGGTCGAACGCCAGGATCAGCGGTGCGCGGTTGTCGAGAAAGTCAGGTTGGTCTTCGGTCCAGGTAGGGCCGGCAGCGGCGAGGGCACCCAGGCCGAGCAGCAGCGCCAGAAAATGCACCGGGCGCAATGTCGAGCGCTGCTCGGGGGTGATCACCAGGGCGGTGACCAGGTGCGGCGCGATGACACCGTCCAGGCGGCGCGTGAGGTCATGTCGGCGCGTCCATAACCAGGGCAGGAGCAACGCGGGCACCAGCAGCAATAGCCAGAAGGGGCGAAGAAAGTGGAATGCACTGAAGTCGAACGCCATTTCAACCTCCCCGGGCCAGCGACCTGCCGGCAAACCCGGCCGCCAGCCCGTGGCTGACCACCAGCAAGGCCAGCGCCGCACCCAGCGGCCAGTAGAACAGGTCCCGCTTGGGCTGGTGGCGCAGGGTCTTGACCTGGTGCGGGGTGATGCTGTCGAGGGTGGCGTACACCTGCTGCAAGGCGTTGCGATCATCTGCGCGGAAGAACCGCCCACCGGTCTGCCGGGCGATGTCCTGCAACAGGTCAAGGTCGACCTTGGCCTCGCCGCTGGCCTCGGGGTCGCCAATGCCAATGGTATGCACCACGATGCCCTGGGCCTTGGCCAGGCGCGCAGCGTGCGCCGGGGTGATGGCGCTGCCCGTGTCGTTGCCGTCGGTCAGCAGGATCAGCACTTTGTCTTGCTCGGGCGCCTGGGCGAACAGTTTGATGCTCAGACCGATGGCATCCCCCAGCGCCGTGTTCGGCCCGGCCATGCCGATACCCACCTCGTCCAGCAGTACCTGCAGGCTGCCGTGGTCGAGGGTGAACGGTGCCTGCGGGTAGGCGCCGGTGCCGAAGACGATCAGCCCGATACGGTCGTCCTGGCGTCGCGCAATGAAGTCCTGCACCACGCCCTTCACCGCGCTCAGGCGATCGGTGCGGGTGCCGTCGGCCTGGGTGTAGTCGAGGGTTGCCATGGACTGGGAAATATCCAGAGCGAGCATCATGTCGCGCACCGGCTGGCTGTGTTCGATGGCCTTTTCCACCCACACCGGCCGCGCGCAGGCCAGCGTCAGCAAGCCCCAGACCAACAGGTTGAGCAGCGGTTGCCAGCGACCGCCGCTACTATTCGCCTGCGGTGTGAGGCCTGCTGCCCGGCTCATGGCCGCGAAGAAGGGCACGCGAATGGCACTGCGGCCCTCGCGGTAGACGTTCATATAGCGCCATACCGGCCACGCCAACGGCAGCACGGCCAGCACCCAGGGGTAGTCAAGCTGCCACATGGTGCGTCTCGATCCACTGCCGGCTGAGGGTGAACAGCGCGCTGATCTCGTGCTCCGGCAGTGCCAGCACGGCGGTTGCCGGCGCGTACGCCAGGGTGTGCAGGCGTGACGTGAAATCCGCGGGTAACGCTACCTTGGCGCGCGCTGCGAGGAACGCCTGCCATTGGCTACCCGAGAGCGTGGCAACCGGTGGCGCATCGGCCATCGACAGGGCGACCCGTTTCAGCAGGGTCGGCAGCTCGCGCAACGCTGGCAGGCGCTGTTGCGGGTCTGGCAAGCCTTGCACCAGTTGCTCGAAACGTTGCAGTGCTTCGCGCCGGTAGCGGTTGCGCTGCCAGCGTCGGCGGCGGCGCACTGCCCAGACGGTGGTGGCCAGCACCAGCAGCGCCAGCAGCGCCCACCAGCCCCAGGTCTGCGGCACATAGCTGAACGGCGGCACCGCCAGCGGCAGTTCCTGCAACTGATCGATACCCGGCACCACTCGCGTGTTCACCGGTTGCCTCCGGACAGCCGACCCAATTCGCGTTGCAGCTGCAACAGTGGCTCCTCGGCGGTACTGATCATCAACAGCGGCACCTGGCTGCGCCGCAGCAGGTCCGCTACTTCCTGCAAACGCCCGTTCAGGTAGGCGCCCAGGGGACGGCTGACCTGACGCCGCTCGACGTGCAGTTCCACCTGCAGTTCGCCTTGGGTGACGGTAATCCGGCCCTGCTCTGGCAGGCGCAGCGCGAGCGGATCGTAGACCTGCATGGCAATTACATCGTTGTGCGCATTGAGCTGGCGCATTAGCTGCAGGGTCTGCGCCGAAACCCCAGCGAAGTCGCTGATGATGCACACCAGCGCGTCATGTCCGGCCAGGGCGATGCAATGGCGCAGCGCGTTGTCCAGTTGCAGCGCGTTTTCGCTGTCGGGGCCAGTGGCGGACAGTGCCTGGTTGCTGGCGACGACCGCTGCACACAGCGCTTCGACCCGCGCGCGGCTGCGCAGTGGGCGGATCTGCCGTACCTGGCGGTCATCGAACACCAGCCCACCGACCCGGTCACCGGCACCCAGCGCCATCCAGGCCGACACGGCTGCCAGCTCGGCCGCCACCACCGACTTGAAGCTGCGTTGCGAGCCGAAGAACATGTTCATGCGCTGGTCCACCAGCAGCCAGGTGGGGCGATCGCGTTCTTCGGTGAAGGTCCGCACGAAGGGTTTGCCCAAGCGCAGCGAGGCGCGCCAATCGAGGTGGCGCAAGTCATCGCCGGGTTGGTAGCGGCGCAACTCGTCGAAGCTCAGCCCCCGCCCGCGCAGGCGCGAGGCATGGCTACCCGCCAGAATGCTCGACAGCGGTTGCCGCGCGACGAAGCTCAGCGCGCCGACGCGATGTTCCAGCGCCATCAGTTGCTGGAGCGAGGCGTAGACGAAGCCGTCCACCGCAGGGCCTGGCATGGTTCAGGCCGGAATCGCCACGCGATCGAGCAGGCGGTCGATCACCTGGTCGGGCGTGACGGCTTCTGCGACGGCGTCATAGCTGAGCTGCAAGCGATGGCGCAGCACCGGATGGATCACCGCCCGTACATCGTCCGGGGTGACGAAGGTGTTGCCGGCCAGCCAGGCGTGGGCGCGGGCCACCCGGTCCAGGCTGATGCCGCCACGCGGGCTGGCGCCTATCCTGATCCATCGCGCCAGGTCGGCATCGTAATCGGCTGGGTGGCGGGTGGCGTTGACCAGGTCGACCAGGTAGCCGTCGATCGTCTCGGCCACATGAACTTGAGCGACCTCGGCACGCGCGGCAAACACCACCTCCTGAGCCAGTTGCTCGGGTGTCTGCGCGCCGGTGCGGGCTTGCGCCTCCTCGCTGCGCACCAGGCGCAGCACCCGTGCTTCGTCCTCAACCGTGGGATAGTCCAGCTGCAGCTTCATCAGGAAGCGGTCCATCTGGGCTTCCGGCAATGGGTACGTGCCTTCCTGCTCGATCGGGTTCTGGGTCGCCATGACCATGAACAGCCCGGGCATGGCGTAGCTCTGCCCGGCCACGGTGATCTGCCGTTCTTCCATGGCTTCCAGCAGTGCGGCCTGAACCTTGGCCGGCGCGCGGTTGATTTCGTCGGCGAGAATCACGTTGCCGAACAAGGGGCCGGGCTGGAATTTGATCTGGTTGCCTTCGGCGGTCTGCTGGAGGATCTCGCCGCCAGTGATGTCCGAAGGCAGCAGGTCCGGGGTGAACTGAATGCGCCGCATCTTCGCGTCCAGGTGCGCGGCCAGCGCTTTGACCGTGCGCGTCTTGGCCAGCCCGGGCAGGCTTTCGAGCAGGACATGGCCGTTCGCCAACAGGCCCAGCAGCACATGCCGAATCGTCTCGGCCTGCCCCAGCACCTGCTCGGCGACACGTGCCTCCAATGCCGCAATCTCCTCGCGTATGCTCACGCTCTCGCTCCCTGGCCGCGTTGCGATGCGGTAAATCTAGCAGCGCTTGCCGAGCGCGCCAGCCTATGGCGTCTGCCAGTACGGCTCGATCGCCTGTAGCCGGGGGTCGTCGGGTGCCACCTGGCGCATGCGTTTGACGTAGCCGAAGGCGTTGGCGCGCTCGCCGGCCAAGGCGTGCAGGTAGATCAGCGAGTAGAGCAGGTCCGGGTTGTCGGGGGCCTGGTCCAGGCCGCTGCGCAGTGCTGCGATGGCCTCGTCGCGACGGTTCAGGCGTGAGAGCAAAAGGCCCTGGTTGTAACGGATCCGCGAATTGCCCGGCAGTGCCACGGCAGCACGCTCCATCCAGTGCAGTGCTTGCTCCTGCTGGCCGCGCTCGATTAGCAGCAGCGCCAGCATGTACGCCAGGTTGCCGTGGTCGCTGGCCGACATCTTGTCGAGGGCGACCCCCGCGCGCAGCACCTGCTCGGCTTCGTCGAACTCACCGGCGGCACTGGCGAGGGTGACCAGGTTGACCCGAGCGGGCACGAAATACGGGTCGAGCCGCAGCGCCTGGCGATACTCGTCCTTGGCTTCGCCATCACGGCCCTGGCGGCTGAGCAGCACGGCCAGGTTCAGACGTCCGCCCGGCAGGTCGGCGTTGCCGCGCAGGCGGCGTTCGTAGTCGGCGAGCAGGGTCTTGAATTCGTCACGCGCCTGCACCGGCATCTGCTCGGCGGATACCCCTGCCAGTACCCGCACGGCTTCGTCACGCACCGCCAGGGTCGGGTCCTTGAGCAGCGGCAACAGCGGTTGCAGGCGCTGCTCGGGCGGTACGCTGGCAAAACCGGCAACGGCGTAGGCACGCACCAGCGCGCTACTGTCCTTCAGGGCCCAGCCCAGGCTGATGACCGACTGTGCGCCAAGCTCGGCCATCTGCTGCGCCGCCGTGGCTCGCACGATGGCCGGTTTGCCCTTGTCGGCGAGGAGTGCATTCAGCTCGCTCAGGGCGATGCCTTGGCCGCTGCGCACCGCCTGGAAGTTCTCGCCATAGTGAGCCGGGCGCTTGCGTTCGCTGAACCAGCTGTCGATCGCCGCCGCCGCCCATTGCGGCTGGCGATCCTGGTGGCAGTCGGTGCACGCGTCGGGGCTGGCGGTCTTGGCCGCAAGGTCAGGGCGTGGGATGCGCAGGCTGTGATCGCGACGCGGGTCGACCACCATGTAGGTCTTGGTCGGCATGTGGCAGTTGACGCACTGCGCCCCCGGCGAGTCGACCGGATGGTGATGGTGCGCTTCACTGTCGTAGTTCCTGGCTTGCAGGCTGGGGAAGCGCGCCAGCGGCGGCTGGCTGTTATGACACTGCAGGCAGAGGCCGTTACCCTCGACTTTTACCTTGGCGGTATGCGGGTTGTGACAGTCGCTACAGCCGACCCCGGCGGCGAACATCTTGCTCTGGGTGAACGAGCCGTATTCATAGACTTCGCCGTCGATCTGCCCATCGGCGTGGTAGAGGCTGGTGCGCAGCGTGGCTGGCAGGCTCTGATCCAACTGCGGATGCCCCGGCAGCAAGCCGACGCCGAGAGTTTGCCGCCGGCTGTGACAGAAGGCGCATTGCTCCACCTGGCCTTGGCTGCCCAGCGCCTTGTAGTCCACGGCAAGGCCCTTGGCCTCACCGGTTTTGCCTGCCTTGGCCCAGTCGACATGAGCCTTGCCCGGACCGTGGCAGCTCTGGCAGCCGACGTTCTGTTCCTGCCAGGTGGTGGCGAAGCTGTCGTCCCTGTCGTTGTAGTTTTTCACCAGGCGGGTCGAATGGCAGTCGGCGCACATGCCGTTCCAGTTCTGGTAGCGACCGGTCCAGTGCAGCGGGTCGTCGGGGGCAAATCGTTGCCCGGGGTAGAGCGAGAACCAGCGTTGCCCGCCCTGCGCCTTCGTCCGGCTGTCCCAGGCGATGGTCAGCGCCTGCAGGCGCCCGCGCGGCAGGTCGACGAGGTACTGTTGCAGAGGGTAGTGGCCGAAGGTGTGGCGAACCTGGAAGTCCGCCGGCTTGCCGTCCTCACCCTCGAGGGTGACGAAAAACCCTTGCCCTTGGCGGAAAAACCGCGCGGTAACGCCGGCCTCGTCGAAGCGGGCATCGTTGAAATTGCCCAGCACATTGGTCGCCGTCGCATCGCGCATGGCCCAGCCGTGGTCGGAATCCTTCCATTGCAGTGCTTGCGCGGCGTGGCAACCGATACAGGTCTGCGTTGCGACATAGCCCTCGGCGGGTTGCGCCTGTAGCGCTTGGCTGTCCGCTGCCACGCTGCCCGCCCAGGCTACCAGCGCTGCGCCCAGCAGCCCACGGCAAACCAGGGCGCGCAGGCCAGTTATCGGATTCCCCATTGCATGCTCCCCGGCCAGGTTCCCTGGGTCCTGTACCGAACCCTTGAGGGTTTCAGGCTAGCAAATTAATCGAGACAAGCCGTGCCCATGAGCTATGACTGATGGACAGCCTGAGTACGGAAGCCGCCATGACTCTTCGTAATTTCTCACCACTGCTGCTGTCATTGTCGATCGGACTGTGCGCCCAGCCATCCCTCGCCGACAATGCCCGGGACTGGCAAAACACCCCGATCGACCTGAACATGGTGTTCGGCTACTACAACCGCATCGACACCAACACACCGATCGACACCTCGTTGCCGCTGGACGGCCTTTCGCTCAATGCCGACCTGTACATCCTGCGCTACGCGCGCTCGTTTGGCCTGGATGGGCGCAATTCGGCAATTCAGATTTTGCAGCCTTACGCGGACGTCGAGGCCTCGTTCGACGATGCGCGGTTCTTCGCCGGCACCCAGCACAACGGCGGCATGGGCGATACGCAGGTTGTCTTTGCGCACAATTTCTTCGGTGGCCCTGCGCTGACGGCTGAGCAGTTCGCCAGCTGGAAGCCGGAGACCTTCCTCAGTGGCGCCCTGTGGCTGACCACGCCCACCGGCGACTATGACAAGAACCGGGTCATCAACATCGGTGCCAATCGCTGGGTGATAAAACCGGAGATTGCCTTCGGCACGCCTATCGGCCCTACGTGGCTGGAGGTCAACGGCTATGTCTCGCTGTTCGCTGACAACGAGGAGTACCAGGGTGACAGCAGACTGGAACAGAAGCCCCTTTACGCCATCGAAGGCCACTACAGCTATACCGTCAACCGTGCGCTTTGGGTGTCGCTGGACAGCACCTACAGCACGGGCGGGGAAACACGGGTCGACGGTGTCAGCCAGGACAACAAGCAGGAGAATGTCCTGCTGGGCGCCAGCCTGGGGTTCATGCTGTCCCCCCAGTTTGGCGGACTGCTGGCCTACTCGGACACGGTCTCGGAACGCACCGGCTCACCGGACGTGAACACCTGGACGCTGCGGCTGCAGTACGTCTGGTAGTGGCCTTGCGTGCTGGCTCGGCATCGGTGTGAGCGAGTTTTCCCGACTACGCTTTGGGCTGTCAGTGGGTGACGGGTGAAACCGTGTATTTTCTGATGCCCGCTGTTTTCAATTTTGTACACATGGGGCGACCAAGGGAGTCTCGAATGAGCATGCTGAGTTTTTCAACGCGCGTAGCCACCGCGCAGCTGGCGTTCATGGCGCTGATCCTGAGCGGCTGCAGCACCATCGATGCCCGCACCACGGAATATGTCGGCGTGCCGCATGCGGCGCCGGTGAGCCCCTCCGAGGTCGAGGTGCTGCGCTCCGAGCCTCTGCGCCGGCACGTGCGCCTGGGCGAAACAGTCATCGATGCAAGCGTCGAGCCGCCGCCGGCGATCAGCGAGGTGGAACAGAAACTGCGCGAGCAGGCTGCCTCCATTGGTGGCGATGCGGCAGTGGTGGTCTACGACCGCATTCAGCCAGTCGCCGCGTTCGTCGAAGGCCCTTTGTGGGACCGTGACATTCGCAATATCGAAGGGCGCAAGCTGAAGGCGATCATCATCAAGTATCAATAAGCCGGTCCGTAGACCACCGCCCAAGGTCAACCTTGGGCAACGACTTTGTTTCGGCCGGTTTTCTTGGCGATATACAAGCGCTCGTCCGCGCACTTGAGAATGGTGGCAGCGGTTTCGCTAGCGCCTTCGCGACATGCCACGCCTATGGACAGGGTGAGCGTGCCGACGGTGTCCATAGGGCTGGCTGCGATCGTTGAGCGAATGCGTTCGGCGATCTCGGCGGCTGCATCGAGCGGTGTATCGGGCAACAGCAGGCAGAACTCTTCGCCCCCGGCTCGGCAGGCCAGGTCTCCCGCTCTGGAGCTCGCTTGTATGATCGTCGCGATATGCTGCAGGGCGACATCCCCGACGTCATGCCCCCAGGTGTCATTGACCCGCTTGAAATGATCGATGTCCAGCGCCAGTGCGGAAAACGGCAGCGAGGTGGCGTCAAACACTTCCAGTGCAACGTTCATTCGCCGTCGGTTGGCAAGGCCTGTCAGCGCATCGCTTTGCGCCGCTTGATTCAAAGTACCTATTTTTCGATCGATAGACTGGACGCCGGAAATCAGCGCGTTGCGGATGGCGGTGGCTTCCGCGTACCAGGGCCGCAAGGCGCCTATCTCGGTTGTAGCGCTGGCATCGGGAAGGTGCTTCGCACTGGCCGCCAACTGACGCAAAGGCCGCGTAATCAGCGCTGATGCCGCGAGAACGAACGACAGCAAGAGCACAATGACCGGCGCAGCCTTGATCAGCATCTCGCTCATCAACTGATGGAGCGGCAGCAATGCCGTTTCCTGGGGTTGCTGAGTGACCACCGCCCAATGAGCGCCACTGACCTCGGCATACCCGGCGAGCATCGGGATTCCCCGGTAGTCGAGGGTCTGAAGTTCGCCCTTGCCCCCTTGAAGGGCCGCGTTGGCGGCCATGCTTGAGCTCAATACCGCCCCCACCCTGCGCGTATCGGGGTGATAGAGGATCTGGAAATTGTCGTTCACGACGAATGCGAACGCATCGGTCAAGTGATGGCCACCTATCAGCGTGCTCATCACGCCACTGTTCTGCAGGCGGATCGTACCGCCAACGACACCGAGATAGCGGCCGTCGGTTCCATGGATGGGGTTGCAGATGAACACGCTCAGCGCGCCCTCCGGCGTCAGGAACGCTTGGCTCACCCACGGCTGCTTCACTGAGACGGCTTTGTTCAATACCGCAGCGAACGTCGAGGAACTGTCGTGTTGGACCGTTGGGTAGACCTGGACGATTTTGCCGGAGGCGTCGGCGATGAATACAACCTGTAGCTCATTGTCCTGAGCCTGGAGCCTGAGAGACTCCGACGCCAGCAGCGAGGGATCGTCGAAATGCTGGCCTATCACCTGACTGCTGTAATCCAGTCGTTCGTGAACCGACTGGCATTATCAACTGCTGATCGAGAGCTACATGAAGGCGCAGGCGGTTGTAGCCAACAAAGAGCAACTGGATTCGGAGCGCAAGTGACCCGCTACAGCAGGCCGACGGCGTAAATCCAACCGGGAAGCCATGCACCCCTGCATGGCTCCCCGATTGTGTCGAAAGGTCGCGGATGGCACCACTGATTGCCTGTTCAAGGCCAGGCCAGGAAGATCAACGCTGATACGCCTTGCCAAAATGCCTTTCAAGCCGTGCCTGAACCAGTTCCAGCATGATCGAAAGCAGCCAGTAGATGACCGCCGCCGTGGTCAGCATCTCCAGGTAGCGATAGCTGGAACGGCCATAGGACTGGGCGAGGAACATGACTTCCCATACCCCCATCACCGAGATCAGCGACGAGTCTTTGAGCATCGAGATGAACTGGTTGGCCGTGGGCGGGATGATGACCCGCATGGCTTGCGGCAGGGTGACGTAGCAGAAGATTTGCACCGGGCGCATCCCCAGCGCCAGTGCTGCCTCGCGTTGTCCGCGCGCGACGCCGAGAATGCCGGCACGGAAAATCTCGCTGAGATAGGCGCCGTAGTTCAGCGAAAGCGCGATGATGCCGGCGCTGATCGCACCCGGCACCAGCCCGAGCTGGGGCAGCCCCAGGTAGATGAGCAGGATCTGGATCAGCAGCGGCGTGCCGCGAAAGAACGACGTGTAGAAACTGGCGATCCCCACCAGCACGGCGCTGTTCGACAGCCTCGCCAGGGCTGCGGCAAAGCCCAGCAGCACCGACACCAGCATCGAGCACAGGCACAGGAACAAGGTCAGCGCTGCGCCCTGCAGAAAGCCGTTCGGCCCCAGCCGCAGGCCGGCCAGGTTGGGGAACTTCTCCAGGATGATCGAGAACTTCAGGTCGAAGCTCAGGAAAAACCCGATGAACAAGGCGAACATCGCCAGCCAGGTCAGGCACAGCCGGGTGCGAAAGCCGAACAGGCGCGCGACGCTGGCTTTCGCGACGGGTTTGGGGGTGGGAGGGAAGGCACTCATTTGCTGATGTCGGCGCCGATCCACTTCTGCGACAGCCTGGCCAGGGTGCCATCTGCCTTGAGCTCGCTAAAGACCTGGCGCACCTTGGCATCCCACTCAGGGTCACCTTTCTCGATGGCTACGGAGTTGGGCTCTTCATACAGCGGGGCGCCGGCCAGCTTGAAGCGCTTGTCCTGGTCCAGGCGCGGTTGCGCGGTGACCAGGTTGGTGAGGATTGCATCCAAGCGCACCCCGGCGCCCAGGCCCAGGTCCTGGAAGGCCACGTTGTCGGTGTCGTAGGGGGCGATCTGGACGAAGTCGAAGGGGTAGTCGATCTGCTGGTCTTCGTTGCCTTCGATCACCAGGTTCTTGTTCAGGTAGCTCTCGTAGCTGGAGGCGCTGGTCAGGCCGACCTTGCGACCCTCCAGGTCCTTGGCCGTATGGATGCGATCATCCTTGGCATTGACCACGATCACGGCCGGCGAGGCGTAGTACTCCACCGGGAAATCGAAGACCTCGGCGCGGGCCTTGCTCGGTGTCATCGAGCAGATGCAGAGGTCGTAGCGGCCGCTCCAGCGGCCCGCAGCGATCACGTCCCAGGAGGGCGTTTCGAGGCGCAGCTTGACGCCGAGTTTTTCCGCGACGGCCTTGGCCACATCCACGTCAAAGCCGTCGAGCTGGTTCTGATCATTGAGGAAAGAGAAGGGCGGGTAGCTCTCCATCAGTACGTTGACCACTTCCTTGCGCGCCTCGACGCGGTCCAGGGTCGTGCCGGCAATGGCCTGTGACGCAGCGGTGAGTACAACCAGGCCCGTGGCCAGCAAGGTAGGAAAGCGCATGTAAACACCTGAAAGTTTGGCAAAAAATGAATTCGGATATTTAATAGTTATAAGTGCGGTAAACATAATGAATTTTCTTCATAAGAACCTTCAAGGAAGTTATATGAAACAACGAACGATGGTGATTCTGGACGGTGGCATGGGGCGCGAACTGCAGCGCAGCGGTGCGCCATTCCGGCAGCCGGAGTGGTCGGCACTGGCCTTGACCGAAGCCCCTGAAGCCGTGGTTGCCGTGCATGCCTCGTTCATCGCCGCGGGCGCCCAGGTCATTACCAGCAACAGCTACGCCGTGGTGCCGTTCCATATTGGTGAAGAACGTTTTGCACGAGAAGGGCAGCAGCTGGCGGAAACCGCCGGCAAACTGGCCCGCGCTGCCGCCGATGCCAGCGCCCAGCCGGTGCAGGTGGCCGGTTCCCTGCCGCCGCTGTTCGGCTCCTACCGGCCGGACCTGTTCCAGCCGCAGCGGGTCGCTGAGGTGCTCACGCCGCTGTTGCAGGGGTTGGCCCCGCACGTCGACCTGTGGCTGGCGGAAACCCAAAGCGCAATCAGCGAAGTACGAGCGATTGCCGCGCAGCTGCCGGCGGACGGCAAAGCCTTCTGGGTGTCGTTCACCCTGCAGGATGAGGACACCGATGAGACGCCGCGCCTGCGTTCGGGCGAGCCGGTGGCCGACGCCATCGAGGCCGTGGTCGGCCTGGGCGTTGGCGCCGTACTGTTCAACTGCAGCCAGCCCGAGGTGATTGGCGCGGCGGTAGACGTGGCGCGTTCGGTGATCGAACGGCTGAACGCCGACATCGCCATCGGTGCCTACGCCAACGCCTTCCCGCCGCAACCGAAGGAAGCTACCGCCAATGACGGTCTGGATGAGTTGCGTGAAGATCTCGACCCGCCGGGCTATCTGACCTGGGCCCAGGACTGGCAGCAGCGTGGCGCCAGTCTGATCGGCGGCTGTTGCGGGATTGGCCCTGAGCATATCGGCGAACTGCACCGGCACCTGCGCTGACGCCTGGATCGCCCGGCTTCAGAATGTCACCGCCCACAGGGCCGCAGCGAGTGCGGGCGGCATCACCAGCAACCCAAGGCGCAGGAAGCGCCAGGCGCTGACATGCTCGCCTTCGCGGCGGATCGCCACCAGCCACAGCAGCGTCGCCAAAGACCCGGTGATCGACAGGTTGGGGCCCAGGTCTACGCCGATCAACAGCGCGGCTGTGGTTTGCCTGGGCAACTCGACGATGTGCCCCATGGACCCTGCGATCAGCCCGCTTGGCAGGTTGTTCATCAGGTTGCTGGCGATCGCCACGGCAACGCCCGCCGCCCAGCTGGCTTGCGCCGGGGATTGCTCAGCCAGCGCGGCCAGGCCGTGCGCCAATTGCTCGATGACCCCGGTCTGCGCTACCGCTTCGACCAGCACGAACAAGCCGGCCACCAGCGGCAGAACCCCCCAGGCAACATGGCGCAGTACCGGCATCGGGCTGCGTCGCTGGCGCAGGTGGATCAAGCCGGTGGTGGCCAGGCCTGCGCAGAACGTTGGCAGGCCCAGTGGGGTGTCCAGTGCCGAGGCTGTCAGCAGCAGCGCGCCGGTCAGGACCAGCCCCACGGCGCAGAGGCGGGCACCGGCGGACAGCGCTTGCGGATCGATGGCCAAGGCCAGCGGTTGACGTATCTGCCGGCGTTGGGCGATGCGCAGCGCCAGGTAGGTCAAGCCGATGGCGGCCAGCGATGGCAAGGTGAACTGCCTGAGCCAGTCCAGCAGCGGCGGCATCTGGCTGCCGAACACCACCAGGTTGGCCGGGTTGGAAATCGGCAGCACGAAACTGGCGGCGTTGGCGATGAACGCGCAGACGAACAGGTAGGGCAGGGGTTCGGCCCTGGCCGCCTTGCAGGCGGCGTAGACCGCCGGCGTCAGCACCACGGCGGTGGCATCGTTGGAGAGAAACACGGTCACCAGCGTGCCCACCAGAAACACCAGGTTGAACAGCCGCTGCCCCGAGCCTTTGGCATGGCCCACGGCATACCGGGCCAGCCAGTCGAACAAGCCTTCCTGACGCGCCAGTTCGGCCAGCACCATCATGCCGATCAGGAACAGGTACACATCGCCGCCTTCGGCAACGGCCGCCAGGGCGCTGCGCGGCGCAATCAGCCCGAGCCCTGTCAGCAGCAGCGCGCCGCCCATGGCCCAGACGTATTCGGGGATGCGCCAGGGCCTGAGGATGACGCCGCAGGTGGCGAGGGCGGCGACGGCCCAGATGGTCAGTGAAATCGTCGAGGTGGGCATGGTCGGGTCAGCTTCCAGCAGCGGCAGGCACGCCCGCGGGCGCGCGGTTGGTACGCGGGTGGGTTTCCGGCAGGGCGAGCAGTACCAGCAAGAACGCAACCGCAGCGATCGCGGCCAGGGTCAGGAACGCCGCATCGTAGCCGGCCGCCTGCACCACCAGCCCGGCGATGCCGGGGCTTAACGCCGCACCCAGGCCGAACACGGTACTCAGGGCACCCAGGCTGACGTTGAAGCGCCCAGTGCCTTCGGTCAGGTCCTTGACCACAATGGGCAACAGCGCGCCGAAAATACCGGCGCCAATACCGTCGAGCAATTGCACGCCGACCAGCCAGAAGGGGTTGTCGGACACCACGTAGAGTGCACCCCGCAGCGGCAGGATCAGAAAGCCCGCCAGCAGGAACGGCTTGCGCCCCCACAGCTCAGCCTTGGCACCGACCAGCAACGCCATCGGCACCATCACCAGTTGCGCCGCGACGATGCAGGCAGACGTGAGCGGGGTGGCCAGGCGCAGGTCGACCTGCGACAGCTTCTGGCTGACCAGCGGCAGCATCGCCGCGTTGGCCAGGTGGAAGAGGGCGCAGCACACGGCGAACAGCAGCAGGGTGCGGTTGTGCAGCAGCAGGGCGAGCCCGGCCGGGTGGGTTGCGCCCGCTGCCGCAGGGTCAAAGCCGCGCGCCACTTGATGATCGATGGCCGCAGCCGGCACGCAGCTGACGGCGATGATACTGGCCACGGTCATCACGGCCATCAGGTAGAACACCACCACCGGTCCGAACAGGTAGGCCAGGCCGCCGGCCAGCAACGCCGCACAGGCATTGCCCGCGTGGTTGAACGTTTCGTTGCGCCCCACACGACGGGTAAAAGCCTTGGGGCCGCAGATACCCAATGAAATGGCGGCGATGGCCGGGGCGAATACCGACCCGGCCAGGGCGCTGACGGTCTGGGTCACTGCCACCAGGCCGAACGATGAGAACAGCGGCAGCAACAGGCAACTGCCGGTGACCAGCAGGGCCGCGATCACCACCACCGCGCGTTTGCCCCGCGCGCGGTCGATGAGCGCGCCAGCCGGGGTCTGGGCCAGCAGCGCGGCGACGCCCGCCAGGGTCATCACCAGGCCGATGCTTGCCGGTTGCCATTGGTGCACTGCAAGCAGGTAGATCGCCAGGTACGGCCCGAGGCCGTCGCGCACGTCGGCGAGGAAGAAGTTCAGCCAGTCGAGCGCAGGTTGATTGGGCGTGTCATGTCGAAAGTCTTTCAAGGAATCAGTCTCGGTGAAGCAGGGCAGTGGGGCATTTCGGCGAGCAGAGCGCCGCATCTGTGTTCAATCCACCTGCAGGCGGTTGCGACCGGCTGCCTTGGCGGCATAAAGCGCCTGGTCCGCGCGTTCGAGCAACGACTGCCAGCTGTCGCTGGCACCCGGCGTCGTGCAGGCGACGCCGATGCTCACGGTCACCTGAGCGAACGGACTGCTGGCATGAGCGATAGGTGCCTGGGCAAGCCGTTCGAGGATCAAGCCGGCGACCACGGCCGCGCCGGCGCTATGGGTATCCGGCAGGATCACCGCCATTTCCTCACCCCCGTAGCGTGCCACCAGGTCGGGAGGGCGGCGTATGCAGGTCGAGAGCACCCGGGCAACCTGTTGCAGGCAGGCGTCGCCAGCCGGATGCCCGTAAGTGTCGTTGTACTGTTTGAAATGGTCGATATCGATCATCAGCAACGCCAGTGAAGTTCCGCTTCGACGGGCCCTGCCGGCTTCCTGGACCAGGGTTTCGTCGAAACAGCGCCGGTTGGCAAGGCCTGTCAGTGCATCGTGCATGGCCAGGCGTTCGAGCTGCTGGTTGCTGTCGAGCAACTGTTGTTGGGTGTTTCTCAGTTCGCTTTCCACCGCGTTTCGCCGGCCCATGGCACGAATCAGCATCCAGCCGATGCCGCCGGTCAGGGCCAGCAGCCCGCAGACCACCAGCACCGACAGCATCGCCTCCAGTTTCCAGGCCGCCAGTGCCTCGCGCTTGCCCAGCGCGACGGTGGTCACCAGCGGCAGTTGCTCGCTCTTGCGAAACGCATACAGGCGTTCTACGCCGTCCAGGCTTGAGGTAAAGGAGGCGGTCCCCACCGACTGGTCGACCAGGTACTTGGCAAAGATGGGCGACTTGGAGAAGTTGCGGCCCATGTCCTGCTCGCGAAACGGGTAGCGCACCAGCATCGAGCCGTCGGTGAACGAGAGCCCGATGGCGCCTTCCTCGCCCACGTCGATCTGCCCGAACAGGCGCAAAAAGTTCTCTACGCCCAGTGTCACCGCCACGACACCGGCGAACTCACCCTGGGCGTCGTTGAAGCGCCGACTGACGGTAATCACCCACTCGTGATTGGTACGGCTACGAATAGGCAGGCCAATGAACGGCTCGCGGGACGGGTCGTCGCGGTGATGAATGAAGTAGGCGCGGTCGCTGCTGTTGGCACCGGCCGGGATCGGACGGTTGGACGACATCAGCCAGCGACCGTCCTTGGCGTACACGGTGATGCCGCTCAACTGCGGCATCATCGGCTGCTGGCGGTGTACCAATTGTCTGAGGCGCTCCATCTGCGCCGGGCCACTGCCCTCGATCTCCAGGCGCTCGACCAGGCCAAGCAACAGCAAGGCGCTCTGGCGCACGATGCCGTCGGAGTAGGTAGACAGCGCCTGGGTCAGGTTCAGCCCATGGATGTTGATCTCTTCGAGCGCCTGCTCGCGGGAGGCCATTACCTTCCACAGCGTCAATGACGCCAGCGAGCAACCGATGACACAAAGCAGAACGACAACAAGATGGATGTCACGCTTCACTTCAATACCTGTTGTGGAGTCCAAGTTCCTCTGCCGGCAAGCAACTGCTCGAGGGCCATGGCAGAAAGCCATTCCTGGCGTTGGTGAAGGATACAAGGAGTCGCTGCGAAGCGCAGTAACGGCGGGCTATCAAGGGTCAATTACGGCATTTTTTCATGACCCTTGGGGCGGTGCAATTTGACGCCAGAAAACGGTCGCGCCGAGGCGAACGCGGCGCAGTTTATTTCGCGGTGGCTTAGATCGAATATGCATGCAAGTTATGAGTATGGATCTGTTGGCGATATCCATTGCGCCGGTTTCGCTTTGATGAAGATCGCAGGGTTCGCGATAACCATCGAATCGTCGTTATTGCATGGCAACGCAACGCCATGGTCACTCATCTGCCTGTCTCCACAGCGGATTACGCTGCTGCGCCGCCATCTTGCCGGGAAACTGCCGATCCTTAGAATCGGCGCCATCTCCTCTCGTCACTCTTGAACAAGGATTTCACCCAGATGAACGCAATGCAGATGCCGATGATGAACACCGCCATGTCGATGATGCCCATGACTGGCATGCCGATGATGATGGCCACCATGACCTGCAAGATGCTCGACGACGGCATGCTCTGCACCCTGAAGCCTGCTGCCGGCATGGACATGGCGATGTTCCGCAACAATGCCGAAATGATGCAGATGATGATGAACTGCGGCATGCCGATGATGATGCAGTGCGGCAGCCTGATGCTGATGGGCATGAATCAGATGACCCAGCCGATGATGGCCATGCCCATGAACGGCATGATGATGTCGATGATGAAGTGCATGATGGAATGCACGGTCATGGCCGATGGCATGACCTGCAAGATGATGCCGATGGCGGGCATGAGCATGGAAATGATGAACAGCTGCTGCATGCTGATGACGAAGATGATGAACGACTGCAGCATGCCGATGATGATGAGCTGCAACGGCATGCCGATGATGTGCTGCACCTGCTGATCAAGGTGCTCGGCTAGTCCCGGCGTTCGGGATGGGTCACCACCAGATACGCCACCGCTTCGCAGTCCACCGGGTTGCGGTAGCGGTGGGGCTGGTCGGCGTAGAAGACGATGGAATCACCGGTCGACAACAGGAAGCGCTCTTCGTTGACGCTGATCTCCAGCGCGCCTTGAGCCACCACCAGGTTCTCGCGCACGCCCGGGGCATGTCCGGCGGAGTGCTCCTCGCCCAGCGGGCTGACCCGCAACTCGTAGAATTCCATCTGATGCGCGGCATCCACCGGATACAGCGCACGGCTGACGAAGGCCCCCGTTGCACTGACCAGGCGCTTGCTTTCGCGCGCTGGCAGTAGCGTCACCCCGGCGCATTCGCGCTGATCAAGAAATGCCGCCACAGACACCTTCAGCCCGCAGGCGATCTTGCACAGCACGCGAATCGACGGCACGCTGCGGCCCGACTCTATCTGCGCCAGCATCGCCCGGCTGACCCCGCTGGCGCGGGCCAGGGCATCGAGGGACAACTGGCGTTTGGCGCGCAGACGCTGGAGATTGCCGGCCACCCTCGGGGCGATGTCGTCATCCTCGTCAGCGCGGGTTTCGGGCAGGGTGAGCGGCACCTCATCGCAGGTATCCAGAAAACGCTTGGGTATGTTCATGACGCTCATGCCAGGCGCGGGGCTTTGCCGGTGTTCAGGTTGACGCTGGCCGGATGCTCGGCAAAGCCGGCCTGGTGCGCGTACATGGCCCAAAGCAGGCGACCTTGTTGCTGGGCCAGCTTGCGTTTGCGGTGCAGGGTGAAGTCGATGACGGTGGCAGCTTGGCTCATGGGGATTCCTTGTCTGGAGCAGAGGGACCATGAGCTGAGAGTAAGGATGATTGCTTAGAACCTGAAATACTTGATTTTCATTTGTTAATTTCTTTATGGAATATGCTGATTAGGGCATTCGAGCACCCAACCCGGTCAACATTCAGATTCCTGCGCTGCCGCGCAGCATGGCGTAGGCCTGGCGCACCAGTGGGTTGACCGTGTTTGCCCGCACCCACAGATGGTAGGTGACGTCCGGCAGCGGCGGCAGGCCGTCGCTTTGGCCGAGCACGCGCATGTCCGGGCCGACCATTTCCTGGCTGCGCGCAGTGATGCCCAGGCCAGCGCGCACGGCGGCCTTGACGCCGATCAGGTTGGACGCCAGATACGCCTGGCGCCAGGCGATGCCGGCCTGCTCCAGGGCCTCCATGGCCAACTTGCGATACAGGCTGGGTTCGTCCACCAGCACCAACGGCAGTGGCTCGCCGGGCAGGTGCTGGTACTGCGCAGCGCAAATCCACCACACCGGCGAAGTGCGCAGGGCGAAGCCTTCCAGGCCAGGTGCCGTGCGCGTGGAAATCACCATGTCGACCTTGCCGCGTTGCAGGTCTTGCATCAAGAACGGGCTGCGGCCGACGTCGATCTCCAGGCGCAGGTTGGGCGCCGAGCGGGCGATATGGCTGAGCAGCGGCGGCAGGATGGTGTCGGCGATATCGTGCGGCGAGCCGATGCGCAGCACACCGCTCGGGCCGTCCTGGCGCAGGCCGGCCAAGGCTTCGTCGTTGAGCGCGAGCATTTGTCGGGCATGGCGCAGCAGCTGGCGGCCGGCATCGGTGAGGGATTTGTGGCGGCCTTGCTTGCGCAGCAGCGGCACGCCCACCTGGTGTTCCAGGCGTTGCATGTGCTGGGTCACCGAGGCCTGCGTGCGGGCCAGGTGGCGGCCGGCTTCGGCGAAGCTTGCGTGGTCGGCGATGGCGACGAAGGTGCGCAGCAGGTCGAGGTCCAGGGCGGGTGAGGTCATGCGAGAGGCCTGTTTTACATTACTGGCAGTCGATGAAAGATAATGAATCGTTATGTATTAGTCGACACTGCATTTGCGTGTTTGGCCAATACGCCAATAACGACGTGGCTTATATCCAGATTGTAGGTTCCTCGCACGGTCAGAGTTATAACGATAGTCAATATTTGAATTTCCCCTCACCCCGGCAACTTTCTAGGATGCGCCCTCATTGGCCGGGTGTTCCGGCTGCCGGGATGAGGAACCCCCACCATGTCGCTGTCCACCGTTGCCCGTCGCGGGTTGTTCGCCACGCTGCTCGCCAGCACCACCCTGGCCGCCAGCGGCCTGGCCCAGGCCGATGCCACCCTGGACAAGATCCAGCAGCGCCACAAACTGTCGGTGGGCGTGGTGCTGTCGGGCGGGCCGTTCGGCGCCATTGACCCGGCCACTCGCGAGCCAGTGGGTTTCAGCGTCGATCTGGCCCGGGACCTGGCGCGTCAGTTGGGCGTGGCGGTCGATCTGGTGGCCGTGCAGCCGGCCAACCGCGTGCAGTTTCTGCAGCAGGGCAAGGTCGATCTGCTGATCGCCAACATGGAGTGGACCGCCGAGCGCGACAAGCTGCTCGGCCATGTGCCCACGCCGTTCTACCGTGTCGGCGGCACTGCCGCGCTGGCCAAGGACAGCCCGGTGAAAGCCTGGGCCGACCTCAAGGGCCTGGCGGTGTGCACCTCCCAGGGCAGCAGCTACACCCAGCCGCTGATCGACCTGGGCGCTGACCTCAAGGCCTTCAAGACCTCCGCCGAGTCGCTGCTGGCCTTGCGCGGCAACAACTGCGTGGCCGCGGTGCACGATGCCACGCTGATCAACCCGTTGCTGGCCAAGGGCGGCGAGTGGAGCGGCTACCGTGCCCTGGCCCCCGAGCTCAACCCGGCGCCTTCGGTGATCTGGACCCGCCTGGGTGAATCCGACACCCAGCAGCGTCTGGACCCGTTGGTCAAGCAATGGCACCGCAGCGGCTGGCTGATCGAGCGTGAGCAGGCCAACCACATCACCCCAGCCTCGCCTGCGCTGGTCGAACTGCGTGCCAAGCTGCAGGGCGAAGGCGCCTGATGAGCGAGCTTTTGCACGGGCTGGTCGGGCAGTTGGCCCGGCTCGGCCTGAACTACAGCTTTCTGCTCGACAGTCATGCCAGCGGCAAGCTGCTGGACGGCGCACTGACCACGCTGTGGTTGTGCCTGTTCAGCATCGCCGGCAGCCTGCTGGTGGGCGTGCTGCTGGCGGCGGCCGTGACCTCGACGCGGCGCTGGTTGAAGTGGCCGGCGCGGGCGTTTATCGAAGTCACGCGCAATACGCCGACACTGGTGCAGCTGTACTGCGCCTTCCTGGTACTGAACATGCTGATCAACCAGAGCCTGGGCAGCGCCAACCCGATGACGCCGTTCGCCTGGGTGGTGCTGGTGATTTCGCTGCACAAGGGCGCGTTCCATGCCGAAGCCCTGCGCGCGGGCATCGAGGCGGTGCCCGCAGTCACCCTTGAAGCGGCCAGCTCACTGGCGTTCAGCCGTCGCCAGCAACTGCTGCAGGTGCAACTGCCGCTGGCCGTGCGCTTCGCCTTGCCGGCGCTGGTCAACAACCTCATCGACCTGGTGAAGATGACCGCGGTGGCCTCGGCCATTGCCGTCAACGACATCACCTACGCCTCGATCATGATCTGGACCCAGGGCGACAACGTCATCGAACTGATGATCCTGATCCTGGCTTTCTTCGGCCTGCTCAGCTTCGCCGTCAACTGTGCCGGTCGCGCCCTGGAAGCGCGCCTGAGGATGCCTGGCTATGGCCACTGAGAACCTCGCCACGCTGTGGCATTGGTCACCGACCCTGGGCGCAGGCCTGTTGCAGAACATCCAGATCAGCGTCGGCGCCATTGCCCTGGGCACGCTGCTGGGCTTGTTGCTGGGCATCCTGTTGCTGTCGCCGGTAGCGCCGCTGCGCGGCATCGCGCGCCTGTGGGTGCAGGTGTTTCGCAATGCGCCGTGGCTGGTATTGATCTACTTCACCTCGTACGTGTTCCCTTTCGATATCCAGGTTGCCGGCACCTGGCTGGCCTTCCCCGACTGGCTGAAGGTCACCATCGGCCTGGCGCTGCCGGCCAGTGCCAATGTTGCCGAAATCTTCCGTGGTGCAGTCGCCTCGATCCCGGCCACCCAGTGGGAGGCTGCGCGCTCGCTGGCCTTCAGCCGCGCGCAGATCTTCCGGTCGATCATCCTGCCGCAGTGCCTGCGGCGCATGCTGCCGCCGTGGATGAACCTGTATGCGGTGGTGACCATGGGCACCGCCCTGGCTTCGCTGGTGGGCGTGCACGACCTGATCGACAGCGCGCAGATTGCCGCCAATACCGTCAACCGCAGCGGCTTCACCGTGCTGGTGTACTTCAGCGTGCTGGCGCTGTTCTTCGCCTACTGTTACCCGATTGCCCGCCTGACCCAACGCCTGGAGCGTCGCTATGCCTTCTGAACCCTTGATCCAGCTGCGTGACGTGCACCTGGCGTTTACCGACAACCCGGTATTGCGCGGCATCGACCTCGGCGTGCAAAGCGGCCAGGCGGTGTCGATCATCGGCCCGTCCGGCTCGGGCAAGTCGACCATCCTGCGCTGCCTGACCGGCCTGCTGCGGCCCCAGCGCGGCAGCATCCGTATTGGCGATACCCGGGTCGACCAACTGCGCAGCGAGGCCGAGCTGATCGCCTTGCGCAAGCAGGTCGGCTTCGTGTTCCAGCAGTACAACCTGTTCCCGCACCTGAGCGTGCTCGACAACCTGCTGATCGCCCCGACCAAGGTGCTTGGCCGCCACCGCGCCGAGGCCCGTGAGCAAGCCCTGACGCTGCTCGACAAGGTGCGCCTGGGGCACAAGGCCGCAGCGTTTCCCGGCGAGCTTTCAGGCGGCCAGCAGCAGCGCGTGGCGATCGCCCGCGCGCTGGCGATGCGGCCCAAGCTGATTCTGTTCGACGAGGTCACCTCGGCGCTCGACCCGGAGACGGTCGGCGAGGTGCTGGCGGTGATCCGTGAGCTGACCGAAGAGGGCATGACCTGCGTGCTGGTCACCCATGAAATGCGCTTTGCCGAAGAGATCAGCGACCAGGTGTATTTCACCGAGCACGGCCGCATCGTCGAGCACGGCAGCGCCGCACAGGTGTTCCGCGACCCGCTGCATGAGCGCACCCGCACCTTCCTGCAGCATGCCTTGGGCGAGGGCGGCCAACGCCCGAGTCGCCCGGCGCCCGATGTGTACAGCAACCTGGGGCGCTACAGTCTCAGCGTATGACCCCATGACCAGAGAGCCCCGATATGTCCCGTGATTCCGTGATCCAGCCGTTTCTGGCGCAAGTGCGCGCCATCCATGAACGCGGCGTCGACCGCGCTGCCCTGCAACAGATCGTCGGCCTGCTCGAAGCCCTGGCCGAGCGCCGCGAGCTGTTCAACTTCGAACGCTTCGCGGCGCCGACTGCGGCCAGCGGCGAAACCCAGTTCCGCTACCGGCTGAATGACGATGGTGAGGCGCCGACGCTGTACGTCAACTCGTTGCTGCCGGGCAAGGCGACCTTGCCGCACAACCATGAAACCTGGGCGATCATCGTTGCCGTCGAGGGACAGGAGCTGAACCGCGTGTATCGCCGCGAAGACGATGGCCGCGACCCGGCCCGCGCCAGCCTTGCGCTGGAGCGCGAGGTGGTGGTGCAGCCCGGTACGCCGGTGGCGTTTCTCGGTGAAGACCTGCATGGCATTCGTGTGGAAGGCGACAGCCCGACCTTGCACTTTCACCTCTATGGCCGGCCGTTGGAGTCGCTGGACAACCGCTACGGGGTCAAGGACGACGGCAGCGTGGTGAATTACAACAAGTCGCAGATGGCGCCATCGATCCAGGCCTACGGCCTTTGACCTGTGTTGCCTGTACCGGCCCTTTCGCGGGCAAGCCCGCTCCCACCGGTAATGCAAAGGCCTGAGCATGGCTCGGTTCCGGTAGGCCTACGGCCTTTGACCTGTGTTGCCTGTACCGGCCCTTTCGCGGGCAAAGGCCTGAGCATGGCTCGGTTCCGGTGGGAGCGGGCTTGCCCGCGAAGAGGCCGGTACAGGCAAAGCATCCTTTCATTCCAGACAACGACCACGGACTGCGTCCCATGATCCCCAGCATCACCCCCGCGCTGCTGCACACCTGGCTGTTCGACGGCCAGGAAATCGCCCTGTTCGACCTGCGCGAGCACGGCCAATACGGCGAAGCCCACCTGTTCTACGCCGTCAATCTGCCGTACAGCCGGCTGGAACTCGACGCCCCGCGGTTGGCGCCGAATCCGGCGGTGCGGGTGGTGGTCTACGACACCATCGGCGGTGAACTGGCCCAGCGCGGGGCGCAGCGCCTGCAAGCGTTGGGCTACACTGCCGCGCACTGGCTCGAAGGCGGCAGCCTGGGCTGGCAGGGTGCGGGTTTCGAGTTATTCGCCGGGGTGCACCTGCCGTCCAAGGCGTTTGGCGAGCTGGTCGAGCACGTCTGCCACACCCCGCGCATCAGCGCCCAGGCACTGGCCGAGTGGCAGCGCCAAGGCAAGCCGCTGGTGCTGCTCGACGGCCGACCGCTGGAGGAGTTCGCCAAGATGAACATCCCCGGCGCCACCTGCTGCCCCAACGGTGAACTCAGCTACCGCCTGGAAGACCTGGTCAGCGACCCGCACACGCCGGTAGTGATCAACTGCGCCGGGCGCACCCGCAGCATCATCGGCGCGCAGACGCTGATCAACCTGGGTATCGAAAACCCGGTGTACGCGCTGGAAAACGGCACCCAGGGCTGGTACCTGGTCGACCTGCCGCTGGAACACGGGGGCCAGCAGGGATATGCACCGCACAGCGGCAAGGCGCTTGATCAGCAGCGGGCGCGAGCGGCCACGTTGGCGCGCAAGGCAGCGGTGCAGTGGGTGACGGCGGCTCAGGTGGCTGAATGGCAGCAGGACCCACAACGTTCGCTGTTCCTGTGCGATGTGCGCACCCCGGAGGAGTTTGCCGCGGGCAGCCTGCCCGGTGCCCAGCATTGCCCCGGCGGCCAGCTCGTCCAGGGCACCGACCTCTACCTGGGCGTACGCAAGGCGCGGGTGGTGCTGTTCGACGACGACCGCGTACGCGCGCCGGTGGTGGCCAGCTGGTTGCGACAGATGGGCCACGAGGCGTACGTGCTGGAAGGCGGGTTGGGCAGTGGCCTGGCGTTGCCAGCCACGCCGTCATTGGCTGTGACCCTGGCCGAAGCCAGCCCGGCAGAGCTCGACGGCGCCTTGCTGCTGGACCTGCGCCCGAGCACGACGTACCGCAAGCGCCATTTGCTTGGGGCGAAGTGGTCGATCCGCCCGCAATTGGCCGCGCAAGTGCGCGCAGCGTCGCGGCGCCTGGTGCTGATCGCCGATGACCCGCGGGTCGCCGAACTGGCCGTGGGCGAACTGCCCGAAGCCCAGCGCCGCAGCGCACGCTTGTTCCCTCAGGCGTTGCTGGCCGAATGGCCGCAGGTCGAGGCTGACGATTCGCTGGCAGACGCCGCCTGCATCGACTTCCTGTTCTTCGTGCACGACCGCCACGCCGGCAACAAGGAGGCAGCACGCCGCTACCTGGCCTGGGAAACCGGCCTGCTTGCGCAGATGAACGAGGCCGAGAAGGCCAGTTTCACCCCCTTGACCGCCAACCACCCGGTCGCCACCCGGCTGGTGCACGCCGGACGCGGCGAGCCGGGGCAGGGTGCCCGCGGCGTCAACCCGCCAGTCAGCCGCTTGAGCACGGTGCTGTTCGACAGCGTTGCCGACCTGCGCGCCGCGCGCGGGCGACGTGACCAGGAACGGGTGCTGAGTTACGGCGCCCGAGGCAACCCCACGGCGTTCGCGCTGGAGGATCTGGTCAGCGAGCTGGAGGGCGGTTACCGCAGCAAACTGTTTGCCACAGGCTTGCAGGCAATTACCCAGACCTTTCTGGCCTACCTGCGCCCGGGCGATCATCTGCTGCTCAGCGATGGCGTGTACGGCCCGGTGCGGCGCCTGGCGCGTGAACTGCTGCAACCGTTCGGCGTGCAGGTGGAGTACTTTGCGGCCGACGGCCAGGGCCTGGAAGCGGCGCTGCGCGCCAACACCCGCATGGTCTACAGCGAAAGCCCAAGCTCCTTGCTGTACGAACTCAACGACCTGCCGGCCATGGCCGCACTGTGCAAGTCGCGCGGGGTGCTGCTGGCGGTCGACAACACCTGGGGCTCGGGCTACCTGTATCAGCCGCTGGCGCTGGGCGCGGACATTTCGCTGATGGCCCTGACCAAATACCTGGGCGGGCACAGCGATGTAATGATGGGCAGCGTGTGCACCACCCGCGAGGCCTTTGCCACGCTTTCGCGCAGCAGCGACACCTGCGGCTGCACGGTCAGCCCTGACGATGCCTGGCTGGTGCTGCGCGGCGCCCGGAGCCTGGCAAGCCGCATGGCGGTGCATGAACGCCAGGCACTGGAAATCGCCACGTGGCTGCAGGGGCATGAGCACGTGGCGCGGGTGTATCACCCGGCATTGCCGGAGCACCCGGGGCATGCGCTGTGGCGGCGCGATTTCAGAGGCAGCAATGGCTTGCTCAGCTTCGAGTTGGCCGATGCCAGCCCAGGCCGCGCGGAGACCTTCGTCGACGGGCTGCGGCTGTTCGGTATCGGCGCTTCGTGGGGCGGCTTCGAGAGTTTGGTGACGCTCGGCGAGCTTGGCGAGCGGCAGTTTGCGACGCCGGTGCAAGCCCCGCTGCTGCGGTTGCATGTGGGGCTGGAGGATGTCGGTGCGTTGCGCCGGGATCTGCAGCACGCCCTGCACCTGAGGTGCTGAACCAGGGCGTTGCTGGCCGTTCGCATCGTGCCTGCCCACGCACTCATCCGGCGATGTACAGCCCCCCGTTCACGTGCAGCACTTCACCGGTCATGA
>RCUS01000167.1_pt1 | contig 50208 bp, 40 predicted proteins | sample 2166221 | NCBI WGS metagenome assembly RCUS01 (sample SAMN09932758, study PRJNA488358) | compost metagenome | isolation source: compost soil in cyclohexanecarboxylic | place: Germany: Experimental Botanical Garden
GATTATTGAGTGGGCTTAAACCCTTTTCCGATCTTGGTGGAGAGTAGTCATGAGTTTCTCGAACAAGGAACAGGGTCATCATCACAAAGAAGCGCTGCTACCCAGGGCGCGCGATATCGACGCACTGGTGCGTGCCGAGCATCACGACCCTTTTGCAATTCTCGGCCCCCACGGCGACGGTGCCGGTGGGCAATTCATTCGTGCCTATCTGCCGGACGCCCTGAGCGTGCAGGTGGTGGCCAAGGAATCCGGGGAAGAGCTAGGCAACCTTGAGGCGACCCAGACACCGGGGCTGTTCGTCGGGCACTTCGACCGGGCGCAACCGTATCTGCTGCGGACCCGCTGGGCCGGTGGCGAACAAACCGCCGAAGATCCCTACAGCTTCGGCCCATTGCTCGGCGACATGGATTTGTACCTGTTCGCCGAGGGCAATCACCGGGATCTGAGCAGCGCCCTCGGTGCACAGTTGATGACCGTGGACTGCGTCGACGGTGTGCGCTTCGCCGTATGGGCGCCAAATGCCAAAAGAGTATCGGTAGTCGGTGACTTCAACGTCTGGGACGGTCGCCGTCATCCGATGCGCCTGCGCCACCCGACCGGCGTCTGGGAATTGTTCATCCCACGCCTGCAAGCGGGCGAGGCCTACAAATACGAAATCCTTGGCAAGGACGGGATTCTGCCGCTGAAGGCCGACCCGATGGCGCTGGCCACGAGCCTGCCACCGGACACCGCGTCGAAAGTCGCTTCGCCATTGAAGATCGACTGGCAGGACCAGGACTGGATGCTGTCCCGAGGCGAACGTCACCGCCCGACCGCGCCGTTGTCGATCTACGAATTACACGCCGGTTCCTGGCAATGCGAACTGGACGACCTTGGCGAAGTGGCTCGCCAGTACACCTGGCCCGAATTGGCCGAGCGGCTGATTCCTTACGTCAAAGAGCTGGGCTTCACCCACATCGAACTGATGCCGGTCATGGAACACCCGTTCGGCGGATCGTGGGGTTATCAATTGCTCTCGCAATTCGCCACCAGCGCCCGTTACGGCACGGGGGATGAATTCGCGGCATTCGTTAACGCGTGTCACCAGGCCGAAATCGGCGTAATTCTCGATTGGGTGCCGGCGCATTTTCCTACCGACACCCATGGTCTGGCGCAGTTCGACGGCACGGCACTGTACGAATACGGCAACCCGCAGGAAGGCTTTCACCAGGATTGGGACACGCTAATCTACAACCTCGGTCGCACCGAGGTGCACGGCTACATGCTGGCCTCGGCGTTGCACTGGCTCAAGCATTTCCACGTCGACGGCCTGCGGGTCGATGCCGTGGCCTCGATGCTGTACCGCGATTACTCGCGCAAGGCCGGCGAGTGGGTGCCGAACCGCCATGGCGGTCGGGAAAACCTTGAGTCGATCGACTTCCTGCGTCATCTCAACGATGTGGTCGCCCTCGAAGCGCCGGGCGCATTGGTGATTGCCGAAGAGTCCACCGCGTGGCCGGGCGTCAGCCAGAGCACGCAACAGGGTGGTCTGGGCTTCGCCTACAAATGGAACATGGGCTGGATGCATGATTCGCTGCACTACATCCAGCAAGACCCGGTGTACCGTGCGCATCACCACAACGAGCTGAGTTTTGGCCTGGTCTACGCTTGGTCCGAGCGTTTCATCCTGCCGATTTCCCACGACGAAGTGGTGCACGGCAAGCATTCGCTGATCGACAAAATGCCCGGCGACCGCTGGCAGAAATTCGCCAACCTGCGGGCCTACCTGAGTTTCATGTGGGCGCATCCGGGCAAGAAGCTGTTGTTCATGGGCTGTGAGTTCGGTCAGTGGCGCGAGTGGAATCACGATCAGCAACTGGACTGGTACTTGCTGCAATACTCCGAACACAAAGGCGTGCAGAAACTGGTGGGCGACCTCAATCGCCTGTACCGCGAAGAGCCTGCAATGCACGAGCAGGACGACGTGCCGCAAGGCTTCCAGTGGTTGATCGGCGACGATGCGATCAACAGCGTCTATGCGTGGCTGCGCTGGAGCAAGGAAGGGCGGCCGGTGCTGGTGGTGGCCAACTTCACCCCGGTGCCCCGTGAGGCGTATCGGGTCGGCGTGCCGTTTGCCGGGCGCTGGACCGAGTTGCTCAACAGCGATTCGGCGACCTATGCCGGTTCCAATTACGGCAACAGTGGCGGGGCGTTTACCGAAGAAGCGCCGAGCCACGGGCAGGCGTTGTCGCTGGTGCTGAATCTGCCGCCGTTGGCGGTGTTGATGTTGAGTCCGGAGGGCTGATCCAGGACCGCGTCGCATCCATCGCGAGCAAGCTCGCTCCCACAGGGATCACCGCTGTACCTGTGGGAGCGGGCTTGCCCGCGATGGCGTCAGCCCAGTCAATACAACTCTTGAAGTCTGTCCCTCACCACCGCATCCGCACACCCAGGCTGCCAATGATCCCGTTCAGATCATTGTCATCCACATCACTGCTGTAATCGGCGCTGACATACAGGCTCACGGTCGGCGTGACCTTTGCCACCAACCCCAATCCCAACTCCACCGTCGAAGAGTTGCGACTGCTGCTGATCTTGTCGACCTGATCGAGTGTCACGGTATTACCGGTATACACCGTGTGCCACAAGTTGGTCCGCACATAGGGTTCGACGGGCAGGCCGTTGATGTCGTAACTCCCTTTCAATTTGGCACCGACCCGACCGCTCCACGACGTCAAGTCGCTGGAGGACGCATTGGCTGATCCCGCGTAAGGGGTGTCCAGGGTGATCCGCTGGTTGATCAATTGTGCTTGCGGTTCAACTACCCAGTTCTCGCTGATGCCAATCGGGAAGCCGCCTTCGACCGACAGCGTCACCGCGCTGCCTTCGGTAATTTGCCGCGCGCCTTGATCGTTGCGGCTGACACCGTTGACCCGGCCACCGCTGGCCGACAGATCGACGTGCCAGCCTTGAGGGCCGGTCAGGCTGTAGTAGGCGCCGAGGCTTTGGCCTTGCAGGTTGAGGGTGTCGGTGTTCGGGTCGGACATGCCGCGATTGGTCACCAGGCCGTTGCTGTTGCCCTGGATCTGGCTGGTGCCGCCAATCAGGCCGACTCGTTGGGTATGGCCGCTGTTGCTTTGCAGGGTCAGGATCGCCGGGCCTTTGAGTTCGCCTGAACCGAAGTTGGTAAAGCCTTGGGCGAGGGCGTCGGTTTGCGCCTGGCGTGACGCCTGTCCGTAAATCTGATCCCAGGCATAGGGCGTTGCGTCTTCGGTGGTGAAGTGGCTACTTCGTATGTCGGGATTGGGGCTGAAACGGCCGGGGTAGGTGGTGTCGAGAGCAGGCAGGGCAAGCACGGGAATGTCCTGGCGATACCAGGGCGTTACTTCTTCCTCGGCCGGTTGGGCCTGTACTTCCATGGAGGAGCACAGCAGGAGTGAACTCGAGACAGTGCAGAAAGTGACTTTGATCTCTTGTTGGGTGAGTGAAGTTCTCATGGCGGGGCTACCTTGCAATCGCGTGCCGTACTTGCCTTGGCGTCTCTCCTACCCCGAACGAGGGGCGACCGAATGTATGGAGGCAAGCCGGGGGCCGCCCGTGTTCGCGGGTGTCTTGGGGGCTTGCCCCTGATTGTGTTTCCGGGGGTAGTACCGTGAAGTCAAGAAGACCCCTGCCACTGCGTCAAGAAAATGGCCGATAAATGGTAGGGCTATTTTTTCTTCTATAAGTGCCTGATTTACGACGCATCCCTAAGTTCTTGTTTATTGGAAAATTCGTCAAAAAACTCGCGGGCTAGAGCTATTGCTCGGAGTTACCAGCTCAGCCTGATACCCAGGTTGCCGGCCATTCCTCGCTGCTGATTGCTGTCGATATTGCTGCTGTAGTCGGCGTTGGCGTACACGCTGACGCTGGGGGCGAGGGTCAGGATGGCACCAATACCAAGATCGGCCCACGAAGTCTTTTGCTCGGTGTCGATGTCGGTGGTTCCGGCAAAAGTGACCGTGTCCGTTCCGGAAAAGGTGTGCCACAGATTGGCGCGCACGTAGGGTTCCAGCGGCAGCCCGCTGACGGCGTAGCGACCTTTGAGGCGAGCGCCGAAGCGCCCGGTCAAGGCCGGATCAGAATCGAAGGACACACGGGAAACACCGTCGTCCTGACTGTCGAGATCAATCTGTTGGTGGATGATTTGCGCCTGGGGTTCGATGACCCAGTTGTTCGCCATCGCGAAGGGATAGCCAGCCTCCACTGATAGGGTCAGGGCATGCCCGTCATTGTCGATCTTCAGACCTCGATCGGAATTGCTGTCACCGTCAAGCGAGGTGTACATTGCCACCGCATCGATGTACGCGTTGCCGGGATCGGTGATTGTCCAATAGACGCCGAGGCTGTCGCCCTCAAGCTCGACCTTGCCGGCGCGTTTGTCTTCGAAACCCTGATTGAAACCGTCGACATCACCTTTCAAGCGGCTGTGGCCGACGAAGAAACCGCTGCGCTGGGTTTGCCCGCCCGCCAATTGCGAACCAAAAAGATCGTTGCCGACCTGGAAGCCATTGAGCGAACCGTCAAGGGTGGGCGCCACGGTGCCGGCCCAGCTCTGGTCGAAGTTCTTGCCATAGACCCGGCCCCAGCCTGCACCGAAGGTTCCGGTTTCAGTCAGCAGACGTTGATCGCCCTGGCGATCGTGGAAGGTGCCGAGGGCGGTCATGGTCAATTGCGCTGCTGCTGGCGGCAATACTGACCAGGTCGGGACTTCCGGACGATACAAGGGGATCGGCGCTGAGCCCGGCGCGGGAACCGGCACCGACGGACTGCCGCCCGCCGCCACTGGCGTGGCTACCAGCGGCACCAGAATCGGCGGCAGCGTCGGGTCGGGGTTGGGCACCGCAACCAGCGGCACTGCCACGGCGGCCGAGCGCAAGTACCAACTGTTTTCGCTGCCGGCGGTGATACCGCCCTTGTACAGGACGTAATCATAGGCACCGGCCGATACTGGAGCCTTAAGGCTGAAGGCGTCGCTGTTGCTGACTGCTGTGCCCTGGGCTTGAACTACCTGGATGCCGTTTTGCAAGGTCTCCGCGCCAGCGCCACCGAGGTTGTTGACGGTGATGGCTGTGGTGCCTGTGAGCGTTCCGCCGTTGACCACCAGTTTATCGCTCGGCGAACTGTCATCCCCCAGCGCGCTTTGCACCCACAACTGTCCGCCATTACCTGCGTAATTGCCCTGCACCGTCAGCGTGTCGCTGGCATTGCCGCTACTCAGATCGATGATCCCGGCGTTGTTCAGGGTGGCGCGTTGGCTGGCGGTAAAAGGCGTGATACTGCCCTGGGTGGATGTCAGGACGCTGCTGCCGTCGATATTGAATACGCCGGTGCCGCTGGTGCCGTCACCGAGAACGAAGTTACCGGCGAGATCGAACTGCGAACCGTTGTTCAGGTTGACCGTTTCCCAATTGATGTAGCGCCCGGCCCCTGCAGTTGTGGTGCGGTCGAAGGTCAGCACATCGATGCCGGTGCCGCCGTTGAGGCTGGGTGTCTGGGCGAGTGTGCTCTCGCCGAGATTGCGCAGGATTGCAATGTCATTGCCGTCTTCCAGCAAGATTTGCGAACGGATGATGCCGCCGCCATCCCTGACAAAGGTGTCGTTGCCGGTACTGGTGCGGACCTCGCCAACGATCTCGCCGCCGGTCACCGTGATGCTGTCGTTGCCGCCGCTGACGCTGATGTTGCCGCCGATCCTGCCCCCGGAAACGATGATGGTGTCGGTGCCGAAACCGGTGACCAGGTTGCCGAGGATTTGCCCGCCGGACAGGTCGAACAGGTTGTTGTCGAGTTTCATGTCGACCCGGCCGATGGTGCCTCCGGTCATCGTGGCGGTGTCGCCGTCCTCGAAGGCACCGACGATCGTGCCACCGGTCATGCGGAAGAAGTCACGATTGTCGCCCTGGGCCAGGGACCCGATGCTGCCGCCACTCATGGTGAAGGTGTCGATGCCATTGCCCTGGTTGACGGTTCCGGTGACCTGGCCGTTGCTGATGTTGAAGGCATCGGCGCCATCCCCCTGATCCACGATGCCCACGATACGACCGGAATCCATGTTGACCGTGTCAGTGCCGGCACCGAACGTCACGTTGCCATTGATCGTTCCGGTGCCATTGGCGGGGAGGTTGAGGGTGTTGTTGCCCGCCAGATCGGTCAGCGGCCCGCTGCTTGCGCTGTCGCATGTGAAGGTGTCGTTGCCGGCGGTCGGGGTGAGGGTGCAGGCCGCCTGGGAGGCAGGGGACCAGCCGACACAAAACCAGAGGGAAAAAGCACAGGCGCTATAGCGGTACTTGGGCAGATCTGTCGAAAAAGTCATGCTCGTCTCCGCGTTGGGGGCGGTGACTGAGCTGAGGCATCAGTCACCCTCGGCAGCGCGGGTTGCTAGACAGAGTCATGAAGGTAAACACCCGTAAATCGAGAACCTTCGGCAACGACGGCCGCTGTGAGTCGCATGCCCGTACGATCAATGGTGCACGGACGTCAGCAGCCTAACAGCGGTATTTGGGTGTCGCTACTGTCATAAATAACAGGTAAGTCGGTCCCGATTTAAAAAAATCCAACCTCACAGCCGCACTTCAACCGCCAATGGCAGATGGTCCGACAGATGCGTCCAGGGTTTGCTGCCGAGTATTTTCGGCTCATGGCTGCTGGCATTTCGCAGATAAATGCGATCCAGGCGCAGGAGTGGAAAACGCGCAGGGTAGGTTTTTGCGGGGCGGCCGTGGTGGCGTTCGAAGGCTTCGTGCAGGTAGTCGCGACGGGCGAGGGCGGCGTTGCCTTGTAGCTGCCAGTCGTTGAAATCGCCGGCGATGATCACCGGTGCTTCGTCGGGCAGGGATTCGAGCAACTGGCAGAGCAATTGAAGCTGCAACTGGCGATGACTTTCCAGCAGGCTCAAATGCACGCAGATCGCATGGACCTCGGCGTGCCCCGGCACGTCCAGCACGCAATGCAGCAGCCCGCGGCGCTCGGGGCCGGTGATGGAAACATCGAGGTTGCGGTATTCGCGAATCGGGTATTTCGACAGCAGCGCATTGCCGTGGTGGCCGTCGGGATAGACCGCATTGCGGCCATAGGCGAAATCGCTCCACATGCTGTCGGCCAGAAACTCGTATTGCGAGGTTTGTGGCCAGTCGTTGTAGCGCGAGGAGTGCCGATCGTGTTCGCCGACGACTTCCTGCAAAAACACCAGGTCCGCCGAGGTGCTGCGTACCGCTTCGCGCAGCTCCGGCAGGATGAATCGGCGGTTGAGCGCGGTGAATCCCTTGTGAGTATTGACGGTCAGCACACGCAGTCGATGGATGGCCGGTGGTTTGTCCAACGGTACAGATTCGACCGTCTGCGGCTTGGAAGTACTGGTCACTTTCACTCCTCTGAATCAAGGCAAGCTTATCTATGCGACTGATCTTGGGGCGGGCAGTTCAGTTTGTAGGAGCTGCCGCAGGCTGCGATCTTTTGGTCCTCGCTTAAAAAATCAAAAGATCGCAGCCTGCGGCAGCTCCTACAGGGAATTTGGGGGTGTCAGATGAAGACAATTTCATACGGCAAGCGCATCCGTTCCAGCAGGATCCGTGGCAGTAGCGGGGCGATGCCGATCGCCGGTTCACCGTCGAGCTGGCTGGCGTAGGCATGGGTCGCGTGGCTTTTGCGCGCGACGGTCCAGGTGTCCAGGCGTACCTTGCGGGCACGCTGCCAGGGGATCGAATCCCGGTCGCGCGTTGGCCAGTGCCAGGCCCAGACCGGTACTTCATTGAAGTCGGCACCGGCGATGTTTGCGGCGGCGGCGCTGGCACGGCCGACGGCGTCGTGATCGCGGGTACCGTCTTGGGACCAGGTGCTGAACACCACGTCGCCGGGCCGCAGGTAGCGGGCGATGAAGCGGGTCAATGCCTGTTCATGTTCGGCCAGGGCGTTGTCGGTGAAGCCGCCGCGAATCCATTTCAGGCTGTGCATCGGCAACCCGAGCCGGCGCAGGGCTTCAACGCTTTCCTGAGAGCGAAACACGCTGAGGCGTTTCTCCGACCATTGCTGTGATCCCGGATGACTGGCACTGCCGTCGGTCACCGAAATCAATTGCAGCGGATGGCCCATGGCGCTGAGTAATTGCAGGAGTCCGCCGCAGGTCACCACTTCATCGCCCGGATGCGGGGCGATCACCACGGCGCGAGCTCCTGGTGGGACCAGCGACTGTGTGTTGATAACCGGAATATTGTCCAGTTGCGGGGCGCTGTTCCAGATCTGTGCTGGCAGGCTGTGTTCACTGATGGAAACAGGTTTCATGGGTGACGTCCTTGTTTCGTTTCGCCTTCAGTCGTGCGCAATACTTGCTGCAGGCAAGCCCGGCAGACCCGTGAGGACGGGTTGTTAGCCCTTCGCGGCACTCCGAACCCTGGAATGCCGCGCATCGAGTATTGCTCATGAAGCGCTATCCGTCGCCTCTGAGCTTGATCCGAAGTGTTTTTTTATCTGACAAGCCTGCGCTTCAGCTCATTCGTCTTCCTCTCGCTGCAATTCGAACAACAGCAGCGAACGGCCGGTGACCGAGTACTCGTGGCCCAACTCGAAGCGTTCCTGGCCGCGAATCGACGGCTGGTTGGTGTCGATCATGCAGGTCCAGAATCCGCCGTCAGGCACTTCCGGCAGCTGGAAGTTGACGATGTCGTGATGGGCGTTGACCACCAGCAACAGGGTGGCGTCGGCGCCTTTGCGGCGGATGCCGGTTTCCTGGGCTCGCCCGTCAAGCAGCATGCCGAGGCAGCGATTGTGTGCGTCATGCCAATGCTCGGTGGTCATCTCGGTGCCGTCCGCCGCGAGCCAGGTGACGTCCTTGACGCCAATGTCCTCGTTGTAATTGCCCACCAGGAAACGCCCACGGCGCAGGATCGGGTAGGCCAGGCGCAGCTTGATCAGACGCTTGACGAATTTGAGCAGGGCCTTGCCGTCCTCGCTCAGGTCCCAATTGACCCAGCCGATCTCGCTGTCCTGGCAATAGGCATTGTTGTTGCCGTCCTGGGTGCGGGCGAATTCGTCACCGGCCACCAGCATCGGCGTGCCCTGGGCCAGCAGCAAGGTGGCGAAGAAATTGCGCATTTGTCGATGGCGCAGGGCGGTGATCTCAGGGTCGTCGGTAGGGCCTTCGACCCCGTGGTTCCACGACAGGTTGTTGTTGCTGCCGTCCTGATTGTTTTCGTCGTTGGCTTCGTTGTGTTTGTCGTTGTACGACACCAGATCGTTGAGGGTGAAACCGTCGTGAGCGGTGACGAAGTTCACCGATGAATAAGGGCGCCGTCCGCGCTGGTTGAACATCTCGCCGGACGCGGTCATGCGGCTGGCGAAGTCCGCCAATTGGCCGTCGTCGCCTTTCCAGAAGGCGCGCACGGTGTCGCGAAACTTGTCGTTCCATTCCACCCAACCGGGTGGAAAGTTGCCGACCTGATAGCCGCCGGGGCCGCAGTCCCAAGCCTCGGCAATCAGCTTGACCTGCCGCAGCACCGGGTCCTGGCGACAGGCCACGAGGAAACTGTGACGCTCGTCGAAGCCGTCGTGATAGCGCCCGAGAATGGTCGCCAGGTCGAAGCGGAAACCGTCGACGTGCATTTCCGAAGCCCAGTAGCGCAGGGAATCGGTGACCATTTGCAGCACGCACGGGTGGCTCAGGTCGAGGGTATTGCCGGTGCCGGAATCGTTGATGTAGAAGCGCTTGTCGTCGGGCATCAAGCGGTAGTAAGAGGCATTGTCGATGCCGCGCATGGACAGGGTCGGGCCTTGTTCATTGCCTTCGGCGGTGTGGTTGTAGACCACATCGAGGATCACTTCCAGGTTGGCTTCGTGCAGGTGCGCGACCATTTCCTTGAATTCGGCGATCTTGCCGCTGGCCAGGTAACGCGGGTCGGGGGCGAAGAACGCGATGCTGTTGTAGCCCCAGTAATTGGTCATGCCCTTGTGCAGCAAATGCTGGTCATTGACGAAGGCATGGATCGGCAACAGTTCGACGGTGGACACGCCGAGTTTGCGGATATGTTCGAGCACATCATCGACCATCAACCCGGCGAAGGTGCCTCGCAGATTCTCGGGGACGGAAGGGTGGCGCATGCTGATGCCGCGCACGTGGGTCTCGTAAATGATCGTCTTGTCCCACGGCACGCTGACGCGATGGTCGTGGCCCCAGGTGTGCGCCGGGTCGATGACCTTGCATTTGGGCACGAATGGCGCGCTGTCGCGCTCATCGAAACTGAGGTCGGCGTCAGGGTGACCGATGGTGTAGCCGAACAGCGCCTCGGACCACTTCAATTTGCCGACCAGTTGTTTGGCGTAAGGATCGATCAGCAGCTTGTTGTGGTTGAAACGATGGCCGTTGGCCGGGTCGTACGGACCGTAGACGCGGTAGCCGTAGATCAGCCCCGGATGGGCGTCGGGCAAGTAGCCGTGGTAGATCTCGTCGGTGTATTCCGGCAGTTCGATGCGTTCGATCTCCACTTCGCCGGCGTCGTCGAAAATGCACAGTTCGACCTTGGTGGCGTTGGCGGAAAACAAGGCGAAATTGACACCCAGCCCATCCCAGGTCGCACCCAGCGGAAAGGGCAGTCCTTCACGGATACGCGAGGGCTCGGTTTGGGATGCTGGTGTGTCTTTCTTTGGACGGGTCATAAGTGCTCCTGCAGTTTTTACCGGGCGAACGCGCCCTCGGTGGCGAGAGAACTCGCCACGCAGTCAATCGGTACAACGCTTGAAAAAGTCAGACCGCCGGCGGTTTCCGCGCTGCGCGAGGCTTTTTCACGGCTTTTTCCCCGGGAGGGATAACGGCAGAGGCCGCCGCCGGTTTGGTTTTGGCCTTTGGCGCGGCGATTTTGCTATCGCCAGCCTTGCCATTGAGGGTTTTGCTGGCGGTGGGTTTGCTTGCAGCCGCTTTAGCCGGTTTTTTCGGCGCCAGGGCTTCGGCTTCGGCCAGCTTGCGCGCCATCTCCCAATGCCGGGCTTCCTCGCCCTCTGGCTTACCTTCCGATTCCCAGATCTGATAGGCAAACTCGCGGATGCGTTTATCGTCGGTACTCATCGCAATGCTCCTGAACTGAACTCAAGTGTGGGTAGTTTGGATAATGAGATTGACCGGGAAGTCCCCCAGCGCGGCGCTGATCATCAGCTCCTTGTGTTGTGTGACTGCGACGCTGGAAAAAAGTCCCTTCAGATTTTCTTCGGGTTCGGTGAACGGCAATTTGACCCGGGTGTCGCCCCACAGCGGCGCGTTGACGTGGGGGGCGGCACTGTTTTTCAGCAGTTCGGCACAGCGTATCGGCACGATGACGATGACCCGTTTGCCTTCCCGTTCGCGGACAAAACCCAACACTCGACCGGCCTCGCTGCCCAGCACTTCGAGCGGCTGGTAAGTGCCGCGCCGAAACAGCTCGGCATGCTCGGCGCGCAGGTTCAAGGCTTGCGCAATCAAGGTTTGCTTGATGCGCCCGTCGCGCCAGTTAGCCAAAAGGTTGGGAAGGTCGACCGCGTGCTGCAACGCTTGCTCGCGGCTGGCGTAATCCACCGGCCGGCGGTTGTCCGGATCGACCAGGGAAAAGTCCCAGAAGTCGTTGCCCTGATAGAGGTCCGGCACCCCCGGCACGGTCATGCGCAGCAAGGTTTGCGCCAATCCGTTGAGTGCGCCGGGAACGGCAAGCGCTTGCGCCGCTTTGCCCAGGGCCGAGCGCAACAGTTCGCCTTCCGGTGTCAGCAGCAGGCCATGGACGAAGGCCTGGGTGGCTTGCTCGTAGGTATCGTTGGGCGCGCTCCAGCTGCTCTGCAATTTGGCCTCGCGCAGGGCTTTCTGTTGCCACTGCCACAGGCGTTCGGCGTAGACCTTCAAGGCCGGGAGATCATCGCTGCGCAGATCGAGTGGCCAACTGCCGAGAATGGCTTGATACAGGATCAATTCGTCCGCCGCCGACGGCAGTTGATCATCGTTGCGCAGGGGGCGGGCGAGGGCGTGCCACAGGCCGATCTGGTCGGCATACCAGGCGCTGCGTTCGCTCAATACCGCCAGACGCGCGCGGCTGTCTTCGCCGCGTTTGTGATCGTGGGTGGCGGTGGCCAGCAGATTGTCGGGAAACGTTTCCAGGCGCTGGATGCACGCCTGATGAAAGTCAGCAACCGGCGCGCTGAATTGTTCAGTGCTGAACCCGACATCGTTGCGCGACAGCAACACGGCCGAGCGATAGAACGCCGTGTCTTCCACCGCCTTCGCCGCGGCCGGTGAAGTGAGCTGTTGAAAGCGCACGCAGGCATGCTTGAGACGCTTGCGTGCGCGACCCGCCGGGCGTTTGCGCCAAGGTTCGCCGCCCAGCCAACCGGCCAGGTTATCTAGCACCGGCCAGTCGGCTTCGCCAAGGGTTTGTCGGGCACCGTTCATGGCCTGCTGGAAAAATACGTTGTCCTCAGCGGAGCGTCCCAATGGGCTGATGTAGGTGCGGTACACCGGGAAATGCACGATCAGCTCCTGCAACGCACGGCGGATAGCGCCGAGGGTCAGGTCGCGGGTCATCAGGTCGTCCCGGGCCACTTGCAACAAGGCTTGGGCGACACTTTCGAAATCCCCGGCCAGCGAACCGTTGAGGATTTGCTGGCGCGCCAGTTGCGCTTCCTGGCGGAAGTCGGCCGGCCGTGCGCTGTGCCGATGCCAGAGTTCACCCAAGGTCTGTTCACCCTGAGGATCGTGTTGCAGCAGCGACAACTGGTTCATGAATTCATAACCGGTGGTGCCATCCACCGACCAGTCGCGGTGCAAGGTTTCACCTTCGCCAAGGATCTTCTCGACATAGATCGGCAGGTGTCGGCCCGGCGCCAGACTGTCGACCCGTCGTCGCAGTTTGCGGCAGTAACCCCGAGGGTCGGCGAGGCCGTCGATATGGTCGATGCGCAGGCCGTCGATCAAGCCGTCCGCCACCAATTGGAAGATTTTCGCGTGGGTCGCTTCGAACACGGCGGGACGTTCGACGCGCAAACCGCCCAGTTCGTTGATATCGAAAAAACGCCGCCAATTGATGTCGTCTGCTGCCGTGCGCCAACTGGCGAGACGGTAGCTCTGGCGTTCCAGCAGGTTATGCAGGCGCTGGAAACCGTCGGCGGTGAGTGAGTCGTAGGCGCTTAGATTGTGTTCGATGGCCTGAAGTATGAGCGGATCACTGGCCAGCTCGCGCAACTCGTCTTTCAATGGCTTGGCCAGGCTGTGAGCGTCCATCTGATAGCTCAAGGTGCTGAAGCGGTCGGCCAGTGATTTGAGTTGTTCGTTGTCGGACTTGAGCAGTTCGCCGTAGTCCGCAGGACGGATCGGGAAGTGATGCTCGTAGTGCTCGACATGAAATGCACCCGATTGGGCATCGAAGCGCAGGGGCAGGGTGCCGTCCTGCAAGGCAATGCCATAGTCGCTGCCCAGGAATGGCAGCAGCAACTGGCCTTCCATCAACGGATCGGAGGAATGCCACTGAATGTCGAAGAACTCGCCGTAGGGGCTAAGGCGCCCCCATTCCAGCAAGTCCAGCCACCAGGGATTGTCGCTACCGCCGACCGCCATGTGGTTGGAGACGATGTCGAGGATCAGCCCCATGTTCTGCCCGCGCAATGCCGCGACCAGTCGACGCAACGCCGTTTCGCCGCCCAATTCCGGGTTGACCGAGGTCGGGTCCACCACGTCGTAGCCATGCATGGACCCGGCCCGCGCGCTCAACAGCGGCGAGGCATACACATGGCTGATGCCGAGGCGGGCGAAGTACGGCACCAGCGGCACCGCATCATCGAGGGTGAAACCTTTATGAAATTGCAGCCGCAGGGTCGCCCGCAGCGGCTGCACGGATGCTTGAGTCATAGGTCACGCTCGGCCGCCTGAAGTCGCGCACAGGCGAGCAGCTCCAGGCGCCGGGCGGCGTCCGGATCGTCGAGCAGGGCTTCACTGTACCCCGGCAAGCGTCGCGACCAGTTGGGATGGGTGTCGATGGTGCCCGGCAGATTCGCCTGTTGTTCGATGCCCAGCGCATCCTCCAACGGCAGCAACACCAATGGTGCACGGGTGTGGCCGAGGAAACGCACGCTGGCGTCGAGCACCTGATCGGTTTCGTGGGACTCTTCGCGAAAGTTCTGCGGGTCCTCGCTCAACGCCCGGCGCAGGCCTTCGCGCTCGCGTTCACGATGTTGGCGCCACTCGATTTCTCCATTGGCGTCGACCAGCCCGAGGCGCGCGTTCCAGTCAATGTCGCGGCCATGCCACCAGCCGTTGAGCGTCGGCAGATCGTGGGTGCTGGTGGTCGCCAAGGCGTTGTCCGGCCAGTCGAGAATCGGTTTGAAGTGAGTGTTGTCCTGTTCGAACAGCAGCACCCGCATGCCCAGCATCGAGCGGGCAATGAGTTTTTCCCGCAGGCCATCGGGCACCGTGCCGAGGTCTTCGCCGAGGACGATGGCCTGGTGGCGATGGGATTCCAGCGTCAGCAGGCGCAGCAGGTCATCCACCGGGTAGTAAAGATAGGCACCGTCGGCGGGCGGCGCGCCGTTGGGAATGACCCACAGGCGTTGAAGGCCCATGACATGGTCGATGCGCAGGCCTCCGGAATGGGCGAAATTGGCGCGGAGCATTTCGATGAAAGCGCGGAAACCGTTGCGCACCAGACCTTCGGGGGAAAACGCGGAAATCCCCCAGCCCTGACCGGTGCGGTTGAGAATGTCCGGCGGTGCGCCGACGGTGAGCGCAGCGAGCAATTCATCCTGGCGACTCCAGGCCTGGCTGCCGCCTCCATCGGCACCGACGGCCAGATCGGCAATCAGGCCAATGCTCATGCCGCTGCTGCGGGCGGCGGCTTGTGCACGCTCCAGGCAGCGTGTGATCAGCCATTGGCAGAACACGAAGAAGCCGATGCGTCCGGCATTTTCCTCGGCGAATTCGGCCAGGGCAGCGCTGCGCGGGTTGCGCCATTGCTCGGGCCATTGTCGCCAGTCGAGGCTTTCACCGTTTGCTGCGCGTGCCTCTTGTATGGCCTCAAAGCGGCAGTGGTTTTCCAGGGCTTCACCGCCGGCGTGACGGAAGCTGCTGAAGTCGGGATGCAACGGATGTTCGCCCTGCACAAAGCCTTCGTACAGCGCTTGCAACAACCGGTGCTTGGCTTCGGCGGCGGTGGGCCAGTCGATCAAAGGCAGCTCTTCAAGATGCTTGAGTTCGATCGCCAGTCCGGTGGCGTCGATGGCAGTACGCAGCGCGCGCTCGCCGAGAATCGCTCCTGGCGCGCAATACAGGCTGTTGAGGAACAAGCGGCTGGACGGCGAATAAGGGCTATAGCGCCGGGTGTCGCTGGCGAACATCGCGTGCAGAGGACTGATCGCCAGCGCTTCGGCACCGCGCTCACCCGCCACCCGCGCCAGATCCTCTAGGGCCTGCGTATCGCCGAACCCGCCATCACCGGCGCGGCGCAAGGCGTACAGCTGCACGCTCAGGCCCCAGGTGCGCGGAATCGGGCTGTCCACGGCATCGCCGACGCTGTAGCAGCGCTCCGGGGCCACGGCCAGGGTGAAGGTTTGTCCGTCGATGCTGACGTGCTGATAACCGACCGGAATCAAACCCGGCAACACCGCCTCGCTGTCGAGCTTGAGGTTGAGCCGCGAACCGTCCTCCAGGTGAATCTCGCAGGGCGTATGCGGTTCAAAGTGATGCCCCAGATTGAGGCCGACGCCGAAGTCGGCGGTGATCAACGGCGGCAGGCGCCGGGTTTGCTGCACTTGCTGCAATTCGAGCAGGCTGGCATCGATTTCCTGTGCGCTCCCGGCCGGATGACCGAGGCCGGTAAGCACGTTGCGCAGCACTGAGGGCGCGACTTTTTGCGGGCGACCATTGGCGTCGATCCAGTCGACCGCCAGGCCCGCACGGCTGGCGAGGATTTCCAGTTGCGCATCGCTCATTGGCGCTCTCCATCAAGGGGTAGCATAGGGCTTGCGGCGGTGAGGCTGACAAGCGCGCAATACGGGGGCAGCGTGCCTTGATCCAGGCGCGCGGCAGAATGCGGCGGGTGTTCGAACAGCAGCGAAGCACCGGCCGGCAGAGAATGGGGCACCGCTGTGGCGCTGAGGTTCAAGTCAATGCGCAAGTGACTGCCGTCACCCAGCCGCCAGGACGCGCTCACCGCACCTTTGCCGAGCACGTCGGCATCCAGCGCCTGGGTGCCGGGCAGGCGCGGGATGATCTGCCGATGGCGGATCTGCAACAGTTGCCGATACAGATCCTGCATGGTGCAAGGTCCGTTGACCGTCAACATGGGCCGCGATGCCTCGAAAGTCTGTGACGCATTCGGGTCGGGAATCTGCTCGCGCTGATGCGGATCAGCAAACGCGCTGAACGCGGCAAACTCGTTACGCCGTCCTTCGCGTACCAGTTTCGCCAGTTCACCGTGGTGGCTGGTGAAAAACAGGAACGGTTGCTCGGTGGCAAACTCGTCGCCCATGAACATCAACGGAATCATCGGCGACAGCAGCAACAGCGCGGTGGCGGCTTTCAATGCATCGGGATGGGCCAGTTGATGCAGGCGCTCGCCAAAGGCGCGGTTGCCGATCTGATCGTGATTCTGCAAAAACAGAATGAAAGCGCTCGGTGGCAAGTGCCCACTGGGCTCGCCGCGCGGCTTGCCGTGACGATCGATGTGGCCCTGAAACACGAAACCCTGGCTCAGGCAGCGCGCCAGTTGTTCGGTGGGGTTTTGCGCGTAATCGGCGTAGTAGGCGTCGGTTTCGCCGGTCAGCAGCACGTGCAGGGCGTTGTGCCCGTCATCGTTCCACTGGGCATCGAAACCCTGTTGCAGCAGGCTGGCCTGATTGTGTTCGTTTTCCACCATCAGCCAGACGTGGCGCAGCGGATCGGTCTGGCGACGTACGCGTTGCGCCAACTCTTGAAGGAAATCCGGGTCTTCGATGGCGTGGACCGCGTCCAGCCGCAATCCGTCGAAACGATATTCCAGCAACCACATCAAGGCGTTTTCGATGAAAAAGTCGCGCACCTCTCGGCGCCGGAAGTCGATAGCGGCACCCCAAGGCGTGTGCTTGTCTTCGCGGAAGAAACCCTTGGCGTAGCGATGCAGGTAGTTGCCGTCCGGTCCGAAGTGGTTGTAGACCACGTCGAGAATCACCGCGAGGCCACAACCATGGGCCGTGTCGATCATATGCTTGAGCTGTTCGGGCGAACCATAGGACGCTTGGGGCGCGTAGGGCAGCACCCCGTCGTAACCCCAATTGCGCTCGCCGGGGAACTGCGCCACGGGCATCAGCTCGATCGCGGTAATACCCAGTTCAACGAGGCGCGCCAGATGCTGCTCGACAGCCTGAAAGCCGCCGAGCGCACCGACATGCAACTCGTAGATCACCGCTTCGTTCCACGGTCGCCCCAGCCAAGTGCTGTGTTGCCATTGGTAGGCGAGAGGATCGACCACCAGACTGGGCTGGTCGATGCCCCCGGCCTGCGCACGCGAGGCCGGGTCCGGCACATCCAGTTCACCGTCGATGTTGTAGCGATATCGCGTACCCGCCGGGCAGCGGGTATTGATCACGAACCAGCCGTCAGCCTGAGGCAACAACGGCAAGGACTGTCCATTTTCCAGTTCGACACTGACGTAAAACGCATCTGGCGCCCACAACGCGAATCGCGTGTGCTCTGCGTCCAGCATGATTGCGCCGTGGGGCCAGGTCTCAAGGGTCCGTAACGGCATCTTGAAAGCCTCTTACTGTTTGTGCGATTTCCCCAATGCCTTAGCCACAAGCTGTTCGTAGAGCTCGGCGTAGGGTTCGACCGCCTTGCACCAGTTGAACGGCGCCGCCATGGCCCGGCAGCGCATGGCGTGCAGCAGGTCGGGGAAGGCGAACACCTTGAACGCGCGGCTCAGGGCTTCCTGGTAGCTCTGCACCGTGGATTCATCGAACAGGAAACCGGTCACGCCGTTTTCGATGGTGTCGGCCAGGCCACCGGTGTTGCGCGCCACCGGCAACGAACCGAAGCGCTGGGCGTACATCTGGCTCAGGCCGCATGGCTCGTAACGCGAAGGCATCAGCAGGAAGTCGCTGCCGGCGAACATGCGCCGGGCGTCGGTTTCGTTGAAGCCGATGCGCACGCCGATCTGCCCGGGGAAACGCAGGGCCAGTTCGCGCATCGACTGTTCTTCTTCCGGCTCGCCACGACCGATGATCGCGATCTGGCCACCGGATTTGACGATGTACTCGGAGACCGCTTCGGTCAGGTCCAGGCCTTTCTGGTAGACCAGGCGTGAAACCACGGCGAACAGCGGCCCTTGGGAATCTTCCAGACCGAACAGCTCGCGGACATGGGCGGCGTTCACCGCCTTGCCATCCCAGTCGCCGATGCTGAACGGGCAGAACAGGTGCGGATCGGTCGCCGCATCCCAGCTTTCATCGATGCCGTTGGGAATCCCGCTGAGCAGGCCTTGCTGGGTCTTGGCGGCGAGGAAACCGTCGAGACCGCAGCCGAAATCCGGGGTGGTGATTTCCTGGGCGTAGGTCGCGCTGACGGTGGTGATGTGGCTCGAATAGGCCATGCCGGCCTTGAGGAACGACATCTTACCGTAGAACTCCATGCCTTCCTGTTGCAGCGCGTGATGGGGAATGCCCAGTTCAGGGCACGATCCCAGGCTGGTCACGCCCTGGTAGGCGAGGTTATGGATAGTGAACAGCGTCGGGGTGCGCTGCCCACGCCAGTGCATGTAGGCGGGCGCCAGACCGGCCGGCCAGTCGTGGGCGTGCACCAGGTCCGGGCACCAGTGAATTTGTGCGAGGTTGGCGGCGATATCGGCAGCCGCCAGGCCCAGGCGGGCGAAGCGAATGTGGTTGTCCGGCCAATCGCGACCGTTGTTGGCACCGTAGGGTGAGCCTTCGCGCTCGTAGAGTTCAGGGCAGATCAACACATAGATGACCAGGCCATCGGGCATGTCCATGCGCCCGATCTTGCACGGTGGCAGCGCGGCATGCCCACCCAGTTCGCCGATGATGTGGATGGGGTTTTCGCTGTGCAGCACCTGCGGGTAACCGGGGATTAACACTCGCACATCGTGCAGATGGGCCATGGCCCGTGGCAGTGCAGCAGAGACGTCGCCCAGGCCACCGGTTTTCACCAGGTCGGCAATTTCCGAAGTGACGAACAACACTTTTTTCTTGTTGGGATTCTGGCTGGCCACGGGGGCGAGCGTCTTGGTGCCGGGAACGCTGATCGATTGGGCAGTGGGAGCACTTACGGTGCTGGATTCGCCGACATGCTGATGAGCACGTTCTCCCTGAACATCTAAAGCCGTACTTATCATATGAATCTCCCGTGTTGTTGATCTAATTCTTAGCACTGGCAAACGGTTTTTCATGGCCACTTCCTGTGGCCGGGCGCAAAAGCGCTGCACATCGGTGAGCAAGCGCTGCCCAAATGCGCTGAAGCAGAATGGGTGAATTGACCATTGCAAGGAATGCACCAGTCGCAACGCACCTACCTTTCAGTCGACCGACCACGGGGGGCAAAAGTTTCGCCTTTTTTTCCACTTTGTGACCGGCCGGTTTCGACCCGCGAAAGTGAGCCTAGACCAGAACTTAGAGCGGTAAAGCGCGAATGGCAAAATTGTTCGACAATCGGTTCAAAGAGGTACGGACGTGCCGGATTGCGGGGCGAACGCACCGACGAAGGGCAGTTTTTTTTGAGAAACTGGAAAGAAATGAAGCAGAACTGTCACATCGATGTGCGTGGGTGAACAGTTGGTTTGCACCATTGCGGTGCGCGATTTCGACTTATGTGGTGGCAGTCAGGGCTTCATCGCGAGCAGTCTCGCTCCTAAATTGAATCTTTGTCAGGCACTGAGCCTGTGTCGAATGAAGATCCCTTGTAGGAGTGAGCCTGCTCGCGATGAACGATGACGCGGTATCAGCTCAATACACGAATGGGCTCACCCGCGGACCAAGCCTTGATGTCCTCAATCATCTGCGAAAAGAACAAATGGTAATTCTGCTGGCTGACATATCCGACATGCGGCGTGGCCAGCACATTGTCCAGGGTCCGGAACGGATGATGCGGTGGCAATGGCTCGACTTCGAAAACATCCAGTGCCGCGCCGGCCAGTCGTTGTTTCTGCAAGGCCTTGATCAACGCCGCTTCATCGACGATCGGCCCGCGTGCGGTGTTGACCAGTAGCGCGGTGGGCTTCATCCAGCTCAAGGCCTCGGCGTTCACCAGGCCTCGAGAGCGGTCGCTGAGGACTAGATGAACGGACAACACGTCGGCCTGCTCGAACAATTCCTGCTTGCTGACGTAGGTCACGCCAACTTGCTCGGCCCGCTCGGCGGTCAGGTTTTCACTCCAGGCGATCACACGCATGCCGAACACCTGGCCGAATTGCGCGACACGCTGGCCGATGCTGCCCAAACCGAGAATGGCCAGGGTCTTGCCATGCAGATCGCCACCCAGGCCTTGTTGCCATTGGCCTGCGCGCAGAGCATTGGCTTCGACGACGAGGTTGCGGGTCGCGGCCATGATTAGCGCCCAGGTCAGCTCCGGGGCGGCGTGTTTGTAGCTGTCGGTGCCGCACACCTGAATGCCCAGCGCCTTGGCCGCGTTCAAGTCCAGGGCGAAATTGCGCATGCCTCCGGTCACCAACAACTTGAGTTTCGGCAAGCGCCCCAACAGCTCTGCGTCGAATCGGGTGCGCTCACGCATCACGCAAATCACTTCAAAGTCGCCCAAGCGCTGCGCCAGGGCTTCATTGTCGGCCGGATAGTCGTGGATGAAACTCACCTGGCCAATGTCTTCCAGCAGCGACCAGTCGACCACGTTACGGGCGACATCCTGCCAATCGTCAATCACTGCAATCTGCACCGCCATCAGCCTTACCTCATTAACGCACGGGGTTGGTTTTGTTCAGCCAGCCAAGCAATGCCTGGTGAAACTGCGCCGGTTCTTCCATCTGCGGGGCGTGGCCCATGCCGGGGAATTCGACCAGTGTCGACTGGGGAATCAGTTTCGCCACTTGTTTGCCAAGAACGTCGTAGTGACCGATTTTCGCCTTGACCTCGGGCGAAGCGATATCACTGCCGATGGCCGTGGTATCGGACGTCCCGATCAGCAGCAGGGTGGGCATCTTCAGGTTCTGGAATTCGTAGTACACCGGCTGGGTGAAGATCATGTCGTAGATCAACGCCGAGTTCCATGCGACCTGTGTATGCCCCGTACCTTTGTTGAGGCCGGCGAGCATGTCCACCCAACGATCGAATTCAGGCTTCCAGCGACCGCCGTAATAGGTGTTGCGCTCGTAATTGCGGATGCCTTCGGCGTTGAGTTTCAGCTCGCGCTCGTACCATTGATCCACCGAGCGATACGGCACGCCGAGGGCTTTCCAGTCTTCCAGGCCGATAGGGTTGACCAATGCCAATTGTTCGACCTGTTCGGGATATTGCAGGGCATAGCGGGTGGCGAGCATGCCGCCGGTAGAGTGGCCGAGCAGGGTCGCCTTCTGAATGCCCAGCGCCTTGAGCAATTGTTGAGTGTTACTCGCCAGTTGCTGGAAGGTGTACTGATAGTGATCAGGCTTGCTGGAGGTGCAGAAGCCGATCTGGTCCGGGGCGATAACCCGGTAACCGGCGTCGCTCAGCGCTTTGATCGAGGTTTCCCAGGTTGCACTGCAGAAATTCTTGCCGTGCATCAGCACCACGCTGCGACCGTTGGCCTTACCGTGGGCGGCGACGTCCATGTAACCCATTTGCAGGGATTTGCCTTGGGACTGGAAGGCGAAATGCTTGACCGTATAGGGGTACTCGAAACCTTGCAGCTCGGGACCATATGCCGGGCCTTCGGCATGCGCGATGACAGGCAGGGCGGCAGTCAACAGCAGGCCGGGCAGCCAACGGGGAAGAGTGAAGGGCATAGAGAACTCCATTGGAAATCCGCCGATGCTGGATCGGCATGATTAGGGCGACATTAAACAGGCAATCACCGCATCGGTTGGTTCAACCCATCCAGCCCAAAGTGGCCAAAGCCAGTACGCCATATCGGGCGCCCTTGGCCAGGGTCACGATCAGCAGGAAACGCCCCAGCGGTTCACGCATTACGCCGGCGACCAGGGTCAGCGGGTCGCCGATCACCGGCAGCCAGCTGAGCAGCAGCGACCAATGTCCATAGCGCTGATAGTGAATTCGGGCTTTTTCCAGATGGGCCGGGCTGACCGGAAACCAGCGTCGATCACGGAAGCGCTCGACGGCTCGCCCCAGCCACCAGTTCACCAGCGAGCCGAGGACATTGCCCAGCGTCGCCACGGCCAGCAGCGCCCACAGCCAGTATTTGTCGCTGAGCAGTAGCCCGACGAGCACTGCTTCGGATTGCAGGGGCAGCAGCGTCGCGGCACCGAAAGCCGCCAGAAACAAGCCGATGTAAGCGCCAAAGATCAATGGGCGGGGTAGTCCGCCACGACCACGTCAGTGCCGTCCTTCTTCAGGCCGATCACTTGATACGCATCGCTCATGCCGTCCATTTCCATGCCGGGCGAGCCCATTGGCATGCCCGGAGCGGCCACGCCCAGCAGGTCATCGCGCTTGCTCAGGGCCAGCACTTGATCCGCCGGCACATGGCCTTCGACGAATTTGCCGTTGATCAAACCGGTATGGCACGACGCCAGGCGCGGTGGCACGCCGTGCTGTTGCTTGAATTCGCTCATGTTGGCTTCGACATGGTCCTCGACCTTGAAGCCGTTCGCCTCCAGGTGGGTAATCCATTTTTTGCAGCAGCCGCAGTTGGCGTCGCGGTGAACTTCGATCGGGATCAGGTCGGCGGCCTGGGCAAGGGAGGAAATCAACAGGGCGCTCAAGGCAGCCAGACGCAGAGGGATTCGCATGTCGGGATGGGTCTCGGATTGCGGGCGAAAAAACGCATTCTGCCCGGTTTTTCCGGACAGGCATTCACGGTGTGTTTCAAAGTGATACAGCCTGCGTAGCTCTATCATCGTAGATCAAGGCTGTCAGGCAGATGAGGGGAGCATTACAAGATTGTCAGGTTCGTAGCAGCTGGCGAAGCCTGCGTCCGGCTGCGAAGCAGTCGCAAATCCAGACGCTGAGTTCTATCAGATAGATTGAGGGTGCATTTTTTCGGCTGCTGCGCAGCCGGACGCAGGCTTCGCCAGCTGCTACAAAGTGAGCGTTGTAGCAGTCAGCGATTTATCGATGCGGGTAGTAACCAGGTCCGCCACGATCATCGTAGTGACGGTCATGGTGCCAGCCGCCGTGGGGGAAAACGATGCAGCCGCTCAGGGACAGCAGGGCCAGCAGGGGAATCAGCAGTGTGATTCGACGCAACATTTGTAACTCCTCATGGTTATCGCCGCAGTGAAGCCAAAACTCTTCATCGGCTGTAACATGAGACCCCGTTTGCAGCGGCCCATCCCCGAAACTCGGTAGAGGCTTGGCATGCATTCGGATACAAAGCGGATACATTTATTCAGATTCAGGAACTGCCAATGACCCAGTCGCAACGTTTGAAATATTCGATTCTGATCGCCCTGGTGGTGCTCGGGATCATGTTTGGCCTGTCGTATTTGCAGAACACCGGCGTCATCAGCGAAAAACAGTTTCAGTACATCGCCATCGGCGTAGCGGTGGTCGTGGTCGTGATCAACGGCGTGATACGTCGCAAGGTCAAGCCCTGAGCCCTGACGCTCAGGTGCTTGCTCCGTAGTTGATCAGTGGTGGTGCAGAACGGCCGCGGCCCGAGGGTCCAGGCTGTAGCTTTTGTCGGCGTTGAGCACGATCACGCCTTCGCTGCACAGGCGTTTCAACACTTCGCGCACACTCAGGAAGGACAGCGGAATATCCAGCTCCAGCAAATGAGTGTGCACACCACGCACACCCAGGCTGCGGTCGCTTTCAGCGGCCGTCAGCAGGGCGTCGATGACTTTCAGGCGAATCAGACTGGTTCGCAGGCCAAAGCTTTTAAGCAGGAAGCGAATCCGCTCGTTGCCGTGAAGTTCGGTGGGCTGCTCGAATACACCGACTCCAAGGGCGGTGCCCTTTGGCGCTTTGCTACCGTCCGTTGGCAGTTGCGAGTTGTACATGGGAAAACTCCTTTTCAGAGCCTGATCGGAAAAAATGGGCGCTCTTACCTAACAAGACGTATGAGCGATGAAAATCATGAAGACTTAAATGTAGAAATTTTGTCGTCATTACGTCATCGGTCTGTCAGACGCCTCTGTTTCGCGGTGCGCGGTCGCTATTCAATCTCCTAAATTTTTTTCGTTTGCTTCGTCCCTAACAGGATGCGCAGTGCGTGTTTGTACGCAGAACTGTGACCATCGTTTTTCGATCAGGAGCGAGTGTGATTATTTCCAGCCAGTTAACCAGGTTGAGCCTGGCGGGTGTGTTTCTGGGGCTGAGTCTTGCGGCGAACGCGCGCAGTCAGCCTGAGCAGGCCAGTGCCGATATCCGCCGGACCAGTTTCGGCGTGCCGCACATTCGTGCCGAGAACGAGCGCGGACTCGGTTACGGAATCGGCTATGCCTACGCTCAGGATAACCTGTGTTTGCTGGCTAATGAGATTGCCACGGTGAACGGTCAACGCTCGCGTTTTTTCGGCCCGGATCAACTCACGGTCGAAGAGCGTGAGAACCAGGTCAGCGACCTGTTTTTCACCTGGTTGAACACCCCGCAAGCGGTTGCCGGGTTCTGGCAGGCGCAAACCCCTGAAGTGCGTGAACTGGTGGAAGGCTATGTGGCCGGCTACAACCGCTCGCTGGCGGAGCGTCGTGAACAGGGTTTGCCGCAACAGTGCCAGGGCGACTGGGTGCGTGAAATCACGGCAATGGATCTGGTCAAGTTAACCCGCCGACTGTTGGTAGAAGGTGGTGTCGGCCAGTTTGCCGAGGCTTTGGCGGGTGCCACGCCGCCGGCAGCTGTCGCCGCAAATACCCGCAAGCAGACAGCGTTCCAGGTGGCGGACATGCGCCAGCAGCGTTTTGCCCTGGACCGCGGCAGCAATGCCGTGGCGGTGGGCAGTGATCGTTCCTTCAACGGCCGCGGCATGCTGCTGGCCAATCCGCATTTCCCGTGGGTCGGCGGCATGCGTTTTTATCAGATGCACCTGACCATCCCCGGCAAACTGGATGTGATGGGTGCCGCGTTGCCGGGCCTGCCGATGATCAACATCGGTTTCAACCAGCACCTGGCCTGGACCCACACCGTGGACTCGTCCAAGCATTTCACCCTGTACCGCCTGCAACTGGACCCCAAGGATCCAACCCGTTACCTGCTCGACGGCAAGTCTTTGCCGATGGACAAGCAAACGCTGACGATCGACGTGAAGCAGCCGGACGGTTCAGTGAAAGCGGTTTCCCGTGATGTGTACAGTTCGCAATTCGGCCCGATCGTGCAGTGGCCTGGAAAACTGGACTGGGACAATCAGTTTGCCTACAGCCTGCGTGACGCCAACCTTGATAACGACCGCGTTCTGCAACAGTGGTACGCGATGAACCGTGCCGAAAATCTCAAGGATTTCCAGGACAGCGTCCACAAGATCCAGGGCATCCCGTGGGTCAACACGCTGGCGGCAGACGACAAGGGGCAAACGCTATACATGAACCTGTCGGTGGTGCCGAACGTGAGTGCCGAGAAGCTGGCCCAGTGCAGCGATCCACGGATCGGCTTGCAGATGATCGTCCTCGACGGCTCCAACAGCGCCTGTGCGTGGGACATCGACCCGCAAGCCGCACAGAAAGGCATTTATGCGGCGGATAAACTGCCGCAATTGTTGCGCAAGGATTTCGTGCAGCATTCCAACGATTCGGCGTGGATGGCCAACCCGGCGCAACCGCTGACCGGTTTCTCGCCATTGATCAGCCAGGACAGCCAGCCATTGGGCCTGCGCTCGCGTTTCGCCCTGGATCGCCTGAACACCTTAACCAAGGCCGGCCCGCTGGCAGCGACGGATCTGCAACACATGGTGATGGACGATCAGGTGTATCAAGCTGCGCAAGTCATGCCGGATCTGCTGCAATTCTGCGCGGACGGTTTGGGTGCCGATGCGAAAACGCTGGCACCGCTGTGCGCCAGTCTCAAGGCTTGGGATCGCAAGGCGAATATCGACAGTGGGCTGGGCTTCGTGCATTTCCAGAATGTCATGGAACCGCTGGAGCAGGCGCCTGAGGTCTGGCGTGTAGCATTCGATCCGCAAGACCCGCAACACACACCGCGTGGCCTGGCGGTCGACCGGCCGGAAGTGGCGCAGGCGCTGCGTCAGGCGATGCTCGCGTCGGTGGAACAGGTCAATGCTTCAGGGCTGAAAAAGGACAGCCGCTGGGGTGACATCCAGGTGGTCAGCAGTGGCGGCCAGCAAACGCCGATTCACGGTGGGCCGGGAACTTTGGGCGTCTACAACGCCATTCAAAGCGTACCGAGAACCGACGGCAAGCGTGAAGTGGTCAGCGGCACCAGCTACTTGCAAGTGGTGACCTTCGATGAAAAGGGACCGCAAGCCAAAGGGCTGTTGGCGTTCTCGTTGTCCAGTGACCCGGCCTCGAAATACTCGCGAGACCAGACACTGGCGTTTTCCAGGAAACAACTGAGCGTGTTGCCGTTTACCGAACAGCAGATCAAGTCCGATCCGCAATATCAGTCCCTGACGATCCGCGAACAGGACGAGAAGGCCGCGAAGGTGGCTGCGCAATAATGTGATGAGTGTTTGAGAGACAGACGAAGGCCGCACCCCGCGAGGGTTGCGGCCTTTTAGCTTTTCGGAGGTTTTTGCGGGATGGAATTGAGGACTGGATTGCCCTCTTCATTACGGGTCAGGTAGACCGGCAGCACCTTGGGCAGGGTCGTCACCAGGGTGTTGAGTTCCTTGATGTTGTAGATGCCACCAATGCGTATCGCGCCGGTGCTGTTGTCGGCAACCATCAACGGCGTTTCCAGATACCGGTTGATCAAGGGCAGCGCTTCACTCAGCGCCAGATTGTCGAGCACCAGTTTGCCGTTGAGCCAGGCCAGCGAATTGTCGTTGTCGTAGGTCTGGCGGATCCGCGGAATGTAGTCGCCGTGGCCGTAGCTCGCCTGCATCGATGGACCGAGCCTCAAGCCGTCCCCCGGCAAGTCGTCATTGCTGCTGACCAGCACCGAACCTTCGATCAGGTTCACTTTCACCTGGTCTTCATACATCCAGACGTTGAATTTGGTCCCGGTGACGCGGATCTTGCCTTCGGCCGCCTTGACCACGAACGGGTGGCTGCTGTCGTGAGTCACGCTGAAGAAGGCTTCCCCTTTATTCAGGCTGACCTGGCGACGATCCTTGTAGTTGCTGTAGGTCAGCTCGCTGCCCAGGTTGAGTTCTACCTGGCTGCCGTCCTTCAAGGTGACCTGACGCACATTGTTGGTCGCTTCGAAATGCTGGTACGAATTGGGCAGCCAACCGAGGTTCCAGCCGCTATAGGCCGCCAGTGGCAACGCCAGTGCACATACGGCCGCGGCCATGCCGAAGGTGCGCCACGGTGTCTGGTGTTTTACCGGCACCATTGGCACGACGACAGGTTCGGGACGAGGCAGATCCCCTGCAACATCCCAGATTTCCAGCATCGCCTCGTATTCGAATGCGTGAAGCGGGTCGGCATCCAGCCACTGCTCGAACGCCAGACGTTCCTGCGCGGTGCAGTCATCGGCATGCAAGCGCATGCACCAGTGCGCTGCGGCATCGGTGATGGCGTCGTATTCGGCTTGGGAGAGAGAGTGGTCGGTCATTGACTCATCCTGATTTCCGCCATTCTAACCTTGAGGGGCCACCGCCGAGAACATCTGTCATGGCAATTACCCATCAAAGTGTGTTTATTTTTGCCCGCTGGCGATAAACACGCCAGCGGGCAGCAGTATTCATACCCTGCGTGAAAATTTGATCAAAAAGTTCTCTATTTGCCTGATAGCTGCGCAGAACAGCGGCTCTGCGCATTTTTCAGGGTCACATCAGGACTGTGCAGGCACCGGGTCCAGTTGCCGGCCCATTTGACCGATCAAAAAGGCAATCGAGTCGGCGTTGCGCAAGATGACGTCAATCCGCGCGTCCGCTTTTAGTGGGTCGAGGAACGCCGTGCGCGCCTCGGCCATCGTGGCGCAGCCGGTGATTTTGAGGATCGCCTTGCCCACGTGCTCGGTGCTGACAATGTTGTCCAGACCGACCCAGGCTTGTGCAGCGCCACTCCAGCGGGAGAACAGTTCCTCTGGCGGTGTTGCCAGTGACAGTGCCTCACGCTGAAACACCTGTTGAGTATTTTTCATGGCCGCGCCATAGGCGGTATTGGGGGCAACGAGGTCGCTGAAAGGGCGGCGAGCTTCCAGTGACGCAATGTCCAGGGCGTCTGAATAAAGGTGCGAAAACTCGTGAATCAGGGTGGAGGCCTGGCTGTGGGCGTCGACATCGAAAGGCTCGGTCAGGCACGACTTGTACCAATCGAGTTGCTGATCGAAAAACTTCTCGGTGAAATGCACGACCTTGCGCGCATCCTTGTCCACCACGAAGGCAATCATGTTGGCGTTCGGGAATCGGTTGGAGCCGATGACAAAACGTTCGGTGTTCATGTAGTCCTCATTCGGGTCCACCAGGGCGTTGCACACTGGAACAATGGCTTTTTTGATTTTATCGATCAGTTGCGCGTCAACGCTGGTGACGTCAAAGAAGCTCTTGAGGAAGGTATTCAGGCGGGTGCCAGCCACAAGCGGTCTGGGTTTCGCAAGGTTATGCAGGCTGTTGAACGCATAAAAGCGCGCCATATCGATGGCCTGCACGATCTGGCGCGCCCGGTCCGGTTGCAACAAGCGAATGGCGGTCATGCCCCGCGCTTCAATGTTCAGCGCTCGGTTGACTTCATGGCTGGCCGCATACTCGTTGTGCATCTTCGACAAGGCCTTGCCGAAGTGCACGGTGTGCGCATCCAGGTCCATCACCTGTTGCCCGCCTGGCGCCTTCAGCAGGGAAGGTCCTGCCTGGCTGGCATTGTGCAGTTGCAAGACCGCGCCCGGTTTGTCGACGCGGTAGACTTTTCCGGCGACAGCGGCGAACTGATGTTTGCTGACCGGGTCGAGGAACGTGCCTTCACCTGGCTGGCTGGTCAGATCTTTCAAGGCAACATTTGGGGTTTCGAAGGGCTGCTGCAGCGTGCGCATCGGCGCTGTCGGCTGGATTTTCTCCCACTGCGGGGTTTCTACGGCCCTCGCCACAGGTGCGGTTTCAGCAGGCACCGAGGAATTTTCAATGGAGCCTTCCAGCGACAGCCGTCCCAACGAGATCAATTGCACGGCACCGGCGATAAATTCCTCCAGTGCCCGTTTCCAGTGGTGATCCTGCAGATCCTCAGCGGAGGCCTTGGCATCTTTGAAGCTTTGCCACAGGAACTGCGCGTAGGCCAGTTTACCGGGCAACAGGCCGGCAATCCGTTTGATTCCGGAGCTGAACAAGTTGACTACCGTGCTCCAGTCCGACTGGGCCGACGTCGACGACAGACTGTCCAGCAGGTGCTTTAGCAGTTTGGTGTTGTCGCTGAACATTCGGGTCAACAAATTGCCGTCGAGGTGGGTGGAAGCAAGAGTGATCTCGATCGATTGACCGGCGGTGAGCTGGAGCAAGTTGCGGAACACGGACTGTTGGTTTTCCGGCAGCCGGCGAATCAGCAGATCCTGTAACGGACCCTTGGCATGGATTGCGGCGAGCAGGGTGATCTCACTGTCGAACTCGGTAAAAAGCGAACCTGTGTGGTAAGGCGCATAGAGGATCTGCGGGCCTTTATGTCCGGCACCCGGGCCGATCAGGTACAAGCCCAGAGCGCTGACTGCGGCAGTGCCAGCTGTCTTGATCAACGCCAATGGACGCATGATGGCGTGGGCGCCATGCACCGCCGCCCTGGCAATGTCATCGGGCATGTCCAGGATCTGCTGGATCAAGTCGAACGCCGCCGCGGACAGTCGTTGTTGAAGGTGCAGGGCATGGGCATGCTGCATGAGTTGCCAGGGCAATTGTTGGATGAAGCGCAGGCATCGAACCTTGGCCTCATCGCTGCCGTCAGAAAGACGATCGACTATTTTTTTGGCGAATCCACCCTGTATATCCAGTGACAACAATAGCTGTCGAACCGCTTTCTGATCGAGGGTTGCTGGAAGCACCGCGCCGGGTTTGGACCGGACGCTGAACCCCGAACCCTGGGCAATGCTGGCAGGATTCAGGGCAAACCCGGTCAGGCTGAGCGATGGTCCGGCCAAGGCCAGATCCGGGACTATTTCAATGTCGTCCGGCTCGGTCACGGCTCCGGGGAAGCGACTGCGTAGTAACGTCGCGAGCGTATCGTGAACATGTGCTGTCAGGGTTGGCAGGTCGCTGAGATAGTCTTTGTCATCGCTGACATTATTGAGGTACTGCTGCAGCAGTTCGAGGTGCAACTGCTGTGCTTCTACCGGCGCCAAACCGAGCCAGGCCGGCAAGGAGTGTTGATGGGCAATGGCTTGCGAAAGCTGCGCGGCTCGACGCAAATTGGTGTCGATTGCGGCTTGCGCCAGTTTGTTTAACGCGCTGTGTTTTTGAGCCGCGGTGAGCTCCAGTGAACGCGCGTGTTCGCAAGCACCCAGAAAATGCTCGATGGCTGATTGCGTCAGTTTCTGCAGAACATTGCCATCGATCAACCGCAACGAGTTCAGTGAGTAACGTTGGTGGAACTGGCGCTGTGTAGGGGTGAGGTTTTCCAGCAGCATCAGGCGCTTTCGAGGGTCCAGCAAGCGTCGGTCCAGTTCCTGTTTTGCACGGTCAACGTCATTGAAAACCTCCAGCCCCGTCGCCGGCGTCCAGAGCAGGGCTCGCCCCGAGTGCTGAATGTCGAGTCCGCCGCGCTCGGTCAGCAGAAAGCAATTGGCCAGCGGCAAGACATCAGCCTGACCGGCACACTCAAGGACCAATGAGTAGGCGTCCGGCCGAAACCCGTTGAGAATGTTGCGATTGGCGCGATCCGGCTGGTCAGGGTTGAACACGGTGTCGACAATGGCCCGATCTGTATTGCGCAACGTTGAACCGAGTGCCCGCAGTCGCGCCTCCCCGCGCACGCCGACGGAAAGGGCATGGGCCAGGCGTGACTTCACGTTTTCCAGATAGACCTTTTGCAGCGCCAGCGAGGTCAAGGGCTGTGCGCCGAATTCAGCGCTGACCAGCGATTCGACGTCGCTGAAAGTCTTGACGAACGCCGCAGCGGTATCAGCAAGAACCAGGGATGGCGTTTGCCTGCCGGACAGCGCGGGCCGGGTACTCCAGCGCCCGTCAGCCTGAAGCGCCAGCAACCGCTCGCTGATCATGGAACGTATATCCAGCGCCTTATCGAACAAGGCATGGATATCTACGGCGTTGTCGCTGTAACGCAACAGTTGGAGGGCGTGTTCCAGGTTCTGTTGTTGTTTGACGATGATCGCTTCAAACAGTGTTTTGAAAATCGACCCTGAAATCACTTCACCGGTGACATGGGGTTGCTGGAATCCGATAAAACGGTTGCGCTCGTCCAGGCTCAGCAGGCCGTAAAGTTCGTCTTCGTGACCGGCCGCGTTGAATTTGCTGCGCAAAGTGTCTTTCAAGTCCTGGTAGTCCTTGAGCACCTGTAGCCCGTGGGTGGGAGTGTAGAGACAGGCTTTGGCGTGGCTGATCATCAGCGAACCCGCCAGTTCTACATAATTGGCCTGGTGTTCCCACAGGCGCACGGTTTCCAGGGCAGGGCCGCGAGCTTTGTCGGAAACCGGTTCGATGAGGGTATGCAACACCGTGCTCTGTTCGGGACTGATAATCTTGGCCTCACGCTTGAGCAGGATGTCTGCTCGTGCCTGTTCACGAATGGCCTTGGCAAAAAACTCCCGTCGTGACACACCATCGGCGCTGGCCGCGTTCCAGAACTGCTCCAGTTGCGTCGACAGCAGGCTGAACAATTTTGCGCAAACGGTTTTGACTGCGAAGTCCCAGTGCTGCTGATCAGTGCTTGCTGCGGTAATTTGCGGGTGGGAAAACTCAACGTGCTGACCGGTTGGCCATTGCTGCTCACGGTAATACGACAGAATTGCGGCGCTCAATGACAGGGAGTTGATCCACAGGCGAGTGGGTCCGGCGCTCGGGTCTGTAGGGGAAGCAGCATAGAAATTTACTTGGGTCCGACGCTGGTCGAGTCCGGGAAACGTGGGTGCCAGCAACTCGGCAAGTACTGTATCGAGCAACGAAGTGAGCGTTGGCAGCGCCATCAGCTCATCGATCATGGCCTGGTCGTTCAGGCCCCGGTTATCGCCAATGGCGGCACGCTGGTCTTCGAATACGTCGCCATCGATCGTCTGGTAGGTCACCTTTACATGGGTGGCTGCCGCGAGCGTCTTGCGCCGGTGCAGGGACATGCAGGCGAGCAGTTTGTCATCTTCAGTTGCTTCGTTCAGTTGCTGTACCAGGTGTTCGGTCAACGCCGCGCGGCTGTAGTACTTCTGAATACCGGTGTAGGGGCTGTAGGCAATCACGCCGCTGTTTTCCGGCGCGGGGCTCAACACGAAACTGCCGGCCAGGGGCATCGGTTCCTGGTCGGCAATGCCGAGCAGAATTCTTTCGGCGAGCATCGTTGGCGACTGTTGACTGCGTAGCGTCTGAGTGGCCAATTCGATGTGTTTTAACCATTCAAAATCCTTTTGCGAAAGTCCGTGGGTTTTGCCCAGTTCAGCCCAAAGGCCGGGCGACTGCAGGGCTTCGGGGAAAAACAGCGGATCAGCGGATGTAGGCATTATCGAGTCTCGAGCAAGACGCGGCGCAGAGCGCCACTGGATGGAGCGTCGAGACTAAAAGCCGGGGCCACGGCACGGGTGGTAGATAGTTAACGCACGGCAGGCCCATGTTCGTGCAAACAGGCGCAATCGAAGGGTTGACAGCGCACTCGCCGCGCGTTGTTAATCGGCGGTCTACGTACGCTGTTGCCCCCTCCAATAATTAGTCTGGAGCTTCAGATGTCTGCGCCACACGATCATGTGTCTACTGTTGTCTCGCAAAACCTGTCGCTGGCTGAACTGACGGCATTGCTTGAGAAGATCTTCCTGCGTCACGGCACGTCGGCCGATGTCGCTCGGGTGCTGGCACAAAACTGCGCCGGCGCCGAACGCGACGGTGCGCACAGTCACGGAGTGTTCCGCATTCCCGGTTATGTCTCGACCCTGAACAGCGGCTGGGTAAACGGCAAGGCCGTTCCCGTGGTTGAGGATGTGGCTTCGGGATTCGTGCGGGTCGATGCCGGCAACGGTTTCGCGCAACCGGCCCTCGCTGCTGCCCGGGCATTGCTGGTGGAAAAAGCCCGCAGCGCCGGCATCGCAGTCCTGGCGATCCGCAATTCGCACCATTTCGCCGCGTTGTGGCCGGACGTCGAGCCCTTTGCCTATGAAGGGCTGGTGGCGCTCAGCGTGGTCAACAGCATGACCTGCGTCGTGCCCCACGGCGCCGATCGGCCGTTGTTCGGCACCAACCCCATTGCCTTTGCCGCGCCGCGTGCCGACGGTGAGCCGATTGTGTTCGATCTGGCCACCAGCGCCATTGCCCATGGCGACGTGCAGATTGCCGCGCGCAAGGGCGAGCGTTTGCCACCGGGCATGGGCGTGGACGGCCTCGGTCAGCCGACCCAGGACCCGAAAGCGATTCTGGAAGGCGGCGCGTTGTTGCCGTTTGGCGGGCACAAGGGCTCGGCGCTATCGATGATGGTGGAGCTGTTGGCCGCAGCGCTGACCGGAGGCAATTTTTCCTTCGAGTTCGACTGGAAAAATCATCCGGGCGCGAAGACGCCGTGGACCGGCCAATTGCTGATTGTCATCGATCCGAGCAAAGCCGCCGGGCAGAGCTTTGCTGAGCGCAGTCAGGAGTTGGTGCGGCAGATGCATGGTGTGGGGCTGAAGCGTTTGCCGGGTGATCGCCGTCATTATCAGCGCGCCAAGTCGCAAACCGATGGCATTGTGCTGGATGAGCAGACACTGGCGAATTTGCGGGAATTGGCGGGCAGCTGACACAACACCTGTGGGAGCGGGCTTGCCCGCGATGAGGGAGTTTCAGTCGACATCTGAGTTGGCTGACACGCCGCCATCGCGGGCAAGCCCGCTCCCACAGGGTTTGGGCTGTTGGGAGGGTTAGCGTCGAGCCAACAACAAACCAACCACCAGACCAAAACCAGCCGATACCGCCACGGTTTGCCATGGATGACCGCCGATGTAGGTTTCGGTGGCTTCGACTGCAGGCAGGGTCCGGTCGCGCACGCTGGTCACCGAGTCCCGAGCCTGCTGAAGTTTCTGGGCGATTTGCCCACGCAGTGTCTCGGCTTCCTCACCGACCAGTGAAGCGCTGCTTTTCAGCAGTTTTTCCGATTCTTCGATCAAAGACTGAAGTTCGCTGAAGGCCTGATCCTTGATTTGATCTTCGGCGGCTTGGGCGGCGGTTTTCCGGGCCATTGAAGTACTCCTTGCAGATAAGTGGACAGTGAACAATGGAGTGCGCCGCGATTGAAAAAGTTGCAGCGACTTAACGTTCTGGCGCAATCCCGAAGAAATCCAGCGCAGGACGTTTCGTCCTACAGTGTAAGATGTCGCCTATTTTACGCAGCAGGAAATTCCCATGAGCTTCAATCTGGCCGACAAACCCCTTGCCGAGCGCGCTGCGCTTGAAGATGAAAAATCCCGTCTTTTCGAACTCTGGCAAAACAACCTTGGCAAAGCCAAGGGCGAAGCTGCACGGTTGTTCGGCGAACGCGCCAAACGCAAAGGCAAATGGGCCGAGTGGGTCCGGGCCGAGCTGGACGGTATGTCGCCGCCCGAGTTCTCGAACATGGTGCGCAGTGAAGTCAATCGCCTGATGGCCGCCAGCAAGTAACGATTACGCAAAACTCGCGACAATGGCCTCGCGCACTTTCAATACCACCGGATCGAGCTGGGTGCTGGTGCGCCAACCCAGTTCGATCGGGTAGCGCGGCAACGCCAAAGGGCAGGGCAGCAACATCAGGCCACTGAGCGCTGCGATGCTGCTGGCGGCATGGGCCGGAATGGTCGCCACCGCCTGACTGCCCTTGAGCAGATGCGGCAATGCCGCGAAATGCGTGGTCGAGGCGCAGACCCGTCGACTCAGACCTAGCGCCGCCAGTCCCTCATCGGTAATGCCGATAAAGCCTCCCGACGACACCAGGATATGTTCGCGGGCGACGAATTCCTCAAGGCTGATGCCTTGCTGGTCTGCGGCCAGGCTGAGTGGGTCGACCAGACACGCGTAACTCCCTTCACCCAACACCTGACGACTGAGCAGCCGTTCGGCAAACCCTCCGGCGGTAATCGCCAGGTCGATGCTGCGTTCCATCAGCGCTTGAGCGACGATCTGGCTGTGGGTCTGTCGAAAGATCAAGCGCAGCTTCGGCGCGCTGCGGGCGACTTCTTCGATCAAACGCCGGCCGTAGGCAATCTCGAAATCATCTGACATGCCCACCGTCACGGAGCGCCCGTCGTAATGGCTGGCGCCCGGATCGACCATCGCCAGGCTCTGCCGGCATTTGTTCAGCGCATCGCTGACTACCGGTTTGAGTTGATTGGCCTTGAGTGTCGGCGCGAGGCCGCGACCGGTGCGCACAAACAATTGATCGCCATACACCTCGCGCAACCGACGCAGCGCCGCGCTGACCGCCGATTGCGTCACCCCAAGGCGCAGGGCTGCACGACTGGCACTGGATTCCTCGTGCAGCGCTTCGAAGACTTTCAGCAGGTTGAGATCGATGTTGGCGATATTCATCTGATTCATATCATTCAGCAGTCAATGGGGCTTTATTCATGATCCCGTGACGCCGGAGAATCAGCAACACCTGATGCAAACGGAGTTACCGCGATGCCCAAGTCAATCGTTGCTGCACTGCAAATCGGCGCCTTGCCCGGCGGCAAGGCTGAGACGCTGGAACAGATTCTGTCGTATGAAAGCGCGATCATCGAATCCGCTGCCGCACTGGTAGTGATGCCCGAGGCGCTGCTCGGCGGTTATCCGAAAGGCGAAGGTTTTGGTACGCAACTCGGCTATCGCCTGCCGGAAGGTCGTGAAGCCTTCGCCCGTTATTTCGCCAATGCCATCGATGTGCCGGGCGCAGAAACCGAAGCGTTGGCGGGTTTGTCGGCGCGTACCGGCGCCAATCTGGTCATCGGTGTCATTGAGCGGTCCGGCAGCACGTTGTACTGCACCGCGCTGTATTTCGATCCGCAGGCCGGTTTGGTGGGCAAGCACCGCAAACTGATGCCGACCGGCACTGAACGACTGATCTGGGGCAAGGGCGATGGTTCGACCTTGCCGGTGATCGACAGTCAGGTTGGACGAATCGGCGCAGTGGTGTGCTGGGAAAACATGATGCCGCTGCTACGCACGGCAATGTACGCCAAAGGCGTGGAGGTGTGGTGCGCGCCGACGGTGGACGAGCGTGAGATGTGGCAGGTCAGCATGCGCCATATCGCCCACGAGGGCCGCTGCTTCGTGGTCAGCGCCTGTCAGGTTCAGGATTCGCCGCAGGCTCTGGGCATCGAGATTGCCAACTGGCCGGCGGATCGGCCGTTGATTGCCGGTGGCAGTGTGATTGTCGGACCGATGGGCGATGTGCTGGCAGGTCCGTTGCGGGGTGATCGCGGCTTACTGACCGCCGAGATTGACACCGATGATCTGATCCGCGCGCGTTACGACTACGACGTGGTGGGGCACTATGCGCGCCCGGATGTATTCGAGTTGACGGTGGATGAGCGGGCCAACCCCGGTGTCCGTTTCAACACATGACCCTGTGGGAGCTAGCCTGCTAGCGATGGTGTGTCAGCCAGCATCTATGGCAACTGACACACTGTCATCGCTAGCAGGCTAGCTCCCACATTGGATTTTCAGTGTTGCTGGAGCCACTCTTCGCGGGTGATTTCCCAGATTTCTTTCGGGAATCTGCCACCGACGAAGTTGCCCTCAGCGGTGCGGACCAAGCGCATGCCGGTACGTTCGGAGAGTTTGCGCGAGCCAATGTTCGGCGCCGCTTTTGGCACGCGCAACACCTCACGACCGAGGGTCTCGAACCAGAACCGAGTGACAGCCTCACTGGCCTCCGTCATCAAGCCCTGACCCTGCCATTGCGGACCGAGCCAGAAACCACGGTTGTTGTCCTGCTCGGTCATCAGACTGACATTGCCGACCAACTGATCAGGTGCAGTTTTCAGCCGAATCGACCAGTGCCATTCCTCGCCACGGGCAATCGCCGGCAGGGCAATATCGCGCAGATAAGTCAGCGCCCCGTCGGCGGGATAAGGCCATGGCACGAACGCGTTCAGGTAGCGCACCACTTCCCAGTGCGGGAACTGTTGTTGAATGGCCTCGGCATCGGCCAGTTCCAACGGGCGCAGGATCAGGCGTTCGGTGTACAGCGTGGGAATGGCGTCCATGTTTTTTGCAGCTCCTTGAATAAGTCTTACGGACTGCCGGTAGTCGGTCCCGGCAGGCTGAGCTTGCCACTATCGACGAAACGCATCGTGCCGAACAAGCCTCCGGCGAGTTTGCCGCGCAGGATGTAGGGCATGTTGTTCAGGGTTTGCACCTGGCTCAGGCCGAAGGTCTGGCGCAGCACCGAAAACGCCGACACGCTGACCGGCACCGTCAACACGGTTTCGGAGAAGCGCGCAATCGAGCCTGATTCATCGCTGACGCCGGAGGCGAAGGGTTGGCCGTTGATATCGAGGTCAAGGGACACGCCGTTGAAACTGATCGAGCTTTCATTGGGGTTCTGCACGCGAATCTTCACGGCAAAGCGGATTTCCATGTCCTGGCTTTGCAGGGGCTCAATGCCGACCACGTTGATGTTCAGCGGATCGCGATTCGGCAACAGTGCGCAGGCGCTCAGGGAGAGCAACAAGAGGGAAAGGATAACGGCGTGTACGCTGCGCATGAACGTGCTCTCACAAGTAAAAAAGGGCGGAACCGCCAGCGGCTCGGCCCTTGAGCAATTGTCTAGCGGTTCAACTGTGCGACAACCGCAGGCCTGGCGGGTTCACCCTTGGCCGGGACATCCGGGTTTTCCATGACCTGCAGGATCGAGGCTTCAGGATCGAAATCGTCTTCTTCCAGTTCGATGAATTCTTCCGGCAGGAAGATGTTCAACACGATCGCACACAACGCGCCGACGGTGATCGGTGATTCGAAGATGTTGTGCAACGCCTTCGGCAGCTCTCGCAAAACTTCGGGTACAGCGGCAACACCCAGGCCCATGCCGAGGGAAATCGCCACGATCAGCATGTTGCGCCGATGCAGGCCGGCTTCGGCGAGGATCTTGATCCCGGCCACGGCCACGGTGCCGAACATCACCAACTCGGCGCCACCGAGCACCGGTTTCGGCATCAGTTGCAGCACCGCGCCAATCATTGGGAACAGCCCCAGCACCACCAACAAACCGGCGATGAAAAACGCCACGTAGCGGCTGGCCACACCGGTCAACTGAATCACGCCGTTGTTCTGGGCGAAGGTCACCATCGGCATGCTGTTGAACACCGCCGCCATCGCCGAGTTGAGGCCGTCGGCGAGCAACCCGGATTTGATCCGGCGAATGTAGACCGGGCCTTTGACCGGTTGCCGGGAAATCATCGAGTTGGCGGTCAGGTCGCCGGCGGCTTCCAGCGGCGACACCAGGAAAATCACCGCCACCGGCACGAACGCCACCCAGTCGAACGAGAAGCCGTACTTGAACGGCACCGGCACGCTCACCAGCGGCACGGCGGGCAGGCTGGCGAAATCGACCTGGCCCAACAGCCAGGCGACGAAGTAACCGAGGGTCAGGCCAATGACAATCGCGCCCAGGCGCAGGAACGGTACGTCAACCCGGTTCAACACCACGATGGTCCCGAGCACCAATGCCGCCAGGCCAAGATGGCTCGCAGCGCCGAGGTCAGGAGCGCCGAAACCACCGGCGATGTCGGTCATCGCGACCTTGATCAGCGACAGCCCCATCAGCGTGATGATGGTGCCGGTCACCACCGGGGTGATCAGCATCCGCAGCTTGCCGATGAACTGGCTCAACACCACTTCGATGAACGCAGCGAAGAAGCACACGCCGAAGATCGTCGAGAGGATTTCATCGGTGCCGCCGCCCCGGGCCTTGACCATGAAACCGGCACTGAGGATCACACTGATGAACGAGAAACTGGTGCCTTGCAGGCACAGCAATCCTGAACCGATAGGGCCGAAGCGCCGCGCCTGAACGAAAGTGCCCAGGCCCGAGACGAACAGCGCCATGCTGATCAGATAGGGGATTTCGCTTTGCAGGCCCAGGGCGCTGCCCATGATCAACGTCGGCGTGATGATGCCGACGAAACTGGCGAGTACGTGTTGCAGGGCGGCGAACACGGTAGCCGTCAGGTGAGGGCGGTCGTTGAGGCCGTAGATCAGGTCATTGTGGCGCGAGGTTTTTTCAGGGGAGGTCATGGTGGTATGCGTGCCGGGAGGCGGGGCCGGGTCAGAAAAAGGAGGCGCAGGATGCCAGAACGGTCCGGCCACGGCAAAAGAACAGATCAAAAGATCGCAGCCTTCGGCAGCTCCTACAGGGATCAATGTAGGAGCTGCCGAAGGCTGCGATCTTTTGATCTTCAGGTAAAGGCGGCGAGCAGATCCTCTTCAAACGCCTTCTGCGCATCCCCCGGCACCAACGCCCGATGCCTGGCCAAATGAAACGCCACCTCGAAACTCATGCCCTCACGGCGCACCGCCCGCAGCAAACCCTTGTCTTCCCAACTGCGGGCAAAGTGACTGGGCAGGTAGCCGATGTGCTTGCCGGACAGTATGAAGGCGAGGGTGCCTTCGACCTGTTCCGCCCGCGCCGAACACAGCTTGCCCTGGAAAGGCTCATCGCTGCGCAGGAAGCGGTAAGGGTGATCGACCCGGTCGCAGGCTTGTAGCGCCTGGTCATCCGGCGCGTCATCGGTGAACAACGGATGGCCTTCGGCGCAATACAGGTGCTGGGTTTCAGTGAACAGTTCGCGGTAGTCAAAGGCGTTCTGGATCTGCGAGAAATAACCGATTGCCAGATCGAGCCGCTGTTGCAGGAGCAAGCGCTCCATCTCGCCGGGCATGGCGCTCATCAATTCGATGCGCACCGATTCATCGCGCTGGCGAAAACGCCGGATCGCCTCGGCCACCCGTTGCAACACCGATTGGTCCAGCGCTTCGGACAAACCCAGACGCACTTCGCCGATCAAGCGCCCGGCCACGCCGTTGGATTGATGACGGAACGCTTCGATGGACTCGAACAGGCTGCGAGTGGCGTTGAGCAGTTGCTCGCCCTTGGGCGTGACGTTGAAGCCACCTTTGCCGCGACTGCACAGCCGATAGCCGAGGCGGGTTTCCAGTTTGGCCATTTGCTGGCTGATGCTCGACTGGCTCAGGCCCAGTTCACCTTGCGCGGCACTGAAGCCACCGCACTCCACCACACTGACAAACAGGCGCAAGAGTTGCAGGTCCACATCGTGGAGTTGACCGAGCATCAAACATTACTCCTGAGTAATGTCAGGTTAATAAACGTGATATTTCACCAATGTATCCGACGATGCATCCTGCAACCACTTCCTCCGGTCAGGTGATCGTCATGGCTCCCGTGTTCAAGTTGTGTCTACCCGCGTTGTTCCTTGCCATGGCTGCTGCGGCACAGGCTGAGGAGAAAGTCGTCAACCTCTACAGTTGGGCCGATTACGTCGCCCCGGAAACCCTGCAACGGTTCGAGCAGGAAACCGGCATTCACGTGCGCTACGACACCTTCGATGCGCCGGAAGTGCTGGAAACCAAACTGCTGACCGGTGGCAGCGGCTATGACGTGGTGGTGCCATCGTCCAGCGTTCTGGCCCGTGGCCTGGCGGCGGGCGCGTTGAAAGTCATTGCGCACGAAGGTCTCAAGGGCTACGCCAACCTTGATCCGGACCTGCTAGAAAAACTCGCTGCCGTCGACCCCGGCAATCAATATGGCGTGCCCTACACCTGGGGCACCCTGGGGTTGGGGATGAATGTCGAGGCAGTGCAAAAACGCCTGCCGAACGTGCCGCTCAACAGTCTGGACCTGCTGTTCAAGCCGGAATACGCCAGCAAGCTCAAGGACTGCGGCATTGCGATCATCGACTCACCGCAAGAGGTGATCGGCCTGGCCTTGCACTATCTGGGCAAGGATCCCTACAGCACCAATAAGGATGATCTCGAAGCCGCGCAAGCGTTATTGCATCAATTGCAGCCTTCGGTGCTGTACGTCGCCAGCGGTCGACAGATCAACGACCTGGCCAACGGCAGCGTCTGCCTGGCCCTGGCTTACAACGGTGACGCGAGCATGGCCGCCGATCAGGCGCGCAAGGCCAACAAACCCTACGAAATTGCCTACCGGATTCCCAAGGAAGGCACGCTCGTCTGGCAGGACAACCTGGCGATCCCCAAGGATGCGCCGCACCCGGAAGCCGCGCGCGAGTTCATCGAATTCATGTTGCGCCCCGAATCCGTCGCCGCGCTGACCAATACGTTGTTCTTCGCCACCGCCAACCAGGCCGCGACGCCGCTGGTGGATGAAGCGGTGCGCACCGACCCGGACATCTACCCGCCCGCCGACGTACGTGGCCGGCTCTACGCCGACCGCAGCATGAGCCTCAAGGACATGCGCCAGCGCACCCGCGTGTGGACCACTTTCCGTAGCCGCCAATAATAAGGAGCCTTCAATGGACGTCCCAGCGCAGAACGACCAAGCCATCACCCGTGACAGCCTTTACGGAACCGCTGCCGAAAGTACCTACGCCGGTATCACCAGTTTCATGCGTCGTCGCTACAGCCGCGATTTGCGTGGCGTCGACGTAGCGGTCAGCGGCGTGCCGTTCGACACCGCCACCAGCAACCGCCCCGGCGCACGTTTCGGGCCACGCGGGATTCGCGCGGCGTCCACCGGGATTGCATGGGAGCGTCACTGGCCGTGGACCTTTGATCCGTTCGATCATCTGGCGGTGGTCGACTTCGGCGATTGCGACTTTGATTACGGTTCACCGCAGTCGACCCCGGAATCCATAGAGGCTCACGCCGAGCACATCCTCGGTGCCGGCAGCGCGATGTTGACCTTCGGCGGCGATCACTTCATTACCTATCCGTTGCTCAAGGCTCACGCCCGTAAACACGGTCCGCTGTCGCTGATCCACTTCGACGCCCACAGCGACACCTGGCCGGACGAAGAGGGCAAGCGCATCGACCACGGCACCATGTTCTGGCACGCGGCCAAGGAAGGGCTGGTCGATTCGTCGCGTTCGGTGCAGATCGGTTTGCGTACTACCAACGATGATCATCAAGGCTTTGCGGTGCTGGACGCGCGGCAGGTGCATCGGCGCGGGGTGGATGCGATTGTCGAGGCGATTCGGGCGCGGGTAGGGGATCACCCGGTGTACCTGACGTTCGATATCGACTGCCTCGACCCGGCCTTCGCACCGGGCACCGGAACCCCGGTGTGTGGCGGCTTGAGCACGGTGCAGGCACTGGAAATCCTCGGCGGTTTGCGCGGGATCAATCTGGTGGGGATGGATGTGGTGGAAGTGGCCCCGGCGTATGACAGTGCGGATATCACTTCACTGGCGGCGGCGACGCTGGCGATGGAGATGTTGTGCCTGTATGCGGCCAAGCATAAGGTCGATCGGTAACACTGAATTTGTTGTGAAACCACTGACGCCATCGCGGGCAAGCCCGCTCCCACAGGATTTGCGTTAAACCTGTGGGAGCGGGCTTGCCCGCGATGCTTTTTCAGGCCACCGGGACTATCGGCAAATCCAGGGTTTCACCACCGCTGAACCGTGAAAACGAACCGCTGATACTTTCATGCGGCACACCTTTGGCCACATCACTGACGCCATCCAGACGCACCAGTTGCTCGGCACTCAACTGCACATTCAACGCGCCCAAGGTTGCATCCAGTTGCTCACGGGTGCGTGAGCCGAGAATCGGAATCAGCGCAGTGGTCGAACGCTTGGCCTTTTCCCGCAGCCAAGCGATGGCCACGTGGGTCGGACTGGTCGCCTGTTCTGCCGCAACGGCCAGCAAGGTGTCGAGCAGGGCGGTTTCACGGGCGCTTTTCTCGGCGTGAACCAGCATGCCCAGTTTGCTCGCACGGTTGTCGCCCTCACTGTTGCGGTACTTGCCGGTGAGGAAGCCACCGCCCAGTGGCGACCATAGGGTCGCGGCCAGACCGAGGGCTTCGACCATCGGCAGTTGTTCGCGCTCGGCAGTGCGTTCGGCGAGGCTGTACTCGACCTGAATCGCCGCGATCGGTGCAAAACCGCGCACTTCGGCCAGCAGGTCGGCGCGGGCGATGCGCCACGCCGGGAAGTTCGACAGTCCGGCGTAATGGATCTTGCCGGCGCGTACCAGATCGTCGAAACCGCGCAGGATTTCTTCCATCGGCGTCACGCCATCGCTCATGTGCGCCCAGAACAGATCGATGTGATCGGTTTTCAGTCGCTTCAGGCTCTCTTCGACGGCGCGAACCATGTTCTTTCGGCTGTTACCCGTGTGGGAAATGCCGGCGGCCGGGGTCGTGCCCAATGTGTATTTTGTGGCGATGACCAGACGATCGCGCTCGGCAGCAATGAATTCGCTGAGCATGGCTTCGGATTGACCGCCCTGATAACCGTTGGCGGTGTCGATGAAGTTACCGCCAGCCTCCAGGTAACCGTCGAAAATGGCTTTGGCTTCGTCACGTTCCGCACCATGGCCCCAACCGGTGCCGAAGTTGCCGGCGCCCAATGCCAGTTCGGATACACGCAAGCCGGTTTTACGGCCAAACACCTTGTAATGCATGGGGAAGACTCCAGAAGGAAACGTCGCGGTTAATTTAGATGATCAAAAACATTTATAAAATATGATGCTAGTCATTTAAATCGTCAAGGCGCATTTTTCTGGAACGCCAAAACCTCGACAAACGGGCGCATCGACTACTGCCAGTTTCTGACAGGGAGCTCTGCTAAGCTCCGACGAATTTTCCGCACAGAGCTGCCGATCGTGTCGCGAACCACCCGTTTACTGACGTTGTTGCAAGTGCTTCGCGGTAAAAGCCGCCCGGTGACGGCGGCGACGCTGGCCGGCGAACTGGAGATCTCCGAACGCACGCTGTACCGCGACATCGCCGAACTCACCGCACTGGGCGCGCCAATCTATGGCGAGGCGGGGATTGGCTACGTGCTGCGCAGTGGTCTGTTCCTGCCGCCGCTGATGCTCAATGCCGATGAAACCGAAGCTATTGTGTTGGGCTTGCGTTACGTGGATCAGCGCGGCGATGAGGTGCTGAGCAAAGCCGCCGCCGATGCCTTGGCCAAGATTGCCGCAGTGCTGGCGCCTGAAGCACTGGACGCGCTGCACAACCCGACCGTCATGCCGGGGCCGTCCGGTTATGGCTTCGCGCCAAATGCGGTGCCGTTGAATGTGTTTCGTCAGGCTATTCGCAATCAGGCCAAATTGCACATCGATTACGCCGATGCCCAGCAAGTGCCCAGTCAACGGCTGATCTGGCCATTGGCGTTGGGGTTTCTCAATGAAGTGCGAATCATCGTCGCCTGGTGCGAATTGCGCAGCGCATATCGCACCTTTCGCACCGACCGGATTTCCCAAGCAAGCGAGCAGGGCGAGCGTTATCCGGGGCGGCGTAGTGACCTGCTGCGCACCTGGCGCAAGCAGATGCAACTGGATGATGCCGGGCGTTTCACTCCTGACAAGAACTGACACAGCGCTGTTTTAGCATGGCTCCAGAATCAACAAACAAGGAGCTGTAACATGTCCAATCCCGCCTCTGCACTGGCGCCTGCCATCGCCGCCTACATTGCCGCCGCCAACGCTCGCGACACTTCGCGAATCGGCAGTTTCTTCGCCGAAGATGCCAATGTGTTCGATGAGGGCCAGCACCGGATCGGCACCCAGTCCATCGCCCAATGGATGCAGGACACCGCCGAACGTTACCAGCCTCGGGTCGAAGTGCTCGGCGTGCAGCAGCGCACCGGCAAAGTGCTGGTCAATGGCTTGATTTCCGGCACGTTCCCCGGCAGCCCACTGGAACTGCGTTACATGTTTCGCCTGAACGACCAAGGCAAGATCGCCCGGCTGGACATTTCACTGTAGCGGTCGCTGTCTGGTGGCATACTGCCGCGCATGAATGTCGACTCTCCCCTCAGCGCCTGGCAGCACGCCATCGAACAGAAGGGCTTCGTCCAGGACGAAGCCCAGGAACATGCCGTCTGGGCCTTGCAAAAGTGCCATGAGGCGCTGCACGAAGGGCGCACGCCGATCAGTGGCGTGTATCTCTGGGGCCCGGTCGGGCGCGGCAAAACCTGGTTGATGGATCAGTTTTACCAAAACCTGCGGGTGCCGGCGCGGCGCCAGCACTTTCACCATTTCATGGGTTGGGTGCATCAGCGCTCGTTTCAGCTGACCGGCACTGCCGACCCGTTGAAGGCGCTGGCCCGCGAACTCAGTGAAGAGGTGCGGGTGCTGTGTTTCGACGAGCTGTTCGTCAATGACATCGGTGACGCGATCATTCTCGGGCGCTTGTTTCAGGTGATGTTCGAGCAGGGCGTGGTCGTCGTCTGCACGTCCAATCTGCCCCCTGACCAGTTGTACGCCGATGGCTTCAACCGCGACCGTTTCATGCCAGCCATCGCTGCGATCAAACAGCACATGCAGGTGATCGCGGTGGACGGCGGCGAAGATCATCGCCTGCATCCGGGGCAGGGGTTGCAACGATATTGGGTGGCCGCGCCGGGGCAGCCGAGTGCGTTGGCAGAGGTGTTCGAGCTTTTGACCGTTGGCCAAGCGGTTTCCAGCGAGCCGATCAAGGTCGGCTACCGTTCATTGCCGGTGGTGCAGGCGAGTCAAACCGTGCTTTGGTGCCGCTACACCGATCTCTGCGAACAACCGTTTGCCGCCATGGATTTCATGGCCCTGTGCGACACCTTCAGCGCTATCCTGTTGAGTGACGTGCCCAACCTCAGCGCGCAAAAGCGTGCCGGACGCATCGCCCGGGGCACTGAAGACGCTGCTGTGCGGGTCGAGGCCGGTGACCGTGAATTGCCGCAGTTGTCGGTACATGACGACGGTGTGCGGCGTTTCATCGCCCTGGTGGACGAGTGCTACGACCGCAAAGTGCCGCTCTATCTCGAAGCTCAGGTGCCGATGGATGCGCTGTACACCGAGGGTTATCTGGAATTCCCGTTCCGCCGCACCCTTAGTCGTTTGCAGGAAATGCAGCTGCAACGTTTCGCTGAGGTTTGATATCCAGGAGGACTGACCATGAATCAACCTCTTTCCCACCACTTGCTGACCATGGCTTACCAGAACGCCTGGGCCAATCACCGACTGGCCAAGGCCTGGAGTCAGCTGAGCCTGGAAGATCTGGAGGCCCCTCGGGTCAGTTTCTTTCCCAGCATCCGCGCGACCCTCAACCACATCCTGACCTGTGACTGGTTCTACGTGGACGCCCTTGAGCGCGAATTGCGCGGTGATGAGCCGCATCCCGATTGCTTCGTGTTCTTCAAGGACGACGAGCCGTTCACATCAGCCCCGGACCTCAAACGCGAGCAGGCGCAGGTCGACCGTCGTCTGATCGCCTACTGCGAGCAACTGCGCGATGCCGACCTGGGCAAAGTCGTGACCATCGCCCGGGACACGCCGCAGCACGACAGTCGCTTGCGCATGCTTTCGCATCTGTTGGAGCACCAGATTCATCATCGAGGTCAGGTTCACGCAATGCTCAGCGGCACCTCAGTCAAACCGCCGCAACTGGACGAGTTTTTCTGTGTCGGTGAGTCGCATCTGCGGGCCGAGGATTTTGCCGAACTGGGGTGGACCGAGGCGTTGATCTGGGGACATTAGGATTAATCCGATTGTCGCCACAAAGCGCTCGCGCTATCGTCGTGCGGCCTTCCAGGGCGAACTGCGCGCTGGGGTCATTTAATGTTTTCGAGGATGGAAATGGATTCCGCAGAAATACTTGTACTGCAAGCCAGCTTCACCAATCCGGTGCATGCCGAGGCGATCGGGCTGGTGCTGAACAGTTACGCCCAAGACCCGATGGGCGGCGGCCACGCCTTGCCCGCCGACGTTCTGGAGCAGTTGCCGGGCGAGTTGGCCAAGCGTCCCCATGCGTTCAGCGTGTTGGCCTTTGTCAACGGCGAGCCGGCGGGGCTGATCAATTGTTTTGAGGGATTCTCGACCTTTGCCTGTCGGCCATTGGTCAACGTGCACGATGTGGCCGTGGTGCCAAAGTTTCGTGGATTGGGCCTGAGCCAGCGGATGTTACAAAAAGTCGAGGAAATCGCCCGCCAGCGCGGTTGCTGCAAAATCACCCTCGAAGTGCTGGAAGGTAATGCGGTGGCGCAGGCCTCCTACGGCAAGTTCGGTTTTGCGCCTGGCGAGTTCGACCCGGCACACGGGCGCATGATGTTCTGGATCAAGCCACTTTAATCCGGGCGAAAAAAAGGGCGTCCATCAGGACGCCCAACAGGTTTCTCTGACTGAAGAGCAAGCAGTCAGAGGTGTAACAATCATTTCGGTCTGTAAGACTCGGTCACCTGCGCGGTTTGATCGTCCGGGACGCGCAGTTCTTTCGCCTGTTCTGGCGTGATATTGCCCAGCGCCACTTGCTGGTTGTAATGCAGCGTTTCGTAGTAGTACCGCATCCGTTCGGCGCCGCCTTCGGCAAAGGCGCTGGCGGAGCCCAGCGTCATGATGACGGCGAGGATCAACGTAGATCTTTTCATGGTGTGCCTCCCACTTACAGGTGTCGGATGCCTTTCGTCCATGAGTCTATGAATCAAAGTCGAGCCTCATTATCCGCCGATTCCGTTAAATGGGAATTAACATCGCCTAGAGTTTCCAGTCCAGGCTCAGGGTCACCGTGCGCGGGTCACCCCAATACACACCGTTGTAAAACCCGACGTTGTCGTAATACTTCTTGTCGAACAGGTTGTTGACGTTCAACGAGGCCGACAAGTGGTCGTCGAATTGATAGCGCGACATCAGGTTGACCACGGTGTACGCCTCCTGCTCGATGTCCGTGCGTTCGGTGACCAGACTGCCATTGGCGCGGCGCCCGATCGGGCGATTGGCCGCGCGGTAGACGTCGCTCTGCCAGTTCACCGCCGCACCGACGGTCAACGCCTGCCACTCACCGGGCAGGTGATAAGCGGTCGAGAAGCGGAACATGTTCAGCGGTTGGTTGGTGTTGTTGCGCTGATCTTCGCCGTTGACCGAGTGCGTGTAGGTGTAACCGGCAGTCATATTCCAGCCGCTCATGACTTCCCCTGACAGCTCGGCTTCGAAGCCCTGCACCTTGTTGCCTTTGCCGCCCGACTTATAGAACTCCTCGCCGGTGACCGGGTCTGGCGGCACCGAGTCGTCAAGTTCGGCAACGTTGTCCTGCTTGCTCCAGAACAGCGCGGTGGCCAGGTTCAGTCGCTCTTCCAGCAAGCTGCCTTTGAGGCCCAATTCATAGTTGCTGCCGACCACCGGCTCAAGGTATTTGCGACTGCTGTCGCGTTCGGACTGCGGTTTGAAAATATCGGTGTAGCTGACGTAAACGGTGTATTCCGGGGTGAGGTCGTATAGCAGGCCGGCGTAGGGCGTCCACATGTCGTTGTGTTGTTGGCTGCTGCGATCGACGCTGCTCAGTTGAAGGCTATCGTCATAGCTGTTGGTGGTGCTGGAGGCTTTCCAGCTGCCATAGCGGGTGCCGAGTACCGCATGCAGTTCATCCGTCAGGTTCAGGCGCGTGGCCAGGTAACCCGCCTTTTGCCGGGTGTAGTCCCTGGCCCCGGTCTGGCTGGTAACGGTGTCGGGGAACTTGGCGATGTTGCCCATGTATTTCCAGTCGGGGACATTTTCGTAATCCGCCGCTCGCGGGCCGTCCACCGTGTAGGGCGATTCTTCACTGCGCTCGGCCTCGCCATACCCGACCATCAATTCGTGTTCACGCCCCAGCAGCGAGTACGGACCGGAAACGTTGAAGTCATAGGCTTTCATTTTCTGCGTGCCGATCATATGGCTGACGTTGGCGACCATGCCGCTGCGATCCGCGTTCGGGAAGCCGCCACCGCCGTAGTAGATCTTGCCGTCGGTATCGCTTTCGCGATGGGTGTACGCCGCTTTGAGCTGCCAACCGCCGCCCAACTGGTGATCGAGATTGGCGAACGCGGTTTTGTCCTTGAGCGGCCACGAGCTCCAGGACGTAGCCATGTTGGTCGAGCGCCCGAGGTTGGCCTTGCTGCCGTCGGAGTTCCAGTACGGCACGGTGCCCCAGGATGTGCCTTGCACGTGTTTGTTCTGATAGTCGTAACCCACCGCCAACACCGTGTCGTCCGTCAGGTCTGCTTCCAGGACCCCGTAACCGACTTCTCGCTGCTGCTGGTATTTGTCCCGGTACGAATCGCTGTCGCGATAGGCCACCACGCCGCGTCCGCGCAGGCGGCCGTCGAAGGCCAGCGGACCACCGACGTCGAGGTAGCTGTAGTAATCGTCATAGCTGCCGCCGCTGACACCGGTCTTGGCTTCCCACTGCGAAGTCGGGCGTTTGCGCACCATGTTGATGGTGGCTGATGGATCACCGGCACCGGTGGTCAACCCGGTTGCGCCGCGGACCACTTCGATGCGGTCGTAGATGATGGTGTCGGAGTCGGACTTCATGTAGCTGAAGGTATTCAACATCCCGTCGATCTGGAAATTGTTGATCGAGTAACCACGGGAGGAATAGCTGACCCGGTCCGAGTCATTGTGCTGGACCACCACGCCAGTGGTCTGGCTCATCGCTTCGGACAATGTACCGAGCTTGAAGTCGTCCATTTGCTGGCGAGTGACCACCGAGACCGATTGCGGAGTTTCCTTGATCGACAGGTTCAGGCGGGTGGCCGTGCTCATGGAACCGGTGGTGTATGAGTCGGTGTTTTCAGTGGTGCTGCCCAGGTTCTGGGCGGTGACGCTGGTGGCGCCGAGCATGAGCGTGGGCGCTGATGGCGCTGTCTCGGTCTCGTTTTCAGCCAGCAAATCCGGGCTCAGTGCGGCACCGCACAGGCCAAGGGTGAAAGTCATGGAACGGGTGATAGGCGCGAACATCGCAGCCGACTCCTTGTCGTCGAGGGAAAAAT
>RCUS01000173.1_pt1 | contig 48851 bp, 40 predicted proteins | sample 2166221 | NCBI WGS metagenome assembly RCUS01 (sample SAMN09932758, study PRJNA488358) | compost metagenome | isolation source: compost soil in cyclohexanecarboxylic | place: Germany: Experimental Botanical Garden
GCCCCGGATGCCACGGCAGAAGCCCGCCGATACATGTATATGAGGCGCTGGCAGGCGGCATGATCGGGCGACCCTTGGAACAATCATAATTGTGCTGAATTTTCCTATTAAAAGTGAGGGAAATAACTTTACTCCCCCTACTGTAACCGTTATACTTAGTTTTAGAGATGATTATGAAATATGGTTTCATTAGATGAAACAAGGAGGCACATACATGCCAAGCAAGGATTACTTTAATCTGGGCCGCACTTTCGAGTCGGGCGGCAAGACTTACCGCTACTACGATCTTCAAGCGTTGGAGCAGCAAGGACTCGGCAACATTTCCTCCCTCCCTTTCTCCATTAAAGTGCTGCTTGAGGCTGCTGTCCGCCAGTTCGACGGCAGAGCGATCACGGAAGAGCATGTGAAGCAGATTGCAGGCTGGGCGGGCGATATCGACCGCGGCAAGGAAATCCCCTTCATCCCGGCACGCATCGTGCTTCAGGACTTCACCGGCGTGCCTGTTGTCGTGGACCTGGCCGCCATGCGCGACACCGTGAAGAAAGCGGGCGGCGATCCCAAGAAGATCAATCCGCTCGTGCCGGTCGATCTCGTCATCGACCACTCCGTTATGGTTGACGCTTTCGGCACAAGCGACGCGCTGGAATACAATATGAACGTCGAATTCGAACGCAACGAAGAACGCTACCGCTTCCTCCGGTGGGCACAGACGGCGTTCAACAACTTCCGCGCCGTTCCGCCGGCGACGGGTATCGTGCACCAGGTCAACCTGGAATACCTGGCTTCCGTTGCCGCAACCAAGACCGTCGACGGCGAGACCGTCGTCTATCCGGACTCGCTCGTGGGCACGGACTCCCACACGACGATGATCAACGGCCTTGGCGTTGTCGGCTGGGGCGTCGGCGGCATCGAGGCCGAAGCCGGCATGCTCGGACAGCCGCTCTACTTCGTAACGCCTGACGTTATCGGCTTCAAGCTGACAGGCAGCCTCATGGAAGGCGCGACGGCGACCGACCTGGCGCTGACTGTTACCCAGATGCTCCGCAAGAAGGGCGTTGTCGGCAAATTCGTCGAATTCTACGGCCCGGGACTTGCGAACATCAGCCTGGCCGACCGCGCGACGGTTGCCAACATGGCGCCGGAGTACGGCGCGACGATCGGCTTCTTCCCGGTCGACGACGAAACGCTGTTCTACCTGCGCAATACGGGACGTCCCGACGAGCTGGTAGAGCTTGTCGAGAACTACTACAAAGCACAGGGCTTGTTCCGCACCTCGGATACGCCGGACCCGGTGTTCACCGATACGATCGAGCTGGATCTGGCTTCGGTCGTGCCGTCCCTTGCCGGACCGAAGCGTCCGCAGGACCGGATTGAGCTCTCCCAGATGAAGGAGAACTTCGAAGGCGTCATTCGCACACCTGTTGCCCAGGGCGGATACGGCCTCAGCGACGAGAAGATTGCCCAGAAGGTGCAGGTTGCCCACAAGAACGGAACAACCAGCGAGCTGACTACCGGCGCAGTCGTCATTGCGGCCATTACGAGCTGTACGAACACGTCCAATCCGAGCGTTATGCTCGGCGCAGGCCTGCTGGCGAAGAAAGCCGTGGAACGCGGCCTGACCAAGCCGGGCTATGTCAAGAGCTCGCTGACCCCGGGTTCGCTCGTCGTGACCGAATACCTGGTCAAGGCAGGGCTGCTGGAGCCGCTGGAAGAACTCGGCTTCTACGTGGCCGGCTACGGCTGCGCCACCTGCATCGGCAACTCCGGCCCGCTGCCGGATGAGGTTGCCCAGGCGGTCGCCGAGAATGACATGACCGTCGCCGCAGTCATCTCCGGCAACCGGAACTTCGAGGGACGCGTGCATGCGCAGGTCAAGGCGAACTATCTCGCTTCTCCGCCGCTCGTTGTCGCTTATGCGCTTGCGGGCACGGTCAACATCGACCTGCAGAACGATCCGATCGGCTACGATCCGCAGGGAGAGCCGGTCTACCTGAAGGACATCTGGCCGACCAGCGCCGAGATTCGCGAAGCGATTCAAGCGTCTGTCAGCCCGGAAATGTTCCGCCGCAAATACGAGAACGTCTTTACAGCCAACGAGCGCTGGAACTCCATCCCTGTGCCTGAAGGCGAGCTGTACGAGTGGGATGGAGACTCCACCTACATCCAGAATCCGCCGTTCTTCGAGAATCTGGCGGACGGCCTTGCCGATATCGCCAACATCGATCAGGCACGCGTGCTTGCCCTGCTGGGCGATTCCGTCACGACCGACCATATTTCGCCTGCTGGCAACATTTCAACTTCGAGTCCTGCCGGGCTGTACCTCAGCGAGCACGGCGTTGCCCGCAAGGATTTCAACTCCTACGGCTCCCGCCGCGGCAACCATGAGGTCATGATGCGCGGAACGTTCGCGAACATCCGCATCCGCAACGCCGTCGCTCCGGGGACGGAAGGCGGAGTGACCACCTTCTTGCCAGGCGATGAAGTGATGTCGATCTACGACGCCTCCATGCGCTACCAGGCGGCCGGCCAGAACCTGATCGTCATCGCCGGCAAGGAATACGGCACAGGCAGCTCGCGTGACTGGGCGGCCAAGGGTACCCTACTGCTGGGCGCCAAGGCCGTCATTGCCGAGAGCTTCGAGCGGATTCACCGCAGCAACCTTGTCGGCATGGGTGTGCTGCCGCTTCAGTTCCAGGAAGGCTCCAGCTGGGGCAGCCTCGGGCTGACCGGCCGCGAAGTCTTCACGATCAGCGGTCTGAGCAACGATGTGCAGCCAGGCCAGGAGCTGACCGTCACCGCTACCCGCGAAGACGGCACCCAGTTCGACTTCCCGGTTACCGCGCGGCTCGACAGCATGGTCGATATCGACTACTACCGCAACGGCGGCATCCTGCAGACAGTACTGCGCCAGATGCTGGCGGAAGCCTCTCCTGAGACTGCGCCGGCTGAGTAAGCGGCGGACGGTATAAGAATCAGCCAAGGATAAATGCCTAACGGCGTCCTTTTGACGCCGTGCATTTACCGAGAAATAGAAGACCTATTGTAAGCAACAACTTATAAAGTCTTATATTTTCAATAAATGCGGCAAGCGCGGCTCCCATGCGGGGCCGCGCTTTCTTTTGCCTATGACATATGACAACAATCCGATCCTACTTAACCGAAATCGCTACAATCGAAGGCTTGCCTGCAGCATACTCCACGAAATAGGCGGTCTTCCGTTCCGGATCATACCCGGCAAAGCGGGCTGCGCCTTCTCCCGGCCAGCTTTGATTGCGGACAATGACGGCGCCGTCCTCCCCATACAGAGACCAGGAGCGCTGGGTCAGATCGCCGACGAACAACCGGCCGTTAGCAAGAACCGTCTTCCACCCTCCGCCGTCGTCATTAGCCGCGAACACGCCCTCCAGAACGTTAGCCTTCGTTCCCCGGTCGATATCGATCAACTGATAATACGGCTGAATATCGCTTGGCTTGGGCCGGACCAGATTGGCCGGTACCGGGCTGTATACGGAATCATAGACGTTCGAGGTGTAGACCTCCGCCTTCGCCCCCTTCAGCGATACTCCGACATCGGTGATGAAATCGTCGAAGAGGGTTTCTTTTTTCGTATACAGATTGACCGTCTTGACCCAGTAATACTCGCTCATGATGCCCTGCGCCATGTACTTCACAGCCAGGTAAGGATATCCCTGAAAGTCCCAATCCAGCACACTGACATACTCGAACCGCTCGTCGCTCAGCTTGGCGTCATAGGTAACGCTCGGCTGCCTCCAGGGAGACTGGTACAGGCGAAAAATATTCCCGTTCTGCACCATAATGCGTTCCTTCGCCTTTCCGGCGGGAGCCGTCCATTTGACATGGTCGCCCTCTGCCAGCTTCAGCGGAATCCCGTTCCTGGAGAGCACCTGTCCTTGGTAAGACAGCACGGTCTTCGTTAGCTGATTGATATCTGATTTGTGCAAAAGAATGATCTTGTCCGGCTGCCGGAGCACCTTGACGTCCAGCACAGAGGCTGCGCTCACCGGAATCTTCGTGAACCGTCCGGTCTGCAGCTCGGCCAGCATTACCGTATCCGCCGCATGATCCACGAGAAGCGCGGCATTGCCGGAGACTGTGTAAATATCCGTTGTACTGTAACCGGAGGCCTGTGAGGCCGCGCTGGCGGCGGGGCTGTCGCTCCAACATCCCGCGACCATAACAAAAACGAGCATCCATCGCAAGAGAACTTTCATATTGTGAACTTTCATATGACCTCTCCACTTCCTGTATTTGGTATAAATGTAGACGAAGGAGAGATGGAAAGGTTGCGGAGCTAATTAGGGAACCATAAAGCCCATCTCAACCGCCGCTTCTCGCAATTCGGCGGCGTAGTCCGCCAGCGTCTCTATCGACAGACGGCTGACAGGCCCGGACAGCGAGAGGGCGGCCGCCAGCTCGCCGCTGCGCCCGAAGACCGGCACGGCGACCGCAGCCGCGCCCGGCTCGCGCTCCTCGAAGCTCGTCGCGTACCCGGCTCGGAGCACTTCTTTCAGTTGCTCCGCATAGCGCTGGCGGTCGACGGAAGATGGCCAGTCTTCCGACTCCAGCAGCTCTTGCTGCACCTCTGGCGGCGCATAGGCGGCCAGCACCTTGCTCGAGGCTCCCACCGTCAGCGGGAGCCTGGCGCCGATCTGGGCGACGCGCCGGATCGCCTGGTTGCTCTGCACGGCCTGGATGCGGACGCGCTCCAGCCCGTCCCTGAGGTACAGGCTGACCGTCTCGCCAAGCCGGTCCCGCAGGCGCTCCATAGCCGGGAGCAGCAGCGTGCCGGGATTCTCCGACACCGGCAGATGGGTCGACAGCTCCCAGACGCGGATGCCGAGCCGGTACTTCTCCGTTCCGGCGTCGCGGCTGAGGAAGCCTTTATCCTCCAGCGTCGTCAGCAGCCGGTGCACCGTGCTCTTGTGCAGCCCGATCGCTGACGAAATTTCCGTAAGACTGAGGTCGCTTCCCTGTGTGAAGCAGAGTAAAATATCAAGGGCGCGCTCCACAGCGCGCACCGTTAGTTTGCGATCGTCCTCCACGAGGTTTCTCCCCTTCATGTTTCATTATATGAAACACGGTTACATATTTTCGAGTCCCTTTTATCTTAGCAAATGTCCGCAAAATGTCCAGCCTAATCCACGCCTGCGGAGGCTCACGCTTTCGATTTTACAGTTCCATTACAAATGAAGGAGATTCATTGACTTTGTGTAAACGTCATCCTACGATTAGATTAGAAATGCAACTTTTAGGAGAGAGACTTATGGACCTCACACACCAACGCGCAGGCAGAACGGTCTCCCCGACCCCGCTGGGCCGCCGGACCGACCAGCCGCCGCAGCTCTCGCTGCGGATGATCCGTTTCAAGCATATTATCGTAGCACTACTGTTATCCGTGTTCTTTTTCCTGGGCTTCTGTTTCGTTTCGCTGCACGGCTATATTACCTGGGTGCTGTCCAATCCGAGCGTCGCGCCGCTGTATTCCAATCCGAAGCTCGCCAAAGGCCTGGATTATGAGGATATCACGTTTCAATCCAGCGACGGCAGCCGGCGCATTCAGGGCTGGTATATTCCCGGCAACCACTCGACCAAGACGATTGTGTTCAGCCACGGCTACGGCGCCAACCGCGAGGAATCGTGGATTCCGATGTACGATCTTGCCCACTACGCGCACCGGCTGAATTTCAATGTGATCATGTTCGACTACGGTTTCGCCGCGCAGACGAATAAAGATGTCGCCACCGGCGGCAAAAAGGAATCCCGCGAGCTCCTCGGCGCTGTCGAGCTTGCGAAGCAGCGCGGAGCAACGGAGATCGTCGTCTGGGGCTTCTCGATGGGTGCGGGAACCGCCCTCCAGACGGGACTCTTAACCAAGGACGTCGACGCCATGATTCTGGACAGCACCTTCCTGCTGGAGCCCGATACGCTCTACCATAATATCCGGCAGAATATCGATCTCCCCCGGCATCCGTCCCTCGAGATCATGGAGCTGCTCTTCCCTGTTCTGAACGGTACGGCTCTGAATCAGATTCCGTATAACAAGGTGAAGGCCGAGGACTATCCCTTCCCGATTCTGTTCATTCACGGAACCGAGGATGACAAGGCCCCTTACGAAATTGCCGAGAAGCTGGCAGCGAACCAGACGAATCCGTACTCCGATTCCTGGATCGTCAAGGACTCTCACCATGAGCTGATCTTCCGGGAACACTCCCGTGAGTATCTCCGCCGGGTTTCGGCCTTCTTAAGCAATGTGCCGCTGGCCCAAGCCGCAAAGGCCGAGCAGCAGCAGAAATGACAATCCCCTCATAGTACAAACCCTCCTCTTCATACGCTGTAAGGAAAGCAATAAAAAGGGGAGGGCTGTACGTTATGGGGTATGAGTTTAGCTTGCCGCCTGCGGTGAGCGTGCTCGAGGATATTGCATTCTGGAAAAAACAAGAGCAATACAACACGGCGCTGATCAAGCTTGCCGTTCCCGGCCTGCAGGAGCCCTACGTGAAGCTCCTTGGCGACTGGGAGACCGTCTTCGGTGCTACGGAGGGCGCCGCCCGCCAACTGCTTGAATCTGGCGCTCCGGCCGCCGCTCCCGGGAGTCCCGAATACGGTGAAGCCGAGGCTCTTGCCCTGGCCGCCGCCGGGCAGTCGCGCGAGTGGATTCGGCAGCTGCACTCTCTTCGGGAAGCATTCGGCAGCTCTCGGGATGAGGCTGCGGAGATCTGCTTCACCCGTTCCGTCCGCGAGTCCGAATATTTGCTGTGCATTCTGAACGGCACAAGGCCCGCGGGCGCGTCTACCGGCCTGACCCGCAACGATTCGGGGAATGCATCTCCTGCCGGTGACGCTGCGGGCGACACATCTGCGGCGGAGTCTTCCGGCGCGAGAGACAAAACTTACGTGCCAATCGGGGAGCATAAGCTGCCGCCTCTGCCCTATCCCTACAATGCGCTGGAGCCTTACATTGACGAGAAGACGATGCGGATTCATCACGACAAGCATCACCAGAGCTATGTGGACGGTTTGAACAAGGCGGAGAAGAAGCTGGCCGAAGCCCGGAAGAGCGGGAACTTCGATCTCGTCAAGCATTGGGAGCGGGAGCTTGCTTTTAACGGTGCGGGGCATTATCTGCACACGATCTTCTGGGATGAAATGTCCCCCCAGGGCGGAGGGCGCCCGACAGGAGCCCTGCTTGCCGCGATCGACCGGGATTTCGGGAGCTACGACGCCTTCAAGAAGCAGTTCAGCGCCGCTGCTGAGAAGGTTGAGGGCGGAGGATGGGCCATTCTCGTCTGGAGCCCGCGAAGCCGGAGACTGGAGATTCTCACTGCCGAGAAGCATCAGAATCTGTCGCAATGGGATGTCGTTCCCCTGCTCGCGCTGGACGTATGGGAGCATGCCTACTATTTGAAGCACCAGAACAACCGCGCCGCCTACATCGAAGATTGGTGGAAGGTCGTCAATTGGCCGTATGTATCGGAGCGGTATAATGCCGCGAGCAAGCTCGCCTGGAAGCCTTACTAATTTAGCAGAAATAGAAGACCTATTGTAAGCAGCAACTTATTAAGTCTTGTATTTGAAAAAAGGACCCGCAAGACCGCTTTAACAAGCGGCCTGACGGGTCCCTCTTTTCTGTATCCAATGGATCGCCGTTTCGGACATACCGTGCTGCAAACTTGGCGTCCTCCTCCGGTTATTCCTTGATTAACGACAGGAATTCGGCGCGGGCTGCCGGGTCTTCGCGGAAGCATCCGCGTACACCCATGGTAACCGTCTTGCTCCCCGGCTTCTTGACGCCGCGGGCGCACATGCACAAATGCTCTCCCTCGACCACTACCATAACGCCGTGCGGATGAAGTACTTCCTCCATAATGTCGGCGATCTGCGTAGTGATCCGCTCCTGAACCTGCAGGCGGCGGGAAACGGCCTCCACCAGCCGGGCAAGCTTGCTCAGTCCCGCAATGCGCCCGCTCGGCACATATCCGATATGCACCTTGCCAAAGAAGGGCGCCATATGATGCTCGCACTGGCTGTAATAGACAATATCTTTGACGATGACAAGCTCCTCATGCGATTCGTCAAAGGTTACGCCGAGCGCATCTCTGGGATCGATGGAGTAGCCGCCAAATATCTCCTCATACATCCGTGTTACCCGTGCGGGGGTTTCGAGCAGTCCTTCCCGTTCCGTGTCTTCCCCGATCAGCTCCAATATCTTCTGGACATGGTACTCGATCTTCTCACGGTTTGCCGTTACACTGCCGTTCACATAATCCTTGACGCCGCCCATGCTATTACTTCCTTTCTTCCTTCCGCCGGGACAACTGAACCGAAAGCGGATTACTAGCCCTTTCTTTTCGAGCCTTTACCGCCTGCGGCAGGACCACGGCCGCTAAAGTTCTGATTCTTCATCATTTGCTGCGCACGCTGCATCTGTTTCCCGTTCAAGTTATATCCCATCTGCTTGGCAACCTTCTGCAGCATCTCCGGATCGTTCTGCATGCGCGTCATTTGCTTCCGTAAATAAAATACACCGATGAAGAAGCCGCCGATCAGGCCGACAACCAGTGTAATAATAGGAAGTGCGATATTCATTCAGAGCCCACCTCTAAAGTTGTATTCTAGCATGCATGTTTGGGTACGCACGCGAATCTATCATAGCATTTCAAGAACTGGACAGCAATTGGAAATTCCACACTTATCCTTATTCACCATCGGACTGGTTTTTTCCTTCTCCCGCAAGGCTTTCCCTCGCCCGCCGCACATACGCCAGCGCCTCTTCGTCGCGCTCGGTTTCTAGCGCTGACTCCAGCGCCGCCAGCGCTTCCGGGCCGCCAATCCGTCCCAATGCCCAGGCCGCCGATCCGCGAAGCTCGGGACGCGGGTCATGCCGCAGCACTTCGGCCAGCTTCGGAACGCTTGACGCATCCTTGAAGTTGCCCAGCGCGATTACCGCGTTGCGCTGAATGGGCTTGCGGCCCCGCCAGGCCGCCGCGCTGCTGCCGAATTTCTCCTTGAACTCGCGGTTGCTGAGGTCAAGGATCGGCAGCAGCAGCGGCTTGGCCTGCTCCGGATCAGGCAAGAGCTCGGGATGCTGCTGCCAGTTCTTCCCCCGGTTATGGGGGCAGACCATCTGGCACGTATCGCACCCGTACAGGCGGTTGCCGATCTTGGCCATGTAGCTCTCGTCCAGAAAGCCCTTGGTCTGCGTCAAATACGACACACAGGCTTGGGCGTTCAGCTGTCCCGGTCCCACCAGAGCCCCTGTCGGACAGGCGTCGATGCACTTGGTGCAGGAGCCGCAGCCCTCGGTAACCGGCGTATCCGGCGGGAAGGGCAGGTTCGTGACCATCTCGCCAAGGTAAATCCATGAGCCCATCTTCGGCGAAATGATGGAGCAGTTCTTCCCGCTGAAGCCGATGCCCGCACGCTCCGCAACCGCCCGGTCGACGAGTACGCCGGTATCGACCATGCTCTCCATGACGGCGTCCGGCACCCGCTCCCGAATGAAGTCTTCAAGCCGCTTCAGCGCGTCCCGCAGAACCAGATGATAGTCGCGGCCCCACGCGGACCTTGCCAGGATGCCCCGGCGCAGCCCGGGCTCCGATTTCGGCGGATTGTCCATTTTGGAGGGATAGGCAACGGCTACCGCGATAATGGACATCGGCTGTCCCTCCGCAAGGGCGGGAACGGTGCGCTTGTCCAGGTCCGGCTCCTCGAAGCCGGATTCATAGCCCTTGTCCCGGTGCTCCTGCAGGATATTTTTCAGAAAAAGAAAAGGCTCGGCCGTCGCAAATCCGATCTCATCAATGCCAAGCTCCGGCGCGGCTTCCTTGATTTCGCGTTTCAATTCTTCCCACTTGGAAGACGGGGGCGCATACGCTGCATGCTTCATGGTGTCCAAGTTTTACGCCTCCTTTCCTTCAGGCAAGTGCCGCCCTCTATAGCGCGTGTATTTTGGATAAAGGCCACCAAATGAATGATACCCGCCCGACGATCAGATCCAGCGGAACGGCGCCGAAATAGCGGCTGTCCTTGCTCGCTCCGGCATGACGGTTGTCGCCCATGACAAAGAATTGATCCTTGCCTACCGTCACCGGGGCAAAATCCTCGTCCTCGATCACCGTATCGACGTACGGCTCCTCACCCGGCTTTCCGTTAATATACAGCTTGTGATCCCGCACCTCCACCACATCTCCGGGAATGGCCACAACCCGTTTGACGAGGTATTCCTTGCGGCTTGGCCCTGAGCTGGGATCGTGAAGCACGATCACATCGCCCCTCTTCGGCCTTTCGAAGGCCAGAGCGATTTTATTGATGAACAGCCGCTCGCCTTCGTACAGCGTCGGCTGCATGGAATGTCCTTTGACCATGGAAATATTGAAGACGAACAGATTGAGCAGCGACATGACGGCGAAGACCGACACGACCATAATCAGCCATTCTTTAAGCCCTGCGCTGAACTTTCTGCCCGGCGAGGCTTGGTGCCTCTGAAGTCTTGTCGCCCGGTCGCTGCGTTTGCGGAAGGATGTGTATTCCTCACCCAGATCCGGCAATTTTCATCCCTCCCACTCGGGCCGCATCCATGCGGCTAACAATAGAAAAGCATATCCGCCGCCTCAATGCAATCACTGAGGGGAGATATGCCGAAGAATAGAGGGAAAGCCACCCACGGCTTCCACTGTAAGTACATATATGGCGAATGTTTCCGCTTTCGTAATGCCGATTAACCTAGGCTTCTACGATGCTCAGTTTGCGCACCGATTTGAAGATCTGATTCTCTCCATATCCCATAGCCTCGTACAATGGAAGAGCAGCCGCGTTATGATCGTCGCCGACGACGTAAATGCCGTGGACTTTGCGGGCTTGAAATCTGCTCTCCATAGCCGATACCAGTCCTCTACCGATTCCTCTGCGGCGATGATCAGGATGGATCGCAATACGGAAGTAACAGCCATAATTTTTCTCAATAGTTCCAATCAGCGTTCCGACAATTTCGTCTTCTTCTTCAGCAACGACAATGAGATCGGAATCCCAGGAAAGTTGTCTGGAAAAAGGCTCCATGGTATTCTCGAAACACTCTTCGGACAAGGCGGCCTGCAGCAGCTCAGTTACTTGACTAACATCGCTTAATTGAAAGGAACGAACGTGCATTCTTTACAGTCTCCCTTTTCTATGGCTTTGGATTTTACAAAAAGAAGGAGTTCCCTTTATAATCCGGAGGGCGAAAAAAGCATCAAATAACGAGGAATACCTGCTTTTAGTTCTATTAAAGCATATAATTCTCTCGATATCATCCATTTTCTCTTGAAAGCGCTTAATAGAAAGCGTATACATCGCAGTTTATGCAAATTGTTCATCTTTCAGGAAAATATTAGTCGGAAAACATGCGATTTCAGAAAATTTGCGTAATGTTAACATGGTGTTTACATAGTGTGTGGCAAATTTTTGGCGTCATATCAGGATATTTTACTTTTTAAACACAAATGTATGTTTAGTGTTGCATTCTCTTTCCAATTGCGCTTTAATTGAGATATACGAAGTCCATTACATTTCAGGAGGGATTTTTCCATGGCTTTTGAATTACCATCACTGCCTTACCCAAAAGACGCACTTGAACCGCACATCGACGCTTTGACGATGGAAATTCATCATGACAGACATCACAACACATACGTGACCAATCTTAACGCCGCGCTGGAAAAGGCACCCGAACTGCAAGGCAAAAGCCTCGAGGACCTGATCTCCAATCTGGACGCTGTGCCGGAAGCCATCCGTACCGCCGTACGCAACAATGGCGGCGGACATGCCAACCACTCCCTGTTCTGGGAGACCATCGGACCGAACGCCGGCGGCGCACCGACTGGCGCACTGGCTGCAGCCATCGACAGCGAGCTGGGCGGTTTCGAGAAATTCAAGGAAGACTTCGCCGCTGCAGCTACCACCCGTTTCGGAAGCGGCTGGGCTTGGCTTAGCGTGAAGGACGGCAAGCTGGCTGTTACAAGCACCCCTAACCAGGACAGCCCTCTTTCGGAAGGCGCGACTCCGCTGCTCGGCCTCGATGTATGGGAGCATGCCTACTACCTGAAATACCAGAACAAACGTCCGGACTACATCAAAGCGTTCTGGAATGTCGTGAACTGGGATGCTGTCGGCAAGCGCTACGAAGCGGCCAAGTAAGCTAATCCCAGAATATTTGGATATCGCATATCCATATACGAACGCCCGGGTCTCCTGAAGGAGCCCGGGCGTTTGGCGTTTATGCCTTCTTCATTTAGCTCGAATATCCGCAGCCTGCTCGAACAGATCGGTTACCGCTCCATGGGCCGCCGATGACACGAGCCGGGCGTACTTGCCCAGAACCCCCGTGCTGGCCTTTAGGGGCGGCTGAACCCAGTCCCTGGAGCGCTTCTCCAGTTCTTCCTCGGTAACCTTAAAAGAAATCTCCTGCGTCTCGCTGTCGATCGTGACGAGATCGCCCTCATGAAGAAACGCGATCGGCCCTCCCATCTGCGCTTCAGGAGCGGCATGGCCGACTACGAAACCGTGCGAGCCGCCGGAGAAACGGCCGTCGGTAATAAGTGCCACCTCTTCACCGAGTCCCTTGCCGACAATCAAGGCTGTCACAGACAGCATTTCCGGCATACCAGGGCCTCCCTTTGGACCGCAATACCGGATCACCAGCACATCGCCTTTGCGGATTTCATCGTTCAGGATCGCTCGGGTCGCCGCTTCTTCACTGTCATAGACCCGGGCAGGGCCGATAAAACGGGTCTGGCGGATGCCGGACATCTTGGCGATGGCTCCATCCGGCGCCAAATTCCCCTTAAGCACAACCAGAGGCCCAGTCGGCTTAATTGGACGGTCGAGCGGACGAATGATCTCCTGATGGTCGGTAAGCGGAGGCACGGACGCCAAATTTTCCGCCAGCGTCTTTCCCGTAACCGTCATACAATCTCCATGAAGCATATCATGCTCCAGCAGAAGCTTCATCACGCCGGGAATACCGCCAATTTCATTCAAATCCTGCATGACATACCTGCCGCTTGGCTTGAGATCGGCAATATGCGGGGTCGTCCGGCGGATTCGTTCGAAATCATCATAGCTCAACTCCACCTGGACCGAATGGGCAATGGCAATCAAATGCAGGAACGCATTAGTCGAGCCGCCAAGAGCCATAACGAGAGTAATCGCATTTTCAAAGGCTTTCTTGGTTAAAATATCCTTCGGATAAATCCCCTTCTCCAGAAGCTGGATAACCATCCTGCCCGCTTCTTCGCATTCGGCCGCTTTGCCCTCTGAAATGGCGGCGTTGGATGAGGAGTAAGGCAGGCTGATGCCCAGCGCTTCGGCCGCCGTAGCCATCGTATTGGCTGTATACATGCCTCCGCAGGAGCCGGCCCCCGGACATGCATGGCACTCGATCCGATGAAGCTCTTCCTCCGTAATCTTCCCATCGTGATACTGCCCAACGCCCTCAAATGCGCTGATGATATCAATCTTCTCGCCCTCCAGCTGTCCGGGTTGAATGGTCCCGCCATAGACATAAATAGCAGGAATATTCATGCGCCCGATGGCCATCAGACAGGCCGGGGTGTTCTTGTCGCATCCGCCGATCGCAACCAGACCGTCAAACCGTTCTGCATTCGTCACGATTTCAATGGAATCCGCAATCGCCTCGCGGCTTGGCAGCGAGAAGGTCATGCCTTCATGACCCATGGCAACGCCATCCGAGACTGTAATGGTATTAAAAATCAAGGGTGCGCCTCCATTCGCCTGCGCCCCTTTCTTCGCCGCCACAGCCAACTGGTCGATATGAACATTGCAGGGTGTGACTTCACTCCAGGTGCTGGCGATACCGATCATCGGCTTCTTGAAATCCTCATCTGTAAATCCTACCGCCCGCAGCAGCGCCCGATTCGGCGCACGGTTCACTCCCTCGCTGATGACCTTGCTTCGAATTCTTAAATCCCGGTTATCCGGCACGTTCTTCATCTCCCATGATTCAAATGGATTACTTTTGTATGCAATATATCGCATACATATATTGATTGCAAGTGTTTTTTATTCGATGAAGCCGATGCATTCCTTGCGGGCCTCATCAATATTCGGTATATTGCATATAGAATATCCCGTTAGGAGTTGTCTCCATTGCCTGTACCGAAAAACTTTGCCTCTCCCATCCGTTTATCTGCCAAGGAGCGCGCCTTCTCTCAGCTCCAGCGCTGGATTATCGAAGGAACGCTGCAGCCGGGAGAGAAACTGCTTGATGCCGAGCTTGCGGAGTCCCTGGCTGTCAGCCGCACCCCGATCCGGGAAGCGCTGCAGCTTCTGGAAATGCAGGGGCTCATCACGATGCAGCCCGGGAAGGAAACACGCGTCACCACCATCCTGAAAGACGATATCCTCAAGATGTATCCGACCCTGGCAGCCTTGCATGCGCTCGCAGCGGAACAGGCCGCTCCAAACCTGACAGGTAGTCAGATTGAGTCGCTGCGGGCACTCAACGCTTCCTTCGAGGAAGCCATTCGGACGGGCCAGCCTTTTCAGGCGATGGAATCGGACGAGGCCTTTCATAACTTCATTGTAGAAGCTGCCGACAATCCATATCTTGCGTCTTTCAACGCCTCGCTGCAGGTGCATATTCAGCGGTTCAAGTATGTCTTTCTCAAGGAAAAAATGACCGCTTCCTTAACTTCGGCGAATGAGCATGCGGAGATTATCGCCGCCCTGGAGGCCCATGATGCCGGTAAAGCGGCGGAGGCGATCCGGAAGAACATTCTGCGTCCAATGCATGAACTGCACGGGCTGTTATAAAGGGGCTTCAAACAAACAGCGGCAGCCCTGGACTCCTGTCCAAGACTGCCGCTGTTATTCATTATTTAGACCGCTGCGCCTGCTACGGCGGAGCCGTCGGCAGGCCGCTTCAGCGGGTGCGCGCTTATGAGAGACACTGACCCCCGCTTCAGTGGCGTTCCGCCGCCTCCTGTCCGTCAAAGTAGGCGTTCAGCAGCTTCAGAAAAACGTTCGGGAAGGCGTAGTTCGCCATGTCCTCCCGGCCGATCCAGCGCATGTCCGGCCGCTCCTCCTCGGCTCCGCCTTCGTCGGCGAAGAGGCCGGGCTGCTCTGCGCCCGGCTGTAGCAGCGCCGGCTCGCCGCCCGGCGCGTCACCACCCGCCGCCGCTCCGCTGCCGGCGGCGTACAAGCCCCGCGCTTCCGCCGCCATCGGCTGCGGAAGCTCCTCCTCCCTGCAGCGGTATACCTGCAGGGTCCAGTGAATATGGCTGAACGTATGCTCGGCAGCCATCATGTACGCCTCCGGCCGGGCTGCCACCCCGGCCTCGGCCAGGGACCGGCGCAGCCGGTCCATCGCGGCCGCTTCGCCCGGCCGCCCGCTCCCGGCGCCGATGTCTCCCGGCGCCGGCCAATGCGGCAGCTCCCACATGCGGGCGAGAAGCCCGCGGGTCGGCCGCTGCCGGATGAGCACCCGGCCCGCGTGCTCGCCGCGGCCCTCCACGAGAGCCGCCAGCCGCTCTTCGGGGCGCGGCGGCTTCGCCTTGGTCTTGACGGGCAGCTCCGTCTCGACGCCCGCAAGCCGCCCGGCGCAGCGCTCCATCACCGGGCAGACGAGGCAGCGCGGCGACTTCGGCGTGCAGGTCAGCGCGCCATGCTCCATCAGCGCCTGATTGAAGCTGGACGCCTCGCCTTCCGGGATCAGCGATTTCGCCAGAGCCTCCATCTTGATCCGGGTCTTCGGCTTGGCGATATCATCTTCGATCAGGAAGAAGCGGGAGAGCACCCGCATCACATTGCCGTCGACAGCTGGCTCGGGACGATTAAAGGCGATGCTGAGAATAGCCCCGGCCGTATAGGGACCGACACCCTTCAGGCCGAACACCGCTTCGCGGTCGTCCGGAACCTTGCCTCCATAGAGTTCTTTCACCTGCTGCGCCGCGCTCTGCAGATTTCGCGCCCGGGAATAATAGCCCAGCCCCTCCCAAGCTTTCAGCACCTCTTCCTCCGGCGCTTCAGCCAGGGCATCGATGGTCGGGAAGCGTTCGATGAACCGGTAGAAGTAAGGAATCACCGTATCGACCCGCGTCTGCTGCAGCATGATTTCCGACACCCAAATCTTGTAGGGATCGCGGGAGCGCCGCCAGGGCAGATCCCGCTTCTGCTCGTTGTACCACTCCAGCAGCCGCATGCTGAAGAAGAGTTCGTCCTCCCCTCCGCCCGCTTCCTTCCTCTCATCCAGTGTCATGCCGATTCTCCTTGCTATGTCTGTATTTTCGCATCTGTAATTTTTAACATCTGTAATTTTAGCATCTGTATCTCAGTCCCACGGCCCCCGGTCATCCTCCAACTGCTCCACCACGGCAAAGGCCGACGCCAGCTTCGGGGTATGAGTAATGGTCAGATGGATCACGTAGCGGTAGCCCGCAGGCAGCATAAGCCTTTCGAAGGCTTCTTCCGATACCTCAGCCTTTGGCTGTCCCGACGGACCCGGAAGGATTTCAATATCTCCGAATCCCATCGCCTTGCCTATACCGCATCCGAACGCCTTGACGACCGCTTCCTTGGCGGCGAATCGTCCCCCGGCGAATTCAGCCGTTAGCCCGCCCCGGCTTTCTCCCAATGCAAGCTCGCCGGGTGTCAAAATCCGGGCGGCAAACCGTTCTCCGAGCCTGCCTTCAAGCAGCCCGGAGACTCGTTTCAAGTCCAGCACATCGTGCCCGATTCCGTAGATCAAGCGTACACGCTCCTCGTTTTTCCCCTTATGGAAAATAGGGAATTGACATCTGCTGCTATAGTGTTCAATTCAACTTTCTGCTATGGTAAGGATAAAGATAGGCTTACCGAAATTCTTATATTTTAAAAGAATTCCATGCCAAAGTCCATGACCTCACGCGGGGAAAGCGGCTGCGGCGAAAGGCCATCGTCATTCAGAGAGGAGGCTTCTCATGAGCCAAGGCATTCAATTTGAACTGCCGGCAGGGGATGACGCCGTACTGAGATGTACCCGCTTTCCTTCACAGGGTGAAGCGAAGGCGCTGATCGTCATTGCCCACGGCTACAAAGGCTTCAAGGATTGGGGAATGTTCCCCTATGCCGCCGAACGCCTGAGTCTGAATCATGAAGTCGTAACCTTCAATTTCTCCCATGGAGGAATTGGGGACGATCTCCAAACCTTCACCGAGCTCGAGAAGTTCGCCCGCAATACATATGACCGCGAGCTTCAGGATTTGGACGTTCTGCTCTCCTATTTAAGCCAGCATCCCAAGCTGGGCGCTCTTCCGCTCTTTCTCCTCGGCCACAGCCGCGGCGCCGGAGACTGCCTTGTCTATGCGCTGGACCACCCCGGAGAAATTGCGGGCGTCATTTCCTGGAACGGCGTAACCGATCTTGATCTGTTCACGGATCAGCAGAAACAGGATATGCGCGAGAAAGGACGGGCCTTTGTCCTGAACGGCCGGACCGGCCAGCAAATGCCGCTGGATGCCGTGATCCTGGAGGACCTGGAGCTGCAGAAGGAGCGTTACCGGATTGTAGAGCGCATGCAGCAGGCCGGCTTCCCGGTCGTCCTGATTCAGGGAAGCGAGGACGGCGCCCGGCTGCGCCGGGGCTCGGAGCAGCTGACAGCTGTCCGCCCGGACATCGAATGGGTTCAGATTCCAGGAGGCGATCATACCTTCAGAACGGTTCACCCTTTCGCAGGCGCCACCCCACAGCTGGAACAGGCTATCGAAGCCACCCGGGCTTTTATCGGCCGCGTGCTGAAGGCGTGACCTTCACCGGAAATAACGCTTGTCAGCTTCCTTATGGCCCCGCGCCATTGCAGGGAAATCGCATGACATGAATGCGCAGGCGTATTTCTACGGTGATCCTGATTGGTCCGCCCCCGCATCATTTGTTCCTTCTTCCTGCTCTCATCCCCGGTAAGTCATGATCCCGCGCCGCCGCAGATCGCTGCGGCGGCGCAGGAGACGGCCTCTCAGGCTCATATCCCGGGGATGGCGCTGCGCTTGTGGATCGTTCTCCGGTAGTGATTCTCAAGCCGCTGACTAATCTCGGGCTTCACAGCCCGCCCCTCCAGATAATCGCTGTTATCCTCATAGCTTACGCCCAGCTCCATTTCATCCTCCTGTCCCGGCCACAGCCCGGCGGTTGGCACCTTGCCGATAATGCTAGCCGGAACGCCCAGATAATCGGCCAGCTGCCGGACCTGGCGCTTGGTCAAGGTGCGAAGCGGCGCGATATCCACGGCTCCGTCTCCCCATTTGGTATAGAAGCCGGCAATTGCCTCGGAAGCATGATCCGTGCCCACGACAAGCAGATGGTTCTCAAAGGCGAGCGCATACTGAACCGTCATTCGCATTCTGGCCTTGACGTTTCCCTTGCCCTGATGGCTCAAATGGCGGTGCTGCCCCAGCGCCTTCAGCGCGTATTCCGTCTCCAGGGCAATCTCGTCGACCGCATCCCCGATATTCGTCTCCACGGTATGCTCCAGGCCAAGCGCCTTCGCCACAGTGTAGCTGTCCTCAATATCCTCCTGCTCCGCATAGGGCTGAAATACGCCGAGCGTCATATAGCCCCGTCCTTCCTGTACAGCCAGCTCATCCGTCGCCTTCTTGCACAGGGCTGCCGCCACGGCGCTGTCCACACCGCCGCTGATGCCGATGAGCAGCCCCCGGGTGTTCGATTCCAGCAAATAGGCCTTCAGGAAATCCACCCGTTTCCGAACCTCCGCCTCGGCGTCGATCTCCGGCCTTACTCCAAGCACTTCGATAATCTCGCGCTGCATGCTCAAGAACATTCACTTCCTCTCATCTTAAGTTCAAATCCGGAAATAAAGAATCCCGCGGCACCGAACTGACGGTGCCGCGGGACGCTGGGAATCTATAGCTTCGCTGTTTATTGGCAATATTGCTCGAAAATATCCTTCAGCTCAGCGGCGATTTCAACGGCCGAACGATTCTCGACTCCGTGGCGCTCGATGAAGTGCACGAGTTCTCCGTCCTTCATCAAAGCGATCGAAGGAGAGGACGGCGGATATGGAGCGAAATATTCGCGGGCTTTGGCCGTTGCTTCCTTATCCTGTCCGGCAAACACCGTGAACAGGTGGTCAGGGAGAACGTCGCTCTGCAGTGCCTGGGCCACGCCAGGACGGCATTGACCGGCTGCACAGCCGCACACGGAGTTGACGACGACAAGCGCCGTACCCTTGGCTCCCGGGAGCGCAGCTTCCACTTCTTCCGGCGTTGTAAGCTCGGTGAACCCGATGTTGGTCAGATCGTCTCGCATCGGCTGAATGGTATCTCTCATATATTGGTCAAAAGACATGGACATGGTTGGCACTCTCCTTTGCTATATTACTAACTTTATTATACAGTCCTACCCTCTGAAAGCAAGCTGCCTGTACAAAGTCAAGCGAATATGTCACAGCCCAAACGGCTCTTTACCGATCTAGTATGTTCCTTTCACTCGCTCTCACATGGCAGGGAGACCGTGAACACAGTGCCTGCTCCGTGAATGGAATTCACGGTAATCGTTCCGCCATGACGTTCAATAATGCTGAGGCATAGCGGAAGCCCCAATCCCGTCCCTTGTTCCTTGGTTGTAAAAAAGGGCGTGAACAGCTTGGCAAGCTCTGTCTCCGTCATCCCGCTGCCCGTATCCTTGACCAGAAGCTCCGCTCTGCCAAGGAGATGCCGGGTCTCCAGTGTCAGAACGCCCTTGGGCTGCATCGCTTCCATCGCATTGCGTCCCAGATTCAGAATGACCTGCTTGATTTCCTTGCTGTTCACTCGTAAAGCCGGCAGCGATTCACACAGATTCAGCTCTACGCTCTGGCCGCGCAGGTTGGCGTCCGCCCAGAGCAGCGGAGCAAGCTCTTCAAGCAGCACATGCAGATTGACATCCTCTTTGGTCGACATTCCGCTGCGCGCAAGCGACAGAAAATCGTTAATAATGCCGTTCGCCCTGTCCAACTCCTCCATGACAATCTGAAAATAAGATTCCATACCGGGCGGACACTTCTCATTCATGAGCTGCAGAAAGCCCCGCACTACAGCCATCGGATTCCGGATTTCATGGGTAATTCCGGCCGCCATTTGTCCGACGAGCGAAAGACGCTCAACATGGCTCAGTTCGCTGCGGATTTTCTCTTCCTCCGTCATGTCCTGTATGACGATCACCATGACGCCGGGCGTATTCTTCTCTTTGGATTCAAGCGGAGTGGCCATGAAATGAATCACGCGCCCGTAGCAGAGGATCGTTTCGGCGGCTCTTTGTTTGCGTTGTACGATGCTCAGCATCTGATCGATTTCCGGCGTCATCGTGAGTTTTAGCATATGTATGAGATCGAAGGCCGTCCGGTTGACTATATCCCCTTTGGTTACTCCGGGAGAGCGGGCCAATATTTTATCCATCAGCGTCTCGTTCAGGCTTACGATTCTAAGATTATCATCAAGGGCGATGATGCTCATCGGCACCATGTCGGTGATCTGCCGGAGATTATCGGTCTCCTGCCTGAATTTCTCGGATAAGCTTGCGATCCGCCCATCCACCTCAAGCTTGTCCCAAGCCGTCTCAAGCAAATAAATATAGAGCGCGCCGACGGTCAAATACATAACCATAGTTATGCTGATCAGCAGCATATGCTTCGTATTGGTGTCACGGTAATTCCAGCCTGATTCCGCCGAGGTGTACGCCATCAGAACAAGACTTGGCACCAGAGCCGCCCATAGAACCAAAATTTTCTCCGTTATCGTACCCAGCCTGAACTTGCCTGACATCCCGAACAGCAGCGGGCATAGCAGCAGACCGGAGTTGAGCAGAATATGACCGGGAACGTCCCTCAGCGACGAGAGGTACATACTGCCCAGCATCAGTACGGCCAGTCCCATCCGGGTGCGGGAGCTGCCGTACAGAATACCGATATAAGCGGGCAAAAGTCCCCAATTGATATAGAGCACGCCGAACATCTTGCCCGACAGCAGTGTGCACAGCAGCAAACTGAAGCCGCAGGCGATCAGGAGAAGGACGGGATGGTTCGGAAGGTTCGGATTTCTGGGCTTGATGGGGCCGCGGATCATTTTCCATTGGACGAGGAGCACAAATGAGGCAGAAGCGGAAAGTTGCAGGAGGATATTTTTGATCTCGCTTATAAGAATGAGGATCACCGCCCGGACTGCATATTTAGAGAATGCTAGTCTAGATTAAGCCATAATGGGGCTTTTTGACAATTACACAATCCGACATTGCCGACGTTTTATGAATAGAGCGGTCTTGACTGGCTCCCTGCGGGGCAATAATGGTATGATGGCCGTGATCAAAATTCAAGCTTTATTTGCAAAAGGAGTCTTTCATGAGTGCTTATGATGTCATCGTCATTGGCGGCGGTCCTTCCGGCCTGATGGCCAGCGTGGCAGCGGCGGAGCGCGGTGCGTCCGTCCTGCTGATCGACAAGGGTGCGAAGCTCGGCCGGAAGCTCGGCATCTCCGGAGGAGGCCGCTGCAATGTTACCAATATGAAGGAAAGAGACGAGCTGATCGCCCATATTCCGGGCAACGGCCGGTTCCTGTACAGCGCGCTGGATCATTTTGATAACCGTTCGATCGCAGCTTTCTTCGAGGAACTGGGAATCCGTCTCAAGGAAGAAGATAACGGCAGGATGTTCCCCGTCTCAGACAAGGCATCAAGCGTCGTCTCCGCCCTGATCGGCAAAATCAAAGCGCTCGGCGTCTCCATACTGAAGGACAGTCCGGTCACCGAAGTTCTGTATGGCGAAGACCGCGTTCAGGGCGTCCGGCTGGCCTCCGGCAAGGAATTGAGGGCAAGGTCGGTCATTATTGCAACGGGCGGCAAATCTGTCCCGCAGACGGGAAGCACAGGCGATGGATACCGCTGGGCGGAGGCTGCCGGCCACACCATCACGGAGCTCTACCCGACGGAGGTGCCGATCGTCTCGCGGGAGGACTGGATCAAGTCCGGCGAGCTTCAGGGCTTATCGCTGCGCGATGTCATACTTACGGTCTGGAACGAAAAAGGCAAGAAGCTCATTGCCCACCGGGGCGATATGATCTTCACCCATTTCGGTCTCTCGGGACCAATCGCCCTGCGCTGCAGCCAGTTTTTGCGGCAGGTGCAGCGGAGGACCGGCAGACCTGAGGTGGACATGTCCATCGACCTGTTCCCCGATCTGCGGCCGGATGAAGCTGAGCGCCTTATTCGGGAGAAGCTCGATGCCGATCCGAAGAAGACCATACGCAACATTCTCAAGGGAATGCTGCCGGACCGGCTCGTTCCGCTGGCCTTGGCCAAGTCCGGCATCGACGGCGATGTGATGGGCATTCAGCTCTCCAAGACCGGCCAGTCCGCCCTTGCAGGCTTCCTGAAGCGCATGCCGGTAACCGTCCACGGGACCCGCTCTCTGGAAGAAGCGTTCGTGACCGGCGGCGGCGTTCATCTGAAGGAAATCCAGCCCGGCACGATGGAATCGAAGCTGATGCCCGGTCTGTTTTTTTGCGGTGAAATTCTCGATATCCATGGGTATACGGGGGGCTACAACATCACCGCAGCGTTCTCCACGGGATACACGGCGGGCATGTACGCGGCTGAATCGTAGAACGGAATGGAGACGGGTCTCCCGCTTGCGGCGGAAGACAAGCCGGGAAATGCACGGCAAGCGGGTGCGCAATCCGGGACACGGTCCGGGATACCATTAAGGAGCAACATCCGGTTACATCCGGGACACGGTCCGGAATACCATTAGGGAGCGACATCCGGGTTACAGTCCGGGACTCAGTCCGGAATAACATTAGGGAGCACCATCCGGTTACAGTCCGGGACACGGTCCGGTTACAGTCCGGGACAACATTAATGGGCACCATCCGGTTACATCCGGGCACATCAAAAGCGCGGCCAGAGAACTCCCTCGGCCGCGCTTTTCGTCTAGTATCCGATTGTGCGTCTTGCAGCGGCGAATGTCCTTCCGTCTCTGCCGCCTTACCGGGACAGGCGGATCGCCGCGAACATCCGGGAAGCGATGAGGCCGAGCACGATGCCTGCCGGAATGAAGCTGACCAGCCCCCACCAGCCGTAGAGCGGTAAGCAGACGCACGCCGCCAACAGGATAGAGAAGGGTGAAATCAGTAAGGGCACCGCCAAAGTTCCCGCGTCTGCCTTCTGCCCTTTATCGAGCGGCAGCATGGCGATAAAATCATCCGCAGCGAACAGCTTCCAGAAAGACAGCAGCCAATACGCCATCAGAACGGTCAGCACAATGCAGATGATCCATTTCAGGAAGCTGGGCACCATCAGAATCGCGATAATGCTGACCCCGGTGAACTGCAAATACAGCTTGAGGTGCCCGGGATTGCGGACAAAGGCCTTGATGGACGCATCCGCCAGCCGGCTTTCTGGCGAATAGGTGCGCAGCAGCGGGCGCGACCGCCGGAATATCCATGGCTTGTGGCGGGTTGGCCTTGGCTTGTCGATAACGCCCCGCAGTAGAAGCCCCGCAATCTTCATCCGCTGCTTGAAATCCTCCCGCACATCCCCGAGGAAGGTCCCGGATAGCGACATCCGCGAACGGTAAGCCAACACGGCGCCGGCGGCATAGACGGCAGCGGCGAGCAGCAGCAGTCCGGTTGACGCGCTGAAAAGCCAGGCGAGGCGAATAAACAGGACGCTCGGCAGAGCGGCAGCCGTCAGCCACAGCCATCTGCGCCAGCCCGTCTTCCGCACCCGCGCATGATGCTTGAGCAGCTTGACGCAGGCGCCGCAGCACAGACTGAGTACAAGCAGAGCTAATGCCTGCAGGCCGCTTATGCCGTACCCGCGAACCATAAAGGGCAGCAGCACGAGAAAGCCCGCCGCAAGCATCAGACCTGTCACCGTCAGGCTGTACAGGATGCCTCCCCGCATGACCGTACGCAGCCATTTCGGATGCTGGCGCAGGAACAGCAGATCCCCCTCATGAAGCAGCAGCACGATGCCGCCCTGCATCAGCAGGGCGAGGATGGCCGGGAACATAGCGTAGGGCATGACCCCCACCCAAGCCGGCAGCGGATCATGCCAGAAGCCGTAGTAATAGCGGCCGCCGAGCAGCAACCCGGGAATCAGGATATAGAGCAGCACCGTCCAGTCCGCAGCCGTGCGGATGATGGCCAGCTGCTCCTTCCAGTGATGGGTCAGCCGCAGCCGGAGCAGGCTTGCCGGTGACGGCACGCGGTAGCCGTCCGATTTGTATTGTTGATTCATCTTCGCGCTCCTCCCGTCTAGGCCAGCGCGTCGAAGCAGTCGAACAGCGACGCCTCGGGCATCCCGGCTGCGGCGCGGATATCGCCGAGCGTGCCGGAGGCGGCGACCCGGCCCGCCGATACCAGCACGAACGAGTCGCAGATCTTCTCGGCCGTATCCAGCACATGCGTCGACATCAGAACGCCGGCGCCGCGGCGGCGCTCCGCATCCAGGAGACGCAGGAAGTCCTTCGTCGCCCGAGGATCGAGGCCGATGAACGGCTCGTCCACGATGTAGACGTCAGGCTTCGCCAGGAAGCCGAGCAGCAGCATCATTTTCTGCTTCATGCCTTTGGAGAAGCCAGCCGGCAGATCGTCGCGCACATGCTCCATGCCGAAGAGATGCAGCAGACGCTCCGCTTGCTCTTTAAAAGTTCCGTATTCCAGTCCGTGAGCAGCGGCGGACAGATCCAGATGCTCCCACAGCGTCAGATCCTCATAGAAAATCGGCTGCTCGGGCACATAGGCATAGGTTCCGCCCTCTCCACCTATGGACACCGATGCCTTGGTATATTTCAGCAGACCGAGCAGCGTCTTGATCGTCGTGCTCTTGCCCGCTCCGTTCGGGCCGATCAAGCCCAGCAGCTGGCCGCGCCGGACGGTGAACGAAATGCCAGCGATCCGCACGTCGCCCTCTTCATACCCGGCTTCCTTAATGGCTACGTCCAGCACGATATCTTCCATATCTCTCATCCTGTCTCCATCTCCCGAAATCGCACAGAAGCGGGGTCCCTCGTACAGGCTCCCCGCTGCTTCGCGCGATTCATGCTTTTTCTTGCATTTTCCACCCTATCTTATCATGCGTCCGGAAGTTTTTACAGCAGGGAATGAGCGACGGAAGAGCTATCCTGCGCTGCTGCCGCTACGGCGCTGTCACGGCGTTCGATATACCCGCGCAGCCCCAGAACGAGCAGCCCGAGCAGTATCGCGGACAGGCCGGATACGATGAACGCAACCACCGGCCCGGATACCGTAACCAGCGCGCCGCCGGCGACCGGTCCCAGAATAACCGCCGCGCTGGTCAGGCTGTTCGCGGTGCCGAAGACGCGGCCGGTATACGCCTCGGGCGTCCGTTTTTGCAGCATTGCTGAGAAAGGAACGAAGATGAAGCCAGCTCCGGCGCCGGCCAGGAGAAAGGCCGAGAACAGGGTGATATAGATCAGCGTGCCGGGCGTGCCGTAAGCCGTAGCAACCGCTGCGACCGCAAATACGAGGCCCATCAGCGCAGCACCGCAGCCCATAAACACCAGCGGACGGCGCGAAGCGCCGAGTTTGCCCGCTGCAAGCGCCGCGATCAGTGTGCCAAGGCCGCTCGCTCCCACGCACCAGCCGAGCAGATCGCCGCTGACACCGGGAATAACTCTAAACAGCGTCACAACCTGGGAGTCGGCGATGTTGAGAACGAACAGAGCGCTGACAAGCATGATAACGCCGCTCAGTACAATGGGCATGCTGGCGATCAGGCGGAGGCCCGCTGACAGCTCGCTGCGGAAGGACGCGGCATTCTTACGGCTGGCATGCTCTCCGGCAGAGGCGGCCGCTCTCTGTTCGCGCGGCAGAAAGGCCAGTATCGCGGCCGAGGCAAGGAAGGTGCCGGCATCGATCAGATAGCAGGCGGATACGCCGAATGCCGCTACCAGGAGTCCGCCAGCGGCCGGACCGATAATCTTGGTGATCTGCTCGATCGCAGAGCTGATGCTAACCGCACTGTCCATCTGCGAGGATGAGACGAGTTCCTTCAGCTTGCCGCTTTTGGCCGGAGAGAAGACGACATCCATGGCACCCTTCAGCAGCAAGAGCAGATAGACCTGAAACAGCGAATTCGCAAAAATCAATGCAGCCACAATAACCACACGGATGAGGTCAGAACCGATCATCAGCGCCTTGCGGTTCATCCGGTCGGCAGCCAACCCGGCAAGCGGGCCGCCGAGCAGCATAGGAACAGCCATACAGAGGGAGACAGCGGCGATCTCCCAAGGGGTAGCATTCCATTTCAGTCCCACCATAGTCAGCAAAGCCAGCACATACAGCCAATCTCCGATGTTGGATACAAGCTGCGCGGCCAGAAGCCGCATCAGAGGCCCGTTAGCCGTCAGCTTGGGACCAGAGCTCTTCATTGTGTTTACAGTAGACATTCACGTTCACTCCATTCTTCCGTTTGGTTTTCGTATCTTTATCTTAAGACGGAAGAGTGAATGAACCATCGGCCCCCGGAATGGAAGCTCGCGTTCCCCGGGTCTGATTTTCGCCTCGGTCCGGGGACGTAAAGCATTTTGATTTTTAATAATTAAAAGTTGCTCATTGTGACAAATCACATGTTTTTCGGAAGTTTTTTAACGTATTGTATAAATACATACAGGTACTGTAAAGGTGACCGTGCTCTCAGGTTGAAGTGTTGTTAACCCTGCGGGCGGCCCGCGTTAGAATAAATTAAAAGGGTGAGAGATGCATGATACAATCCTATGAACGCGATACTCAGCTGACGCTGCATTTGTATCGGGTGTTCGCCAAATCTTTCAAGAGCATCAATGAACATGCCGTCATTGGAAGCAAGATTGAGGGGTTCAATCCTACGGCCTTTGCTGTAATGGAAGTGCTCTATTATAAAGGGCCACAGCCGATTCAGCAGATCGGCGCCAAGCTGCTGCTCCAGAGCGGCAACGTGACGTATGTGATCGACAAGCTGGAGGAGCGCGGCTACCTGCAACGCAAGCCCTGCGCCAGCGACCGCCGCGTGATCTTCGCAGAGCTTACGACGGAAGGCGAACAGCTGATGAACGATATGTATCCGAAGTATTCGGAGCGCATTCATCTTGCTTTCAGCGGTTTGAATGACGAGGAGAAGGAGCAGATGATCACGCTGCTGAAGAAGATGGGCCTTCAGGCCGAGAAGCTGTCCCCGCTTCCCCGGAAATAAGCTTATGCTTGGCGAACGTCTTCTCGCCCTTCTTTGCCCATACAACCACAAACGCACGGTAATCCCTCCAAGGATTGCCGTGCGTTTCTTTTTGATATCCAGCCATTCGAAGAATCTGAGCTTTCGTTCTATAATGGTCATCAAGATCAAGTTCCCGATCAGAGATCGTCGAATGTGAGTAAGGAGGTATTAGATATGGACAAATTAGGCTTGTATACTAAATTCACCGCATATGAGGGGAGCCGCGACAGGCTGGCTCAGCTGCTGCTGGAAGCCGCAGGCGGCATGGAGGCAGTTCAAGGCTGTGATTTGTATGTGGTGAACCTTCAAGACAACGACGCGAGCAGCGTGTGGGTGACCGAAATATGGAGTGACCCTTCGGCTCATCAAGCCTCATTGTCACTGGAAGAGTCGAAGAGACTCATCCAGGAGGCAAGGCCTCTCATTGCAGGCATCGAACAAATCAAACTCCTTCCGCTGGGCGGAAAAGGCATTTAACTCTATTAACAGTAAATGAGCTTGATATTCAACAAAGAGTTTGCCCCATAGCAGACTTTTCCTCGAAGTGTGACAGCCCGCTCAAATAAGATTGCATAAAAAAACCAGAGCAGCGAATCTCCGATTATTGGAGGATCGCTGCTCTGCGTTTTGTGTCTACATGATGGAACAACGTTCCCGTTCGCGAAACGTCCATCTATGCGACTACGTTACATGGTTCTAGTATAAGAACGAAGCTGTCCCACGCAGCCTTGTACTGCGCAGCTTGACCATGACCGGGAGGTGAACTTGGCGTGTCAGTCACTCCAGCTCTAGGCTTCATGTACAGACAGCTTGTCTCCCTCCTGGCCTTGCTCCAGCTCCTGCGACGGGATGCCGGTGTGCAGCCCCCAGGCAATGAGCAGCGACAGCGCGGCGATCACCGCCATCATCAGGAACAGCGAATGCAGGCCGCCCTCGAGCGCCGTCCGCAGAATGCCGTTAACGCTGCCGGTGGCAGCAGCTCCCTCGCCGCCGTTCAGCAGCCTATTGACGTCCTCGGCGCTCACGCCCGCCGAGGCGGAATTCTCCAGCAGAGTGGCGATCCGCAGGTTCAGCCATGAGCCGAATACGGCGACGCCGACCGTCTGACCGAGCGACCGGGTGAAGGTGTTCAGCGCCGTGGACGCCCCTCTCATCTCGCGGCCAACCGAGGATTGGGCGATGATGGTGAAGACCGTCGAGCAGTAGCCGAAGCCGACACCGCACAGCAGCGTCAGCAGGAGCAGCCAGAACTCCGGCGTTCCCTGACTCAGCAGGGCCAGTCCGGCGGCGCCTGCCACAATCAGCGCCAGCCCCAGCATCGCCGTCCGGCGTGAGCCCGCTCGCAGAATCATGCGTCCGCCCGCCACGGAGCCGAACATCCAGCCGACCGACATCGGCGCCAGCAGCAGACCGGACATCGCTGCGCTTCCCCCATCAACGCCCTGCACCCACAGCGGCACGTAGGTGGACAACCCGATAATCAGCGTGCTGACGAGCAGATTGGCTCCTGTCGAGTACGCGATATTGCGCACCCGGAACAGGTTCAAGGGCAGCATCGGCTCCGGAACGCGCCGTTCCACCGCCAGGAACAAGGCGAGCAGCACCACGGCTCCTGCAAGCGCTGTGATGATGAGTGGCGAACTCCAGGGATAGGTCTGGCCTCCCGTGGAGAGAGCGAACAGCAGTGCGCTCATGCCTACCGCGAACAGCAGAACGCCCCAGCCGTCGATCTGCGTCTTGCGGCGTACATTCTTCTCCTTCAGGAAGCGGGCGATGAAGAGCATCGCCAGCAGGCCGAACGGCAGATTGAAGACGAATACCCATCGCCAGCTCAAGTATTCGACCACATAGCCGCCGAGCAGCGGCCCGACCAGCGAGGAGATGCCCCAGACGGAGCTCAGCAGGCCCTGCGTCTTGGCCCGCTCTTCAATACTGTATGTATCGCCGATGATGGTGAACGTCATGGGAATGAGTGCGCCCGCCCCGATTCCCTGGAGTGCGCGGAACGCAACCAGCTGCTCCATGCTGCCGGACATGCCGCACAGCAGCGAGCCCGCCAGGAAGACGGCCGTCCCTCCGAGAAATACGGGCTTACGGCCGAACAGATCGCTGACCTTGCCGAAGATCGGCGTCGTTACCGCCATGGCAAGCAGATAGGCCGTAAAAATCCAGCTAAGCCACTGCATGCCTTCGAAGTCTCCGACGATCGCGGGTCCAGCGGGACCCGTAACCGTTCCTTCAATCGCGGCCAGAAAGGTAGCGAGCAGCACACCGGTCAAGATGAGGCCGCGTTCCGTTATTCTAGGTAATTTCATGAAATCGTAGTCCTTCTCTCTCTATCAGTATCATAAGTGCATGTATGCCTTCGGCAGCGGTCTCTCCGTTCAGACCATCGTCCCCCGCCATTCCCGCTGCAGAAGCGCATACATATCCACGTCGGCATATCCTTCGGCGGTATGCCGGTATTCGCGCAGCGTGCCCTCGCACCGGAAGCCGAGCGACGACATCAGCCGGCCAGCCCGGACGTTGCCCGGCTGACACAGCGCTTCGATCCGGTTTAGTCCCATCTCGCGGAAGCCGTATGGCACAATCAGCTCGAGGGCTTCGCGCATATAGCCCATGCCCTGGTACGATGAAGCAAGCTCGCAGCCGATCTCGCCGCGGTAGGCTCCCGCCAGCTGCCACTGATTATAACCGCAGCTGCCGATGACCTCCCCTTCGCGCAGCGTAATGCTCCACCGCAGACTCTCCTGCACGGCCTCCATCTCCAGAAGGACGCTGATCAGCGCTTCCGCCTCCCGCACCGACCCGGGAGGTACAATTCCGAGCCAACGCGCGGTTTCCGGATCACTCCAGCAGCGGAGAAGCGAACCGGCGTCCTCGCGCCGCAGAGCGCGCAGCACAACCCGGCGTCCCGTCAGTATCGGCGCCATCCCGCCGGTCATCTCCATGGACTGCCCCTCCTTTTTTCCAACTTATCCATTATACTGCACCTTGGCTGACAAAAATAGCGTCCGAAAAGGCCGGCAGCCGCCGGGTCCCTTCAGACGCCATCGTTATCCTTCGTATGCATACGTACCGTAATCAGGCAATCCTCGCCCCGTGTTACTCCGCCTTGACCGCAGCTTTGGCCGGTTTAAGAACCTCGCTGCACAGCAGCTCAAGCTTGGCCCGAATCTCCTTGAACTCCTCGATTCCCGTACCCGTAATGCTGTACTCCTCGCCATGGGCGGTCAGAAAGTTGTCCTGCGTCAGCCGTTCCAGTTCCTGTTTGACTTCCCGCTCGCCAATACGATACCCGAAATTCTCAAGCTCATTCTGCATATCCGTCACCGTCAGGTTCCGTGCGCGGGCGTTATAGAGCATGTGAATTCCAATAAACATGTTCTGAACATCAGCTCGCATATAATAACTCCTTCCGGCCATTTAAGCCTCTCATTCGTAAGGGATATTCATGAAGTAATTACCCTTTGACCGGGCTAGGGAAACACAAGGCCAACACCGAAACAGAACACATTAAAGCTATTATTTGACAAAACAATCCGGGGGCTTGACGGCTGCTCAAAAGCTGTACTATGTTGATTATTACAACCACTTTACGAAAGAGACAGACTTTCCCCACAGAAAGGTGATGCTCCATGTTTCAGGCCATGCCCTATGACGGAACGCGCAGCGAACGGTTCGCCTCCGTTCTCTCCCAGCTGGAAGCGTTAATCAAAGATGAACCGAACTCAATCGCCAACCTGGCGAATGCTTCGGCGCTGCTTAAATTCTCTATGGCGGATACGAATTGGGCGGGCTTCTACCTCTTCGACGGCACCGAGCTTGTCCTGGGTCCGTTTCAAGGTCTGCCTGCGTGTATCCGCATCCCGCTCGGGCGCGGCGTCTGCGGCACAGCCGCGCAGGATCGCCGGACGCTTGTCGTGGACGATGTGCATGCCTTCCCGGGACATATCGCCTGCGACGCCGCATCCAACAGTGAAATCGTCGTGCCTCTGATCAAAGAAGGACGGCTGATTGGCGTCATGGACATCGACAGTCCGCTGAAGCACCGCTTTGACGACGAAGAACGGCGTTTCCTGGAACGCTTCGCTTCCATAGTGGTCGACGTGCTGTAGTCCGTCCTTTATCCCTTATATTCATATTTCCCAAGCAAACGCCAAACGGCTGTGCTCCTATTCGGAGTACAGCCGTTTGATGTGTAACGGGCTTATGAAAGCTGCCCGGATTAATCCAGCGGAATCGGCCGAATGTTCCAGATTTCGGACGCATAGCGGCTGATCGTGTTGTCGCTGGAGAACTTGCCGGAATGGGCGATGTTGATAATCGACTTCTTCAGCCATTCGCTGCGGTTGCGGTAGGCCCGGTCAATCTCGACATGCGTCTCGACATAGCCCGGGAAGTCCTTCAGCACGAAGAACTCGTCGTTGTTGTCGAGCAGCGAGCGGTAAATATTCTCGAAATCCTGATGATAGCAGCAGATCGGCCCCGGTGTAATCAATTGCTCCAATACCTCTTTGATCCGGCTGTCACTATTGTACATGTCGCGGGCGTAATAGCCGCCGTACTGGTAGTAATCCATAACCTGCTGGGCGCTCAGCCCGAACAGGAACATGTTGCCGTCTCCGACCATTTCATGCATTTCGACATTCGCTCCATCGAGCGTACCGACCGTCAGCGCTCCATTCATCATGAATTTCATGTTGCCGGTTCCGGAGGCTTCCTTACTCGCGGTCGAGATCTGTTCGCTAATATCCGCCGCCGGGATAATCTTCTCGGCCAGCGAGACGGAGTAGTTCTCCAGGAAGAATATCCGGATCTTGCCGTTCACGTCCTTGTCCTTCTGCACGATGTCGGCCACGGTGTTGATCAGCTTGATGATCCGCTTCGCCAGATGGTAGCTCGGGGCAGCCTTGGCCCCAAAGATAAAGGTACGCGGCACCATGTCGAGACCCGGGCTGGCCTTGATCTGGTTGTAGAGATGGATGATGTGCAGAATATTGAGCAGCTGACGCTTGTAGGCGTGCAGGCGCTTGACCTGAACATCGAAGATGGAGTCCGGATCGACGTCGGTATGATGCTTGTTCTTGATGTACTCCGCCAGCCGCAGCTTGTTGCTCCGCTTGATCTCCCCGATCTTCTGCTGGAAGGAGGCATCCTCGCAGAGCTTGATCAGGCCGATCATTTCCTGCGGATGACGCATCCAGCGCGGCCCGATCGCTTCGGTGATGAGCGACGCCAGCTCGGGATTGGCATGCATGAGCCACCGCCGGTGGGTAATGCCGTTGGTCTTGTTGTTGAAGCGGTGCGGATAAAATTCATCGAACAGCTTCATTTCCCTTTTCCGTAAAATATCGGTGTGAAGCGCCGCCACTCCATTGACGCTGTGGCTCGCCACAATGGCCAGATGCGCCATCCGGACCTGGTCGCCGTAAATGATCGCCATCTGTGAAATCCGGTTCTGATCCCCCGGATATCGGTCCAGAAGCTGGGCGCAGAATCTCGCGTTAATCTCTTCAATGATCATATGAACACGAGGCAGAAGCTCCCGTACCATATTCACCGGCCATTTCTCCAGCGCCTCGCTGAGAATGGTATGGTTCGTATAGGAGACCATGCGCGTTGTCATGCTCCAGGCTTCATCCCACTCCAGGCCTTTATCGTCCATCAGAATCCGCATCAGCTCCGGAATGACCAGGGTCGGATGCGTATCGTTGATATGCAGAGCCACCTTGTCCGGCAGCGCGGACAGAGGGAGGTTCAGCTTCGAGAAGGTACGCAGTATGCTCTGCAGGCCCGCGCTGCAGAGGAAATACTGCTGCTTCAGGCGAAGCAGCTTGCCTTCGTACTGGGAGTCGTCCGGATAGAGGAATTCCGAAATGGATTCCACGGAGCGCTTGTATTCCAGGAATTTATGATAATCAGTCCCTGCTTCAAGCCCTCTCGTCCGATCCGGCTGAAGGATGGATTCCGCGCTCCAGTTGCGGAGCGTGTTCACATGCCGCCGGTCCGCGCCGATAATCGGAATGTCATAAGCCACGGCGCGGACAGTCTCGTAGTCCTTGTGTTCAAAGGTAAGGCGGTCTCCGGTTTTACCGGTTTCGATCCGTCCCCAGAACCGGACATCGACGCTCTTGTCTTCCCGGCGAACCTCCCACACATTATCCTTCTGGAGCCATGTATCAGGAAGCTCGACCTGATACCCGTCCACAATTTTCTGCTCGAACAAGCCGTATTTGTACCGGATGCCGCAGCCATGTCCCGCATACTGCAGCGAAGCAAGTGAATCCAGGAAGCAGGCCGCCAGCCGGCCGAGCCCGCCGTTGCCGAGACCCGCATCCGCCTCCTGCTCCTCGATATCCTGAAGACGGAAGCCGAGATCGGCGAGTCCGTCCCGAACCATCTCCAGCACACCCATGTTCAGCAGATTGTTGCCGAGCAGGCGGCCAATCAGGAACTCCATCGAGAAGTAATAGACCTGCTTCTCCTGGCCGTTCTTGTATTTCTGGTTCGTATCGGCCCAGTTCCGCCCGATCTGGGCGCGGACCAGACTGCCAAGCACCTGATAAACGTCGGCATCCGAGGCTTCTTCCAGCGGCTTGCCCAAGCTTGAGACCAAACGATCGACAAACGCTTCTTTGAATGCTTCTTTATTGGTAAACAACTGGCAGTTTCCTCCTGATCTCCATATTCGGGATAACGGCTGCGCCGGAATTCCTTGCACTATTGTTCCTTACATCTTGCTGCTCTTGGCAATGACGAACGGGCGCTTGCTGTCGCCTACCAGAATCCGGTCCCGGCTCAACTGGACATCCTTGTCGAGAATCACATTCTCGATCACAGCATCCTCCTCGATCACGCACTTCTGCATGACGACGGAGTTGACGACCCTCGCTCCCTTATGAATCTGAACGCCGCGGAAGATGACGCTGTTCTCCACGGTCCCGGCGATCACGCAGCCATTCGCCACAAGCGAGTTGCTGACGTTCGCGCTCTCCAGATAACGGGTCGGCGCCTCGTACTTGATCTTGGTCTGGATCGGATTGTCCCGGAACAGGCTCAGGTACTCCTCCCGCTTCAGCAGCTCCAGACTGTTCTTGTAATAGCTGGCCACCGAATTGATGACGGCGTGATAGCCGGTATACTCATAGGCCGCGATCTTGAAATTGCCGCGTCTCTTCTGGATGGCATCCCGGAAGAAGTAGCTTTCGCCGTGGGCGATGCAGTATTCCACCTGCTGCAGAAAGAGCTCCTTCTCCATAATGAACAAATCCAGATAGACATTGGGATGGGTCTTCTCCTGGTGGATGTTCGTCACGAAGCCGTCTTCCCCGACCTCAAGCCGCAGGCAGGGATCATGCTCGGGCTGAAGCTGGTCGATCTTCTTGTAGACGAGCGTGACGTCAGCGCCTTTTTGAATATGATAATCAAACACTTTCTGGAAGTCGGCCGTATTGATATGCTGGCTTCCGGAATGCACGATATATTTGGCGGATGCCCGTTTGAAGAAGTCCAGGTTGTTATGATAATGCTGAAGATCCCCAAGCGACGTATCGGTCGGATCGTTCCAGTCCGGAGGCAGAATGAACAGCCCGCCATGCTTGCGGTTCATATCCCAGGACTTCCCGTCTCCCAGATGGTCCATCAGCGAACGGTATTTGCGGCGAACGAATACGCCAACGCTTTCAAGCTCGGCGTGCATCATATTGGACAGGACGAAATCGATCAGACGGTAACGGCTTGCAAAAGGCACAGCCGCCCCGCACCGGAAATAGGTCAATTCGTTCAAATGGTCCAATTCATGATCCAGATTGATTACTCCCATGAGCTGTTTCATTGAAATCCGTCCCCTTCTACTATGATTTATACGGTCTTGACCGGGATGGAGCGGCGTTTCTTGTTCCGGTTGTCGATCAGCAGAATTTCGTCCTCGTTCTCCCGCTCGGTTCCGATCTCCATGCCGTCCTCGATTACCGTGTTCTCGCTGATAATGGCTTTATGGATGCGGACATTCTGGCCGATCTTGACCTTCGGCATGATCACGGAATCCGTAATAACGCTGCCTTCTCCTACCTCAACGCCATAGAAGAGAACGGAATGCCGCACATGTCCGCAGACGATGCAGCCCTCGTTGATGATGGAGCCGGAGACGGATGCGCCCGGTGCGACATACTGGGCCGGCTGGTTCGGATTGCGTGTATAAATTCTCCAGGCAGGATCGTTCAGATTAAGAGGCGGATTGTCGCTCAAGAGGTCCATATTGGCTTCCCACAGGCTGTTGACCGTGCCGACGTCTCTCCAGTATCCCTTGAACGGATAGGCGTACATGGATCTGCCCTTGGAGAGCAGCGAAGGCAGAATATCCTTGCCGAAATCGTGGGAGGATGCCGGATTCTCGCCATCCTCCAGCAGGGCGCGGCGCAGAACATCCCATTTGAAAATGTAGACGCCCATGGAAGCCAGCGTGCTCTTCGGCTGGGCAGGCTTCTCTTCGAATTCGTAAATCTTCAGATCTTCTTCCGTATTCAAAATGCCGAACCGGCTCGCCTCCTCCATGGGGACGTCGATGACGGAGATTGTGCAGTCGGCGTTTCTGTCCTTATGGTATTCCAGCATGGCGTTGTAATTCATCTTGTATATATGATCGCCTGAAAGGATGAGTACATGCTCGGGATCGAACTGGTCGACGAATTTCAGATTGCGGTAAATGGCATCAGCGGTTCCCCGGTACCAGCTGCTGCCGTCTTCCTTCTCATGAGGAGGCAGGACGTAGACGCCCCCGTTCTTGCGGTTCAAATCCCAATCGCTGCCGATGCCGATATAGGAACTCAGTACGAGAGGTTCATATTGAGTCAAAACACCTACAGTGTCGATTCCCGAATTGGTGCAGTTGCTTAGCGGGAAATCGATAATGCGGTAGGTGCCTCCAAAATAAACAGCCGGTTTTGCAATCGATTTGGTCAAGCTCTTCAGTCTTTTCCCTTGACCTCCAGCCAAAAGCATGGCCACCATTTCCTTTTTCTTCATTAGGAAGAGCCTCCTTAACGTGGGGTAGTAAAGCTTCTTCAATGGATGAGATAAAATGAGTGGTTCGATGAACGGCAGATAAAGAGTTCACAATGCATGATATGGCGTGACAAAATGGAATAAACCGGTTGTTTCGAAATCGTACAGAGTTGATTGGAAATGCTGGGAAAATATTGATAACGGGGAATGATTTGAAAGGAACGAAAGCTGTTCCGGACCTACTTTAGGGGAGATTGGTCCGAAGGTTATATCCTTATTGTAAAGTGTTCGATATCCGCCGTCAAAACCCTTTCCCGCTTTTTTTGTTCGTTCAACCGCCAATCCATCATGCCAATTTTTGCAACCTGCTGCCCTATGTTATAATCGCTTCCAAAACCTCCGTGATGTGTGTTGTCCATCAAGAATTCGGAAGATCGCCGTTTTCTCCATATATTTAGGATTAACCATTTTGTTAGCGTATGATTGAACCAAGTTCTTCATGATTCAGGTATTTTTCAGCAAACATTTATGTTGTTATGCCATAATGGAGAAGCAATCGTTTGAACTTTCAGCATGGAGGAATCGACATGAAAGCTCACCAAGGCATCCGTCTTCTACTGGTGGACGATGAGCCTCATATTCTCCAGTTCCTGGAACTGGGGCTGATAAATGAAGGATTTGATGTAAGGACGGCGCAGGACGGCCTTTCCGCACTCTCGATCGCCGCCGATTTCAAGCCGCATGTGGCGATACTGGACATCATGATGCCGGGAATGGACGGCTTCGAGGTATGCCGGTATCTTCGGAACGAGGAGGCCGAGCTCGCCGTCATCATGCTGACGGCCAAGGACGAGGTCGATGACCGCGTCAAGGGGCTGTCCATCGGCGCCGACGATTATATGGTCAAGCCGTTCAGCTTCGAGGAGCTGCTGGCCCGTATTCAGGCGCGGCTGCGCAACCAGTTCCCCGGCCTGCTTGGCGAGGTGCGCTGCGGTCCCTTCCGGATTGATAGCCGGCGCAAGGAAATCCGCTTCAAGGACGAAGTGCTGGAGCTATCGCCGACGGAGTACGAGCTGCTGCAGTATATGGTCATCAATCACGGACTTGTACTGAGCAAGCCGATGATTCTAGACAAGGTGTGGGGCTATGACTTTGGAGGAGAGGAGAATATCGTGGAGGTGTATATCCGCTCCCTTCGCGAGAAGCTCGGAGACAAGGAGCATCGGATTATCCGCACGCTGCGCGGCGCGGGCTACCGGGTGGACCTTGTATGAAGAACCTGTTCTCGGCTGTCCGCAGCCGGATTCATCCTCCCCGCTCCCTCAGCAAGCAGCTGCTCGCCATCTCCCTGCTGATCCTGTCTGCTCTGCTGCTGCTGATCGGCATTTTCCAGTACGCCATTATGCGGAACTTCCTGTATTCGAGCCGGGCGGAAGCCATGCAGTCCCAAATCCGCTCCGTTCCCCGATTCTTTGAATCGCCATTCTTCTTTCAGGAGAACGGTGCTCTGTCTTCTCCGGAATCGGAGAGCGGCCCGGCAGGCGGCGGTGAGGGCGGCGGCGGAACCCCGGAAGACGGCGCAGCCTCGGACGGGACGGCTGCCTCGGCATCTCCCGCTCCCGACGCCATTGCCGGGCAGAGCCCGGATTCGGGCCAGGAAGGCGGATTCCCCGGAGGGTCATCAGGCCGCCGTCCCATTCTGCTCGACGCCGACATGACGATCGCCATGTACACGGCGGACGGCACCTTCACCGATCTGCAGCCGGAGTCGCTGGCGGCCTATCCCGCTCCGCGGATGAGCGACGCGGAATATGAGCAGCTGCTGAATAAGCACAAGCCCAGCAACCGCATGTCCGACGACTACAAGCTGCTGAAGGCGAGCGACGGCAGCGAGCAGCTCGCCGTGTTCATGACCTTCGGGCGCCCGGAGAATCCCACGGGCATCCTGCAGATGACCACGGCAACGGCTTCGCTGCGCAGCGTCATCATGCGTCAGCTGCTGACGTTCGTCGGCTTGTCCGCGGCCGCACTGGCTGGCGGGCTGCTGATCTACCTGCCCTCCATCAGGCGGGCGCTCTCCCCCTTGTCCAACATGGGCAGAACCGCCCAGGTCATCGACGCGGGCAATCTGGATGTCCGGTTCCCTGTCTCCCAAGGACAGACCGAGATCGACCAGCTGTCGCATTCGTTTAACGCGATGCTGGAGCGGCTGGAGTCCTCCTTCCGGAACGAGCGGGAAGCCAAGGAACAGATGCGCCGCTTCGCTGCCGACGCCTCGCATGAACTGCGGACTCCGCTGACCTCGATCCACGGGTTTCTGGAGGTGCTGCTCCGGGGAGCGGCCGAGAACAAGGATCAGCTATACAATGCGCTGAACAGCATGCACGGCGAATCGAGGCGCATCAACAAGCTGGTGGAGGATCTCCTCCTCCTCGCCCGGATGGACGGCGCGCCCCAGCTTCACGCCCGGGAGCTGGAGCTCGACCAGGTCATCGAGCAGATGCGCCCCCAACTGGAGATGCTGGCCGGAGAGCGCACTGTCGAATTCGACCTCTCCATCGGCATCAGAGGCGTCTATGACCCGGACAAAATCAAGCAGGTCGTGCTCAATCTGTTCCAGAACGCGGTTCAGCATACCGATCCGCAGAGCGGCAGGATCACCCTCTCTCTGCACGGGGCAGGCGCAAAGGCCGAACTGACCGTGAAGGACAACGGGAACGGCATCCCCGCCGAGCATCTTCCGCATGTCTTCGACCGGTTCTACCGCAGCGATCCTTCCCGGGCCCGCCGGTACGGCGGCTCCGGACTGGGCCTGTCGATCTCGAAGTCGATCGTCGAAGCGCATGGCGGCGAGATTTCCGTTACAAGCACGCCGGGGCGGGGCTCGGCATTCAACATCACGCTGCCCTGCCTCCAGGCATTGGCAATGAAGTCCCGGAACGAGCTATAATTAAATATTGAAGCAGGGTTTCATACCTAAACGTTCAGGAGGGATTCACATGTACGAAATCGCTGTAATCGGAGCCGGCCCGGCCGGCGCAAGCGCCGCTCTCTTCGCCGCCAAAGCGGGCAAGGAGACGCTGCTGATCGACAATGACAAGGGAATGACCCGCAGAGGCTGGTACGAGAACTATTACGGAATTTCCGAAATTGGAGGACCTGAGCTTGTAGAGACCGGCCATAAGCAGGCGGTCAAATTCGGAGCGAAGCTGGTAGCAGACCAGGCGACTTCCATCTCGAAGAGCGGCGAGGGCTTCACGATCCAGACGGAAAGCGGCGGGACCTACGAAGCCAAGCATGTGATTCTGGCAACCGGCGCGCTTACCGATCTGGCGGCTCAGTCGGGCGTTACGACCAAGGACGGCACGGAGCCGAGAATCAAGACGGTCGTCGCGGTGGACGCTGCCGGGAAGACGAATATCGAGGGCATTTGGGCAGCGGGAACGGTTGCCGGCGTAAGCGTCCATGCGATCATTACGGCGGGCGACGGCGCCAAGGTCGCGGTTAACGTCATCAGCGAGCTGAACGGCGCCCGCTATGTCGATCACGATGTGCTGAAGGCATAGTCAGCAAGCGGACTGGCCCTTGGTCTCCGAAGGGACAGGCACCCACAGTTCCACAATCGCACAATTGAAAGCAGGCCCCTTCCGGTTCGGGAAGGGGCCTGCTTTCAATTGTAATGGGCCGACAACCGGGCTGCGCCTTGGCGCAAAACCCGGTTGTACGTATGATTCGATTATGCGTATGATCCGATTATGCGTGCGATACAGTAACGTCCTGCGCCCTCTATTTACGCGCCGGACGCTTCAGGATGCGCACGCCGTACAGCGGCAGCTCCAGGCTGCCGGATACGGCCTCGCCGCTCTCGGCATCGGTGAAGGCCTCGCCGTCCAGCTCCACCTTCTCGGCGCGGCCCGAGAAATTGAGCAGGAACACGTATTCATGCTCCCCGTCAGTCCGAAGCTGGGCCGTTACTCCCTTCGGCAGCTCCGCATCCAGCGAGCGGAGGACGCCGGCTTCCTTCACGAGTCCGCCGTAGAAGGAATCATAGAAGGCCGGATCGCTGACCCGGGCGGCGAGGTAGTACGCCTTGCCGTCTCCTCTATGATTCACGGTGAGCGCCGGACGTCCGGCGTAGAAGTCATCGCCGTATACCGCGAGCGCCTCTGCGCCTTCGGTATGAATCAGCTCGCACAGCTCGCGGATTTCGAATTCGCCGCGAACAGCTGCGCCTTCGCCCATAACGAGCCGGTTGGACTGTTCATCATGCAGCCCGTCGATCTCTTCGGCCCAGATGCCAACCGTCTGCCGGAGCGGTCCCGGGAAGCCGCCGAGGTTCGTCAGATCGTTCTCGTCCACGATGCCGGACCAGTACGTTACCACCAGAGTTCCGCCATTCTGCACGAACTTGTCGATCGCTTCGCCCGTGCTTTCCCGCAGCAGATAAGCCATCGGCAGAATGAGCAGCTTGTAAGCCGAGAAATCGTCGTTCGAGCCGACGATGTCGGTTGGCACGCCCATTTCCCACAGTGCACGGTAATGCTGCAGGACGGTCTGCTCATAGTGCAGTCCACCGTTGCGCGGTCCCTGGGCATCGTTCACGGCCCAGCGGTTGTCCCAGTCGGCCAGAATGGCGGCTTCGGCCGGAACGGTTGTGCCGACAACCTCAGTCAGGCCGGCCAGTGTCTGCCCCAGCTCCGCAACGTCACGGAAGACGCGCGTATGCTCATGCCCGGCATGGTCGATTACTGCGCCGTGGAACTTCTCGCTCGCGCCCCGGCTCTTGCGCCATTGGAAATACTGGACCGTATCCGAGCCGTGAGCGACTGCCTGAAGCGAAGACAGCTTGTGCATCCCCGGCTTCTTCAGCTTGCTGACCGGCTGCCAGTTCGTGAGGCTCGGCGTGCTCTCCATCAGCATGAACGGCTTATGTTTCAGCGTCCGGAACATGTCATGGTTAAAGGCGAACCAGGAGGCGATATTGCCTTCCGAATCCGCTTCATGCCAGGTCGGATAAGCGTCCCAGGAGATGACGTCCACTTCCTTCGCGAACTCGCGGTAGTCTAATCCGTAGAACCAGTCCATAAAATTGGTCGTGCAGGGCAGGTCCGGATTCGCAGCTTTGAGCGGCACAATCTCATGTTTATAGAAATCAATCGTCTGGTCGGACACGAAGCGCCGCCAGTCCAGGTTTTGTCCGTGCACCATGCTCTCGCCGTGCGGAGACGGAGACTCGACCTGGGACCATGAGGTGTACGTATGGCTCCAGAACTTCGTCCACCAGGCCATGTTCAGGGCATCCAGGTTGCCGTATTTCTTCTTCAGCCAGCCCCGGAACGCCTCCTGGCAGTAATCGCAGTGGCATTCTCCGCCGTATTCGTTGGAGATATGCCAGCCGATGACAGCCGGATGATCCGAATACCGCTCGGCCAGTCTGCTGTTGATGATCGTCGTCTTCTCGCGGTAGACCGGGGAGGTCATGCAGTGATTATGGCGCATGCCGTGCAGGTTGCGGACACGGTTCTTCTCCACGCGCAGCACTTCCGGGTACTTCTCCGACATCCAGGCCGGACGGGCGCCTGTCGGAGTGGCCAGCCAGGCGTAAATTCCATTAGCGGCGAACCGGTCCAGCACCTGATCCAGCCAGCCGAATTCGAATACGCCTTCCTCCGGCTCAAGCATTGACCAGGAGAAAATGCCGATAGCCATCACATTGCAGCCGGCCAGCTTCATCATCCGGATATCTTCCTCCAGCACCTGCGGATCATGCAGCCACTGGTCGGGATTATAATCGGCTCCATGCATAAAGACGGGCAGCTTCGGGCTGATGGGCGGGAATTTAACAGTCATGGGTTTCTCTCCTTTGTGTGGGTTGTTAAGATTCAAGAACGGCCGAAGCCCATAAAGGCAAAGGGGAGACCATGGTCTCCCCCGTTTCCTAAGGCTTCCTTGTTCCGCTTCGCCTTGCGGCTCGCCGGACGGCCTTGTCTAATGAATACCTTACGGGCCTTGCCTGCCTGTATTCTCTTGGGTCTGCCTTCGCTTACTTCTTACTTGGACTGGTTAGCCAGGAAAGTGTCGATTTGCTTCTGCAGCTCGGTCTGGATCTTGTCGATGCCGGCCGATTTCAACTGGCTGACCAGATCCTTCTGGCCTTTATCCAGATCGTCGATCAGACCGTATTCCAGCGGAATCGCATATCGGAGCATGACGTTGCCTACATTGGCGACTTCGGTCTTCACGTTGGCATCGTCAAAGACGAATGTTTCCAGCGGGAAGTGGTACACGCTTTTCATCCAGGTATCCAGCATATCGTTGGCTTCCTGCGGGTAAGTCGAGCTCTGGCGGTTCAGCGGCGAGTTCCAGCCCCAGTTCGAGAAGCCTGTGTAGTTGGCGGCACTCGGACCCGGGTTGTACTTGTCATCGCCTACCGCCTCATAGTGCTTGCCGGAGATGCCGTACATCGTCAAGTCGTGGATTTCCTTGTCGTTCTGCAGCAGGTCGATCAGCATCAGCGCGCGCTCCGGATTCTTGGAGGTTGCATGGATAGCCATACCGTTCTGGGTGGAGATGGCGGCAAGCTTCTTCTTGGTCGGCGTCAGATCGGCAATCGCATATTGAACATCCGGCGTGTCGCGCTTCGCTTCTTCAATGTTCGCGGCAAGCGTACCGAGGTTCTGCGCATAGGAGGCAATCTTGCCTGCTTTCATATCCTGCCATACATCATTCTTATTGCTGACAATGTTCTTCGACCATGCCTTGCTGTCGGCGAGGTCTTTGTAGTATTTCAGCAGCTGCGTAAACTCGGGAGTATCGTATACATTGAATACTTTGCCTGTCGCATCGTCCAGCTTGTAAGCTAACGGAGTGTTGTAGTCAACCAGATTCCATTCGTTATTCTGTTCAAGCATGATCTGATCCAGCTCATGCCACTTCCAGCCGTCAGCCGGCTTGGCGCCAAAAGCGTTGATGCCTTTTTCACCAGCTGCAATCGCTTTCAGGTAAGCAGCATACGTTTCCGGACTGTTAACCGGCTGCAAATTGTACTTCTTGACGAGGTCTTCACGGATCAGCACCGCTTTGTCCGTTACTTCCGCATTATTGTTAGGAACCATGAACAGCTTGCCGTTCACCTTGGCCTGATCCCAAGCGACTTTATCCATGGCGGCATAGGTTTGCGGCGCGTATTTCTGCAGCATATCGTCGGTCAGCTCCAGGAAGCCGCCTTTCAGCGCCTGGTCGTTATAGTAAGCCCAGTTCGCCGTATATACCAGATCGAAATCTTCATTGGCCGCGAATTTCAGCGGGTATTTCTGGTTCCAGTCCGCCCAGTCCAGGAATTCGACGTCCACGGTAGCGTTGATTTTCTGCTTCAGCAGCGTATTCAATTTATCGAATACTTCGTTGTAATCCGCCGGCTGGCCGCCGACCAGAATCATTTTCAGCTTAACCTCTTTGGATGTATCCGCAGCCCCGTTGCTTGCCGACGCAGAAGCAGCCGGTGCGGTTCCCGCCGCGTCTGTAGCAGCCGTGCCACTGTTCGAATTTCCTCCGCCGCAGGCGGAGAGGGCCGCTGCCATCGCCATGGTCATGGACAACAGCAGCAAGGATGTCTTCTTTTTACGCATCGCTAAAATCCCCCTTAAAGATTTCATTCGTATAAATCAGGACTACTCTATATTGATAACCAGGTTGCCCTGTGGTCATCCTTTGACTGCGCCGATGGTGAGACCTTGTACGAAGAAGCGCTGGATGAATGGATACGCCAGAAGGATCGGGCCTGTCGCCACAACGGTCATCGCCATCTTGAGGCTCTCCGTCGGCAGGTTGCCGGTAACTACCGCCCCGGACTGCATCATCGCTTTCCGCATGCCGTCCATATTGCCAAGCATCTTGTACAGGTAGTACTGCAGCGGCATCAATTCCGATTTGGAGACGAACAGCAGCGCGTTGTACCAGTCATTCCAGTAAGCAAGAGCGATGAATAATCCAATTGTAGCCAGAGCAGGCTTGGACAGTGGCAGGATCAGCGAGTAGTAGATCCGGAAATCGCCTGCGCCGTCGATTTTGGCCGATTCGGTAATGGCATCCGGTATGCTGCCCATGAACGATTTCATGACGATGATGTAGAAGACGTTCAGCAGCATCGGCAGAATCAGCACGACCAGCGTATCTTTCAGATGCAGATAGTTGACGATCATCAGATACCAAGGGACAAGTCCCCCGTTGAACAGCGTCGTGAAGAAGAAGAAGAACGAGAACTTGTTCCGCCATCTGAAATCGCGCCGGGTCAGCACATAAGCCGTCATGGACGTCAGGAACAGTCCCATCAGCGTACCGATCGCCGTTACCGCAATTGTCACTCCATACGCTTTCAACATATCCTTCGGGAATTCGAAGAGAATGCGGTAAGCTTCAAGCGAGAAAGTGGACGGAATCAGCGAATAGCCGTTCAATGTGATGGCGGTCTCTTCCGTCAGCGAAGACGAAACGACCAGCCAGAATGGAAGCAGACAGAGCAGCGCAAGCAGCGTCAGCGAGACATAACCGATTACGGACAACAGGATTCGGTCGTTGTGGCGGATCTTTTTGCCCGCAGGCTGCGATCCGGCTCTGCTATCTGAGACAACAGTACTCATCTTAAGTTCCCCTCCTTTATTAGAACAGTGCGCGATCTTTATCGTATTTGCGGACCGCGAAGTTGGCCAGCATGATCGTGACGAAGCCGAGAACCGACTGGAAGAAACCGGCGGCTGCCGACATCCCGATATCATTGGACGTGATCAGCGAGCGGAATACATAAGTGTCGATAACGTCGGTGGAGGAGAACAGCAGACCGTTGTTGCCCACCATGTTGTAGAACATCCCGAAGTCGCCTCTGAAGATGTTGCCTATCGCCAGCAGCACCAGGATGATGACCGTCGGCATCAGGTTCGGAATCGTAATGCGGAAGATCCGCTGGAAAATGTTCGCGCCGTCGATCTGGGCGGCTTCGTACATTTCCGTATCAATGCTCGTAATGGCGGCCAGGTACATGACTGAACCGTAGCCAAGCGTTTTCCAGGCGGTGACAATAACCAGGATGAACGGCCAATAGGACGGCGTGTTGTAAATGTCGATCTTGTCAAAGCCCAATGCAGTGAGCAGCGTATTCACAGTGCCTACGTCAAAGTTGAACAGGTTGTATGCGATAGCTCCAACGACAACCCAGGAGATGAAGTACGGCAGGAACATCAGTGTCTGGGTGATTTTGCGGAACCACTTGCCCGCCACTTCGAACAGCAGGATGCCGGCGAAGATCTGCAGCAGGTTGTTCACAATGATGAAAGCGATGTTATAAAGAGCCGTATTGCGCGTCACCCTCCAGGCGTCCCCCGATTCAAAGAAGAATCGGAAGTTGTCCAGCCCGTTCCAGGGGCTTCCGAAGACTCCCCCGCTGTAGTCGTATTTTTTGAAGGCCAACACAATCCCCGCCATGGGGATGTAGGCCAACAGGATGAAAAACAGAACGGCCGGAGTCAGCATCAGGAGCAGCGTCCGGTATTTTTTCAATTCGCCCCAAAAGCCTTGTCTCATCTTTTTCACTCCTCTTTCCCTTTCCTCGGTAACAACTCAAGTATACCCGGGCTAACCCTCGGGACGGGATTCAGCGGAGCAACTAAAAGTAATACTTTTTCTACGATCGGGATAACGCTTTCTTTATGGCCGGGTTCTGGAAAAAAGAAGAAAGGACGAGCTGCCGCCCGTCCCTAGCGATTATCTCCGCGTCTTGCCAAGACTTTGCGCAGCGGGCGCTATATTTTGTGCTTCTTGCGGTATTCGCCGGGTGTCATATTCATCGCCTGCTTGAACTGCCGGTTGAAGTAAATGATATTCTTGTAGCCCATCCGTTCCGCGACTTCATAAATTTTGAGCCCGGGATCGGCCAGCAGCTGGCATACCCGCGCGAGCCGCCGCTCGTTCAGGAAATCGCTGAAATGCGTCCCCGTCTCCTCTTTGAACAGATAACCCAGATAATTCGGCGTAAAGTCAAAATGCGCGGCCACTTCCTTCAGCGTCAGCTTCTGCTCCAGATTCTCCTCCACGTAGGAAATGATGCTGTCGATCAGCTTCCGCTTCTGCCGCTGGCGTTTGACGTAGAGCAGCTCGGACAGCTCGAAGAAGCGCCGGCGCAGCCAGGACAGAATGTCATGGACGGTCTCGAACTGGAACAGGAGATCCGGCTGGTGGGTATCCCATTTCAGCAGTTCGTACAGATTCTCGTTCATCGTCAGAAGCTCGGCATGGAGCCTCGACGTAATGCGTATGATCAGCTCGTACGCCTCATTGCGGCTGGACAGCGGCGCGTCGCCGCCGAAGAGCCTGAGCAGGCAGTCATCGATGGCGACCAGATCATATTCCTTGATCGCGACGATCATCTCATCCAGCCGCTCGTCGAAGCGGTCGCTCGTCTCCCCGGCCGGCGCTGCCGGTGCAGCCTCCCGGAGAAGGCGGTTCTTGCCAAGCAGCCATTTGGCGCTGAGCGCGGCCTGCGCTTTCTGGTAAGAGTCCCAGAGCCCCGCTTCGTCATCCGCAAAAGGGCCAACGGAAGCGGTCACGGTGAAGGATGTCTTCCGCTGAATATGGACGACCAGCTCCTGCAGCCCGGCAAGAAAATCATCCTCTTGCACCGAAGCCAGCAGCAGACAGCGCTCATGCGGAATGGCAATGCAGGTTCCAAGCTGATGCTCGGCGGCGAAAGACCGGATACAGGAAATGACCTCGCCCGTCTGGGCTCTCCTTGCCCGCTCGGAGCTGTCTCTCGTCTTCCATTCCACATCGTCAATCTCGATCAGCGCAGCGGCCGTTCCGCCTTCCAGAATCGGGGTCAGAAGACGCCGGACCCGCTCCACTTCCCTGTGCGCGGAATCGCCGTTCAGCCAGCGGAGAAGCAGCTCCTCGTTCACGAGCGACAAGGCTTCGGAGAACGTCCGGTCCTCTTCCCGTTCCTTCTCCACCTTCTTGCAGAGATCCGCCAGCGTCTCGTACAGCTCCGCGTCTTCTACGGGCTTAAGCAGATAGGCGGAGGCATTAAGCTCAATCGCCTGCTTGGCGTAATGGAAATCCTCATGCCCGCTAATAAATACGATTTTCACTTCGGGGTTGATTGCTTTCGCCTTGCGCGCAAAATCGGTGCCCGACATGATCGGCATGCGGATGTCCGAGAGAATCAGATCGATTCGCTCGCTCTCCATCACTTTGAGCGCATTGAAGCCATTGTTGGCCGCTCCGGCCACTTCGATATCAAGACCACTGTTCAGCACGCGGCGGCGCATCCATTCCAGATCAACCGCCTCGTCGTCCACAAGCAGCAAACTGACGCTCATCGTTATTCCCTCCTTGCCTGCCATCCGCGAGGGGCGGGTCCGGGCAGGGCAGAATATCCCCTTTCCCCCATCTTAGACCCGGTTCATCCGGAGCGGTATTGGGGGATTCAATAAAAACCAATACTTTTTCAAAGATACGCAGCCTCATCATCACGCCGGGCCGCATCCTCCGCGCTTTCATAGGGAAGCCGGATACGGACGGTAGTCCCGGCTCCATAAATACTGGCGATGGTCACGCCATAGCCTTGTCCGTATTTCAATTTGATGCGTTCATCCACGTTCTTCACTCCGTAGCCGCCGGTCTCGCTCTTGCCCGCAAGAATCCGTTCGACCGTATCCTCCCGCATGCCGATTCCGTTGTCGATCACCTTCAGCTCGATTTCGTCGCCGACTCGTCTTCCGGATATCCGGATCGCGATGGATTCGTCAAACCAGGCGTGCTTGAACACATTTTCCACGAACGGCTGCAAAATAACCTTGATGACGACAGCCTTCATAATCTCCGGCTCGACATCGACGTAGACCGCAAAGGCATCGGCGTACTTCACCTTCTGGATCTCCAGATAAGTCTCCACCTGCAGAAGCTCCTGCTCCATCTCGATCTCGACATGCCCCTGATTCAGAGTCAGGCGATAGAAGCGGGACAGCCCCTGCACCATCTCCGTTACCTTCCGCGTCTCTCCCAAATTGGCCAGGCTGCTGATCGTGGATAGCGTATTATACAGAAAATGCGGGTTGATCTGCGACTGGAGCGCCTCCAGCTCCGCCTGCTTGCGTTTGATGTCCTGGACATACACGCTGCTGATCAAATCCTGAATGTTCTTCGCCATGATATTAAAAGCGTCGGCAATCTGCCGGAATTCGTCATTCCCCGAGAAGCGGATGCGCTTCTGGAAGTTGCCTTCCTGGAAGGAGCGGACCAGCGTAACGATTCGCGACATTTTGCGTCCGGACAGGCGGGCGACCAGCAGGCCGATGCAGGCCATAACGAGGAAGCTGATGGCGCACACGGCGAAGATGATCCGCTGCATTTTGCCCGCGTCCTTGTGCAGGTAGGAAGGCGGGACGACGGCCTCGATGTAGAAGCCGCTGTCTTTAATCGTCTCCTGCAGGGTCAGAAACCGGTCGTTCACCTGTTTGTCGTCGCCATCCCCTCTCTGAAAAATAATCTCGTTCGTATCCGACTTCCGCAGCCGCACCGTAACGCCCTGATCGACCGGGAATGTA
>RCUS01000176.1_pt1 | contig 48630 bp, 41 predicted proteins | sample 2166221 | NCBI WGS metagenome assembly RCUS01 (sample SAMN09932758, study PRJNA488358) | compost metagenome | isolation source: compost soil in cyclohexanecarboxylic | place: Germany: Experimental Botanical Garden
TCCCGGCGAGGAAGCCGATCCGGCAGCCCGCCATGTTGAAGCTCTTCGAGAAGGAATGGAACTCCACCGCTGTCTCACTCGCGCCCGGAACCTGAAGAATGCTGACCGGCCGGTAACCGTCGAAGCCCATCTCCGAGTAGGCCAGATCATGGACAACGAGCAAATCCCATCTCCGGGCGAGCGTTATCAGTCTTTCGAAGAAGGCGAGATCCGCTTTGACCGACACCGGATTCCCCGGGAAGTTCAGCAGGATGAACGAAGCCCGCTCCAGCACCTCCGCCGGAATGGCGTCCAGATCCGGCAGGAAGCCGTTCTCCGCCTTAAGGGGTAGCGGCCATTTCTCCACGCCCGCTACCGCCAGCGCTCCCGAATAGATCGGATACCCGGGATCGGGCACAATCGCGACATCTCCCGGATTGCATACAGCCAGCGCCAGATGAGACAGCCCGTCCTGCGAGCCCATCAGCGACAGCAGCTCGGTCTCGGGATCAACCTCAACGCCGAACCGGAAATCCATCCATTCCGCAGCCTTCCGGCGGAAAGCAAGTCCTCCCTCGGAGGACGGATAGGCATAGCTGTCCTCCCTGAGAACCGCTTCGCTGAGAACTCGGCGAATTTCGGGAGCCGGTCCGCGGTCCGGACTGCCGATGCCCAGATCGATAACATCGGCGCCCAACGCGGCCGCTTCGGCCTTCCAGGCCGCGACGTCCTGAAAGATGGAGGAACCAAGACGGGACAGCCGCTGAGCCCGCCATTTATTGTGGGAATTACTTATGGACAATGAAATACACCCGCCTGTTCATCTTATGCTAAGTCGGCACAGGGCCTTTTGGGACTACGTCGGCGCTGTGCCGCGATGCATCAACCTCACCAGTATAGCACTGTCTGCCACTTTCAGGCAGCGCTTGTCCCGAAATCTTCTGTCGCCTCTATATAACCCCAAATCAAAAGCCGGCCGGGACAAAGCATCCCGGGCCGGCAGATTGTCGGAATATCAAATTGTGCACTTGCTCTTCCTTTGTCCTAGTCTTACAGCGGTATTTCGCTCTTGATCGGCTCAAGCGCCTGCGAGTTGCCATAGACGGGACTTACGCGCTCAGCCGGACGGCACCATTTCACACCGTTGGCGATTACCCGCTGAATGTCCGGGTGATAATAAGTCGGATACGTCTCGTGGCCCGGCTGGAAGTAAAAAATCTTGCCCTTCCCCCTGCGGTATGTGGAACCGCTCGGGAAGACATTGCCTCCCTCGAACCAGCCGACGAAGATCAATTCATCCGGCGCCGGCACGTCAAAATGGGCTCCGTACATCTCTTCATGCGCAAGCTCGATATATTCGCCGATGCCTTCCGCAATTTCATGGCTCGGGTTCATCACCCACAAGCGTTCCTTCTCCCCGGCTTCACGCCACTTCAAATCACAGCTCGTGCCCATCAGCTTAATGAATATTTTGGACATATGTCCCGAATGCAGCACCACCAGCCCCATGCCTTCCAGAACGCGCCGGTGGATGCGCTCCACAACCTCGTCGCTGACTTCCTTATGGGCGACATGGCCCCACCATACCAGCACATCCGTGTGGTTCAGCACTTCCTCGCTCAGCCCGTGCTCCGGCTCATCCAGCGTGGCCGTTCCAGCTTCCATCCCCGCTTCCTGTAGAAAGCCTGCAATTACCCGGTGGATACCCTCCGGATAGACGGCGCGGACGGCTTCGCTCTCGCGTTCGTGGCGGAATTCGTTCCATACGGTTACTTTTAACATGACTGCTCTCCCCTGTTCCCAAGTGAATGGATTAACAATCCTTATCATACATCCCGGAGAATGCGCTTTCCTCCAGGATTCCTGCCGAATTATTCCCGGATATTGTCCTTTCGGTATTTCAACGGCGATATTCCGGCCGATTCTTTGAATAAATGATGAAAGGTTTTGACGCTTCCGAACCCTGCGGCCTCCGCAACCTCCGCCATCGGAGCGTCCCCGCTGAGCAGCATCCATTTCGCTTTGCTCAGCCTGTACTCGTTAAGGAAAGCGATGAAGGTCATCCCTGTGCTGCGTTTGAATAGCTTCGTAAAATAGTATGGGCTGAAGCCCATATGCCCCGCGACCTCTCCCAGCGTCACCGGCTCGCGGTAATGTTCCTCGACATAAGCGAAAATTCGCTGCAGCTTCTCCAGCGTTTCCCTGGACCTGGTGGACGATTGCACCGACAATTTGGACTGCCGCTGCATTCCGCTTCTCGGCACCTCGCGGATTAACAGCGCCAGCATTTCCAGCAGCCTCGCCTTGATTATGTAGACATAGCCCTCGCTTCGGCTTGTATTCTCACGGTGGATATCGAGAATGATCCCTCGCATCCGGTCCATCAGCCCCTTCGGCCAATTCCGGCCAGCATGCTCCATCCCTGCGAATACCTCTCTCAAGGAATACCCTCCGGCTGCCGGCATTGAGAGATCCTGGAACAAGCTCAAATCGAACTGAATAATGATCCGTTCGCTTCCGGGCGACACCAGCACATAGTGAACATCGCCGCCCGCCACGAAATGAATATCGCCCTCTTGCATTCGAATGGGCATGTCGTTCACGCCAAGGTCAACTGTCCCCCTGCTGACATAAATGATCTCAATCTCCTTGTGCCAGTGGGGATAACAGAGCCGGTCTCCGTCGTTCACGAAGCTGCGGAACGGAAAATGCCGGTCCAGCCTCGGAATTTCCAAATACAGTTTCATGCCTTCGCTCACCTTTATCCTGAAGTCGGTCTGATACTGATGATAAGGCAGCACAGAGGCTAAGGAAACAAATTTTTTAACGGGGCGGTGCGAAAAAGAAGACTCATCCCTGTGCCTGGGACTCGGTCCCGGTCCGTGAACGCTTCGGACGAAATCTGGAGGCGGCAAGGAGAATTAGCGGAAGCAAAATTCCGTTCAGGATATCCCAATAGATGTAATCCTCATTGATGGTAAACATGTAATATGTGATGTTCGGTGAGATCACATAAGCGAGCCCAAACAGCAGGAATGCTCCGGGAATAACGAGCGGCTTCTCTTCCTGAAGCCTGCACAGCCGGGCAAGTCCATTCAAAAAAGAGAACTGGTATATCGTGCACTTGAAGAAGACGCCGAACATCCAGTTTATGGCCAGAATGACCTCCACCCGCTCCAGAAAATGACCGATGTTGACGGTTTGCGCAAGGATGTAGGATGGATACAATTCATTGCCGGTGTAGTACGGGCCAAGCACAAGCAGACACCACAGTACGACCAAGAGCAGCATCAGCCCGCCGATCAGACCCGCGATCAGCAAATCCCGTCGCGTGTGCCTGCTGTGGCGGATGAACGGGAACAGCATCAGCAGGAAGCAGCTTTCGCCGAACGGATAAGCGATGGAGTACATGGCGCCTTCCGCAATATGAAGCGGCCCTTTACCCATTAGAGGTAAGATATGCCCGGTATCGATATCCTTGGTCGTCAGAAGAAGCATGAGGAGAAGTCCCGCCATAAAGGTAAAGAAGAAGATCTCCGCCGATCTCGCAATCGGCTCAATCCCCTTCAAGACCGCAAAGGACACGCATACCGTCCCTGTAAACATCAGGAAACGCATCGGGGTATCCGTCAGAACATGCGTATTGATAAAATCGACCGCCTCCCGCAGGACTAGAGCGGCCCCCATCATGAAATACAGAAGGTACCAGGCCGCAACCAGGCTGCCGGCCCATTTGCCGAGAAGCGTCCGGGAGATTTCGATCAAGGAGCTCCCGGGATATTTTTGGCACAGCGTATACATCAGCCATAACGTCAGGAGGCCGACCGGCAGGCCGGACAGTACGGAAATCCAGCCCGAGGCTCCCGCCGAAGAGGCAACGACTGTGGGGAGAGTGAACAAATTGTCTCCTACAATGACATAGATGAGCAGCAGCCCGATCTGGCGTGTTCCGATGGTTTGAGCGGCAGCGCTGTTCACGTGTATTCACATCCTTTCAAGCTGGGGGAAACAGGGAACTCATGAGCAGACGCAGCGGCTTAAACAGAACGAATATCATTTGGAGGGGGCTTGGCAGCACCTTGCCGCTGGCTGCAACTCCGGCACACGTGATAGCAGCCAGCGACAATGCCCCGCATACGGCGGCATCCTTGAACAGACGCTTCCGGATGAGGGGAATCAGTTCCCGCGCACCCGCAGCGAGAGCCAGAAGAACGACCGTAACCATCAGCATGTTACTATTCCTCCTCCATGAATTGTTTGACGGAATGTCCCGACGTTCCGATCCGGTTGATATGAACTTTCACGTGACAGTGCACCTCAAGCTCCTCCAGCCTTCCATTCCAGCCATTCTTCAATGTTCTCCAGAGACGGGGCTTATGCCTGGCGATTTCCTCACCGAATCCGAGAATGTCCGAATGCAATCTATGTTTCTCCGCTTCGATTGCGGCATTCATAAGCTGGATGATCTTCTCCTCCGATTCCCGCTCGATCCTATGCAGCGTTTCCATTTCCGTTACGTCCGCAGTGCTGGAATTGTCGTCCACATTCACGGTATTCTTTACATGTATATCGAAGACGGGCTTGCCGTTCTTTTCGCTGACTGAGATTCGGGTACGGCTGTTCGTCGCTTCCAGCAGTGTTTTACCGCCGTCCATTTTAATATGGCCCACCGAGTTCTGAATCTGATTCGTAATGTAGTTATACCCTTTGGATTCGTCCTCCCCCAGCCAGCCCACGAGCTTGTCTTTGCGGAAGACAGCCAGATTGTGGTAGGACAGTCTTGCCGGAGGGAGCACCTTCGATATATTTTTGACATCCTCCCCCAATTTGTCGTCACCTTCCAGTGTCAAGCCGGTCAGCACGGCCTCCCTGCCTGACTGTATAACCCGATTGATTAGCTCCCGCATATCAACGGTCGATGTCGGAGAATAGTAGCCGTTGGATACCGTTAGCGAATTGTACAGCTTGTTGGCGGGAATCCGTTCAAGCGAAGTCGTGATTTTCAGCGCCTCTTGCGCTTCCATGCCTTTGGCGACCATTACAAAAAAATTCCCTCTTACCCGAGGCTCCCGGTTAAAAAAATCGAGCACATCTCCGATCCCCTCTCTTGCGAGCTGCTCTCCGAATATCAGAATTCTTAAATGCGCCAAATAGACACGGCGGGGACTGCCGATCGTCATCTTCCGAAGCGCCTCAAAGACAGTCGGTGCACTCGCCTGGTACAGCGTCACCGGCGACGCTCCGGTACCGCCGATATTCGCGGCAATCTCTGCCGGAACCACCACCTGCGCCGACAATGTATACTGGTCTCCCGACTTGTCGATTCCTAGTGCAAGGGTTAGCGCAAGCTCGTTCAGTTCGCGCCGGTCCCAGCAGCCGGACAGCGGGAGACATAGCAGCAGCGGGCACAACAGGCCGATCACCAGCCTTTTCAGACACCCCCCAATCATGAGTTGCGCCCCTTTGGCTGGCGGATCCTGTCTCCGTGTCTGGCTGTAGAAGGCCGCTTGCGCTTAAAAGGCCATGGGACACGCAGAATGGTGTCCTTCCACGCTCCCTCCGGCGAGGGAGAAAGCGGGGTCATGTACGAGACACCCATCGAGCGTAGACTGGTGAGATGCAGCATCAGCAGCACAATGCCTGTGAAAATCCCCACCAGTCCTAAGGCTCCGGCCAACAGCATCATGCCGAAGCGAATGATGCGGACGGCTATGGACATGCTGACCGAGGGGATAACGAAGGAGGAGATCGCTGTTATGGACACGATGATGACCATAGCGGCGGAGACGATGCCCGCCTCCACCGCAGCCTGTCCAATGACCAGCGTCCCTACAATGGACACCGCCTGGCCGACTGTGCGGGGCATCCGGATTCCCGCTTCACGCAGCACTTCATAGACCATTTCCATCAGAAGCGCTTCGACGAATGCCGGGAAGGGCACACGCTCTCTCTGCGCCGCAAGCGATATGAGCATCGGCGTTGGCAGCATCTCCTGGTGAAAGGTGGTGAATGAAATGTACAATGCGGGAATCAGCATGGAAATGAACAACGCGGCCATACGGATAACCCGGATCAGTGTACTGATATCCGAACGCTGGTAATAATCCTCGGCCGACTGGAAGAATTGCACGAAGAGTGCGGGAACGATCAGCACAAAGGGCGTGCCGTCCACCAGAATCACGACTCTGCCCTCCAGCAGAGCCGCCGAGGCGGCATCGGGACGGTCTGTATTGAATACGGTGGGAATGGGGGTAAAGGAGGTTTCCTGGATAAACTCTTCGACATATCCGCTCTCCAGCACTCCGTCGATCTCAATTGCGTTCAGGCGTTTGCGAAGCTCGTCCAGCACCTCCGGTCTTACAATGCCGTTCATGTACATCACCGCTACCAGCGTCTGCGTCTCGGTTCCGAGATGATAGAACTCGGTCCAGAGATCGGTATTCTTGATTCGCTTCCGAACCAGGGAGAGATTGGTTCTGATATTCTCCGTGAAGCCCTCCATCGGACCTCTGACGACCGCCTGGGAGGTTGGTTCCGCAATTGCTCGCTCTTCCCCTCCGCCCGTTTCCATGGCAATGGCCCGGTGTTCTCCTTCTGCCAGCAGAATGCTTCGTCCTCCCATCAGACAGGCGAACAACCCTTTCTTGTCCTCAAGGAGCTGGCAATTCGTCGCAACCAGCACTTCCTCGGACAGATATGTGATCCAGTCCCAGGCAGGGCAATCCGGGCTATCGTTCTCTCTTCTCTGAAATCCGTTCCGGACGGGCGCAAGAAGGGCAGAGAGAATCATCTGCAGCAATTGAGTATCAATCATACCTTGCAGATATACGACAGCCGCCCGCCTGCTGCCCAATATCGTCAGCGTCTTCACCATCAGGTCGGCGCTGTTCCCCAAGGCACTGCGGATCATAGACAGCTTGGCATCGAGTCCGGCCTCAAGCCGGCCCCCGGATTGTGGATTATCACCGTTCACGGTCGCTCACCTCAATTAATGCGGACATTATGGATTCCGTTAATATGCGCCTCTTCTGGTAAAATATTCAGTCATAACGTCCGGTCAGGAGATCAGCTCCGACGCTTCCGCCTTCTCCGCCGCCGCCCGGATATACCGTTCCAGAGGCTGCTTGAGCGCCAGCCCAAGCACCAGCGCTATAGGGGCAAAAGCTGCCAGGCGGAGCGCATCCGAAGCTGCAGCTTCAGGCTGAATGCCCCCAACTGCTTCCCGCATAAGTCCGACGGCATACGTGAAAGGCATGAACGGATTCAGCATCTGGAAGAAGGGTCCTGCCGTGCTGACTGGGAAGGTTCCTCCCGAGCTGGAGAACTGGAGCACCATGAAGACAATTGCAATCCCCTTGCCGATATTGCCGAACACGGAGACGAGCGCATAGACAATCGTTACGAATACAAGGCTGACGAGCATGGCGAAGAGAACAAACATAAGCTTGTCGGCGGCATAGCCATGAAGGATATACAGATTGCCCAAAGATGCCGTCAAAGCCTGCAGGAGACCAACAGTCAGAAAAGTGAGCAACCGTCCGAGGAAAATCTGGTACGGCTTATACACCTTCCCCCGGTCGGGAACGCCAGTCTTGAGCAGGGCGACCATCAGCGTCCCTCCAACCCATAGCGACAGAACGAGATAGAACGGAGTCATAGCGGAGCCGTAATTCGGAATCGGGAACAGATTCTCTTCCTTCAGCGACACCGGATCAGCCAGAAAATCGCTCTGGGTCCGAATGTCGCCGCCAAGCAGCTGCGCAATCTCATCCAGATTCACTTCCCCCTTGATTTGCCGCACCGTGGATGCCGCGCGGCGGACAGCATTCTCCAGGCCGGGCAGGTCGTCGCGGGATATTTCGGCAGCTCTGCGGAGACCCTGCTCCGCGCTTGGAAGGATAGAAGCGATTACCCCAGGCCACTCCTTGGCGGCGGGAAGCTCTTTGCTGGCAAATTCCGCAGCGGAGCGAATTTTCTCCCCGGCGGCGGGAAGTCCCTCACGGATCGCAGGCAGAGCTTCCGTGAGAAGCGGTTCGAGCTCCTCTTGGCGGCGCGCAATGCTGTCAGCGGCATCGTGTATGACAGTTTGGACAGCTTGAATCCGGGGGCGCAGCTCTTCCAGGCCGGCAAGACCGGCTTCCGCAGAAGATGATGCCCGGTCAAGCACATCCGTCGGCGACGCACCTCCTTGCGCTCCTTCGCTTTGATTGGCTTGCCCGCCGGAGTTCTGACCGCTGGCAGTCCCCTCCGATCCGGAGCTTTCCGCTTCCGGCAGTCGCTTACGCGCCTCGGCGATACCGGCGGCAGTTGCTGCGAGCACACTCTCCGCCTCATCCAGATCCGCGGAGACCTTCGCGAAATGCTGGTCAAGCTCTGCGACAAGCTCCGACGCCTGACCGATTTGCGCAAGCCTGTCCTCCAGCGACGGCAATTCCCCGGCGATTTCCTCCAAGGCTGGCCATCTTTCCTCCAGCCGGAGAAGCTCCGACGCCGCCCGCTCCGCATCCGGCAGTTTGGCTTGAAGTCCGGCTGCGGCTTCCGCAATCCGCTTCATCTCCGGAAGCTTGGATTCCAGCTTAATGATCGTCTTCCCGGCCTTCTCAATCTCGGGCAGCCGCCCTTCAAGCGTGAACAGCCCCTGCTCCACCCTCCGGATCACAGGAAGCTCGGACTGGAACTCCTTGCCGGCCCGCTTCAGCACGGACAGGACGGTCATGCTCACAGTTTCGGTGAAGTTCCGGTCAATTTGCGAGGTGACGGAGGAAGCGCCTTTGGCGGTAATCTTGGGCGCGATCGCGTTGATTTTTTCATTCACTGTATAGATCAATTCCGGTTTGATGTAACGCCCTTCCAACATTCCCGCCATTCTCGCGGAGAAGTTCGCCGGAATGACAATAGAAGCATAGTAGCGCCCGTTGCGAACCCCATCAGACGCTTCTTGCGCACTTACGAAGCGCCATCCAAGACTGGTATTGGTGCGAAGGCTTTTGATCACCTCGTCTCCGATATTGAAGCTCATATCTCTGGCAGTGGCTCCCTTGTCTAGGCTGGCGACCGCTATCGGGATTCCGGATGTGTTGTTGTACGGGTCCCATACAGCAGCCACATTAACCCAGTCATAGACAGAAGGGAGCACAATCAGGGCGGCAATGAGCAGAGCAGCCATCGGCGCCTTGAATACCCGCTTCCAATCGCCTGCATAGATTTGTATGATATTCGACATGGCTTGCCTCCCAAGACAGACTGTTTCCGTTATTTACTATGTCCCTCAACGCTCTCTTTGATGAACCGGAATTTTCAACTCGCGAGGCTTATACATACTGGAGATTTGAAAATTAAAAATAAAGAGCCGCATCCCCGAAATCGAGATGCAGCCCTTTGGCTTGTCCGATGAACATCGCTATTTGGCGATGCTGTTTGTATGCTGTTAGTATGCCGTATTATTTTTTAAGCTGATCGGCCTTTCTCCAAGCGGCTATTAAATCGCCTGATCATCATGACAGGCTCAAGCTCCGGCATGATGAAGGACGGTCTGTGCCAGCAGCCGCCGAATTAGCGCGTGGATGCCCTTAAAATGATATCCCCAATCAGCATGATTTTCTCGAAATAATCTTCTTTGTTCCGTATTCTCTCCAACAGCCGGTCGACAGCCTTGGCCCCCATCGCCTCTCTGGGAACATGGACGGACGTAAGGGGAGGTACATGGTCCTCGGACAGAGGCGTATCGTCAAATCCGGTAACTGCGCATTCCCAAGGAATTGCAATCCCCCGCTCCCGCAGCGCTTTGCTCACCTCTACCGCGATGCTGTCATTGGCGCAAATGAAGACTTCCGGCAGCTCTTCCCGGGGAATGTCCATAATGAGATCATACTCACTCTTCCCCGACTTCAGGAGCGTTTCCATCTGTTGGTGAGGAATTCGATACTCTTCCAGGACCGTCTCGAACGCTCTCCAGCGCTCGCCGAAGCTATAAGCATAAGAAGGGTCGCCGACGAACTGGAATTTCTGGTAGTCCCGGCTGATCAGCTTGAGCATAAGCTTGCGCATCATATCGAAATTATCGGCGAATATCCCGTCGCATACAACCGCAGGATCAATATGATCGATCAGAACGAGAGGCACGTTCAAATCGCGGATCTGAAGGAGCGACTGTGTCGATACCGTTCCGACTCCGATTACGCCGAGCAGCGTCTCCGGATTCAGAATCCGCGTAATGCTCTCGCCCGAAGGCTGAGTCAGCGTGACAATATTGAGACCGGAATGCTCCAGCCGTTTGGATATGCCTTCAAAGACAACTCCCCAGAACTTGTTCTCCACATTCTGATAACGGATATTTGGAAACAGAATCACTACCGTACCCGTTATACCGGCGGTCTGGGGGACCTGAACCGATGGCGGCGAGACTCTGTTCGTATTGAAGAAACCCAGATTACCCGCTGTCCGGACAATATGCGCACGGGTCTTCTCGCTGACGCCGCTCTTTCCCGATAGCGCCCGCGATACAGCGAATTTGGATACCCCTGCCATATCGGCGATTTGCTGAATGGTTACCTTTCCTGCCAAATGGATGCACCTCATACTTTTTTGTCAACATGTTATCGTATGCATATATTATAGTTCATCTTACTGGCTGCATAACAAACGCGCAAGCGACAAATTTGTTAGGGTATCTTCCATCGGGGGGCGGACAGCGCCGTAGACGCAGTTGTTTCCGTCATCTGGGACTATTGTCTATAGAACAAAACAGAGCCGCCGGCAATCCGGCAGCTCTGTTTTTTGCAAAACTTTTAGATAATCTTAACAACTATCTTTCGTTAGTCACTTCGTCCAGATAAATCGTGGATGTTGTAGTGCCGGAAATGCCTTCAATTTTGAGCCCGATCGTTCTAACATCATTCAAGTCAGGGATATTATCCAGAGAGAAGGTTACTGTTGTGAAGCCGTCTGTCTGGGAATCAACCTGAGTGACGCCGTTTACTTTCCCGTTGTCATACCATGTCCATCCTGATCCGGTTTTGATGTACAGATAGACATTAACAGTACCCGATGACAATTTCACCTTTGCTTTCAAAGTCTTTGAGTTGCTGAGATCAAGGGATTGTTCGTTCTTCAACTCAAAGTTTATGCCAGCGTCCAATGTGAATGTCGTCTTGAGTGAATGCGTTCCTTCGGAAGCGAATTCATCGGTTACAGCAGGAGTCTGGGCAACCGTCGAACTGCTAACTTTCCAGTTATCTGCGTCTCCTGCTGCTTCGAAGCCATAAATAGTACCAGTTGGCAGACCGGTATCTTCTTCCGTCTCCGTTCCTACCGGAATGTCACCTTCCGCACCCTCTACAGCCTGAATATCATCGAAATAGAGTGTGCTCGACATGGAACTGGTATCGGTGGAGCCGTCAGGACGATTGATGTAAATCGCGAACTCGGTAACTTTCTTCGCGTTCACTGTGTCGAGCTTCTTGGCCTGGTTGGCGGCACTTTCCCAGGAAGCTACGGTGAAATCCTTGAACGGAATTTCAACCCAGCCTGCTTCAGTTCCCTGAAGAGATGGATAAGCTTCAAAGGAAACGCCGTTTGCTTTTACTTGAATGACAAGCTTATTGTTGCTGCCATCCGGAACAAGCCAGAACTTCAGCTTGCCAGTCTTCGACCAGTCGGCTGTTCCCAAGCTCTTAACGATGCCTGTATATCCCTGTCCCGCCAAGGTGTAATCCAGCTTCAATGCATAATCGCCGTTCTTGGCATGCGCACTATCCAGCGTAATGGAGTTGGCATCGCCCTTCGGAGTGTACGTATTGCCGAGCAGCGCATCGCTGCCTTTGTAACCCTCAAAGTTGTCTGCCAGAGTCGGGTCTGCAGGAGCGCTTGTGTAAGCATTAATCAGCCGAATGTTATCGATGTACAGAGGACCATCATAATTCAGGCTCTTGCCTACAAGCGACAGCTCCAGAGCAGCTGCGCTGTCAGTGACATCCTTGTCGTTCAGATCGATCGTAGCCGTATATTTGCCGTACACTGCATCACCTACAGTAACCTTTTCCAAGGAACTGAGATTGGCCGAATTGGATTCGAATTTTGTACCGGCCGGCGATACATAAACCGTTCCTTCTGCTGCTGCTGAAGTATCCCATTTCGCCGCTTCCTCTCCAGCGACCAGAGGAATCCATACGTCGAAGGAAATGCGGTTCACTTTCTTCAGATCAACGCTGTCTGCGATATCTGGAAGACCGATCTTGACTTCCTGCCAGGTGTCGCCGTAGACGAGACCTGTTACATTGGTCTGCAGCTTCCCGTCTCCGTTCCAGACTGCATGCTCGAAGGAAGCCGTCATGTTGCCGGATTGTGACCAGACACCCGCGCTCTGTACACCCGTGATATCGTTATCGAAGGTGAACTGTTTGAGCGTGATTTCCGTAATGTTCAAATATACCGTAATGGTCTGCTGTATTACTGAACCATCTGCGGCGTAGGCCTTCACCGTCAACTGGACAGCTTCGCCGTTCAAGTCTGCCGATGGCTGCCAGGCCGCCGAATAGAAGCCCTGGCTGTCCAGCGTCATTTCATGCTCGGTATCCGAACCTTGAACGAGATAGACTACCTTGGCAGGCTGCGTCTCCAGAATTTTCGCACGGACAGTCGTCGTTTCCTTCTGAATTGTAGTCTGAGCTACCGGACTAACGATATGCAGGAATGGCTTCTCTTCCTCTGTCGCTACATTCTTATTGTAGACGCCACTCAATTCGCGGTCGAAATAAGTGTAATCATCATTGTAGTAGTCCGTGAAATCCGGAAGCAGCTCATGATCGCCATATTCCGGCGAATTGCGATAAGGAACATAAATCGAGTTGGAGTTGAAGTTCGCCCAAGTCAGCATGTAAGCCATGCGTGATGCATCTGGATCCGACTTCAACGCATCAACCAGCTTCGTATAGAATTTCAGATCGGCTGTACCGGTTGGCTTCACATTGGCGTACCCAAACTCGGTAAATGCAGCGATTTTACCTTTGTTGTCCGCAAGCTGGGAAATCAGCTTGGCATCCTTCACCACTCCATCGAACCAGGACTGGTTGTTTCCGTCATAATACGTATCGAACCCGAAGAGGTCAACATAATCATCGCCCGGATACGTTTTCAGGAAGGTATCCTCATTGCTGTTGAACGGGCTCCCCGGCGAGAATCCGTAGAGGAAGTTATGGACGCCCTTGATGTCGCGCAGATACTCGACTGTATAGCGGTAAATTTCCTGATACTGCTGGCTTGTCGTGAAGGTTGCGCCCCACCAGAACCAGTTACCGTTCTGTTCATGGAACGGACGGAAGATGACCGGAATCGGATTGCCGCTGTCGTCTTTCAGATTGAGTGCGAAATCGGCAATTTTGTCAAGGAACGCGTTATATTCCGCATTCTTGTCACCATCAGGAAGAATGTGGGAAACTACATTTCCTGTTGTGTCATAGAAATCCTTGCCGGTAACAAAGTTCGGCATATGGGAGCTGAGCGTCAGCACGCCGCCGGACTCATAGGCCGACTTCATCGAAGCGATCAATGCATCCCGATTCTGCTCGGGGGTGTTCGTGAGCGCTCCCGGCTTCTCAAAGCCTTCAAGACTCAGCGTATCCCATCCGTATACTGCCGGATTATCTCCAACAGCGGCGTATGTGTCCGACGTGACACCGTTAACCGGAGCAGACAGTGCTTCGTCTGTGGCATGCTGTTGACCGAACAGAATATGCTTGCCGCGGAGTTCATTCAGATAGACGAACAGAGAACGCGTGGCAGCGGAAGCATCCTTGTCCGCAAGGTTCACAGTCGCATCAGGAGTTACGGTCGGTGTAGCTGTAGCACTTGGCGTTGGACTTGCGGCCGGTGTTGCCGTCGGCGCTGGCGTAGCTTCTCCAGATGAACCTCCCGATGCCGGAGTTGCCGTCGCAGATGCTGTTGCCGTAGGTGCAACAATTTTGCCGCCGACCACCGATACGGTTCCATTGGACAAGACAGTTCCGTTAATGCTTACACTCGAAGCATTGATCGTTACGGTGCCGATATCGCCGTTTCCGGTAATGATCGAATTGGCAGCGTTTCCACTAATAACCAGGGTCCCGATCTTTGCTCCCGCCGGAATCACAATTTCACAAGGAGCGTTGAGCACCAGTTGATCAATAACGGCACCGCTCTCCAGTTCCAGCTTGGAGTTGCTGTTAACCGTTAACCCGGCAATCCGGGTCGTTCCGGAAGCCAGTACTCTGACACGTCCGTCCTTGCGATTGACGTTGAGCTCGTTCAGTGTGGAATTATTGAATGTGACGGTATGCTCGCCGCCGCCTGCAACCACCGTCTTGCCTTTTACGGTTACGCCGTCCAGCTTGGCGTCTCCGCTGCCGATGCCTGCGGTCAAATACAGATTGCCGCTAATTACAGCATCTTTGAGCACAGTTCCGGCATGCGGTACAACCGCGTTGCCGCTTACCGTTCCGCCGATTTGCTCACCGGCTGCCGGGAAATAACCGCTTACAATCCGATCGATCAAAGCGACTGTTTCAGCGCGTGTAATTTTACCCTTCGGCTGGAAGCTTCCGTCTTCGTATCCCTTGATTGCATCCGATAGTGCTGCTACGGCATCCTTGGCATAGGAGCTGATAGTCCCGGAATCCTTGAACGCGGAAACCGAAGCTGTCTGTGAGGAGCTTGCGCTCAGCTCAAAGATTCGGGCCAGCAGAGTGGCCGCATCCTGCCGGGTAATCTCCGTGGTTGCCAGCGCCTGGTTGCCGGAGAAGCCTTCATAATAACCGGCGTTCTTGGCAATCGCCAGCTGATCACTGTACCAGGCCGAAGCCGGAACGTCGGAGAAGTTGGCAGTTGCCTTGACGGACAGTCCAAACAGCTTGTTGAGTACGGTTACAAATTCGGCCCGGGTTATGCTTTGGTTCGGGTGGAATGTGCCGTCCCCATATCCGCTGATTACCCCGTTCGACGTCCACTTGGCAATGCTGGATGCCGCCCAATGTCCGGTCGCATCCTGGAAAGATGCGGCGGCAGCTTGAGCCGTTGTTGTCTTGCCCGTCTGAGCCATGGCCGGTGCAACAGCCGACATCAGCATTACCGCAGTCAGGGATGTTACAACGAGCTTACGAAACTTTTTCATGTATGCCTCCTGCTCTGTTATTTCAGATAGCTAAAACCTTTCCCGCCTTCATAACAATTAGCATATTTGTTTTTGTTTTGTTATCATCACCCCAATCATTAATAAGACTTGTACTGTTATGTAAGCGGTTTAGAAAAATTTTAACAGCATAATTCTAAAAAAAACAGGGTCTGTATTGCTTTTTATATGACTGTGTTTTCTTTCTTTACAAAACAACGACAAACTAACAAGCAAAACAATTCAAATTTGGAATCCGCTTTCATTTTATTGAATTATCCTAGCTACTCAAATAATCCCTCTCCCTTTCGCGTTCCCTTTACGTGGGTTCCCATTGCCCTGCCGCTTCTTTATGAAGAAAAGTGATTGCTATTGCGCCGCTGGGTTATATCCCAATCATTCGGCGAGGCGCAAACTAGAGCTAGTTAATGGCTCTTAACTTGAAGCAGCCGCTTTCGTAATCGAACTGCCGATAAGGAAGTGAAAGACTGACCGACATCAACCGATCACCGCCATAGACAGCGGACTCTTCCTTCCCCGCAACTTCATAATCGAAGAGCGGATTCAGGCCCGCAAGCTTCAAGCTCCGGCGACGCGGATTGGGCTCGGCCAGCACCCGGAAGTAGAAGACAAGCGCTTCACGCTTATCCTCGGACACGAACATCCAGGCCGTTTCGTTGCCCTCGAATGGACTCTTCAGCCGGTAGAGATCGCCCTGCTGGACAAGGCTGCGGATCTCCTTGTAATTGACAACCTGAGCCTTCACAAGCTCCTTCTCGTCACTGGTGAACTTAGTCAGATCGAGCTCATAGCCGAAGTTGCCCGACATGGCCACATCGCCCCGGAACCCAAGCGGCGTCATCCGGCCCACCTGATGATTCGGCACGGCCGATACATGCGCGCCGATGGCGCTGACGGGGTAGACCAGGCTCGTTCCGTACTGAATCTTGAGGCGTTCCACCCCGTCGGTGTTGTCGCTCGTCCAAGTCTGCAGCATATAGTGCAGCATACCAGGATCGAATCGTCCGCCGCCGCTGCAGCAGCTCTCGAATAAAATATCCGGGAACAGATATCGGCATGGGTTCGAACACGGCAGTCTTGTCCCATAAGAATATGATCCGGTTGGTTCCGGGGAAGAGCTTCCGGAGGAGAATATCTGAAGAGAAAATCTTCTATACAACTACATTCATGAAAAAGGGGATGCACTTAATGAGTATTCCTGCTTATCTCATTCACATGTCTGTCTGCCGGCTGTATAGATTTCCGATGCGAGAGATACTATCATTATTGTCTTGCAGAGGCCGTTTTGTCATAGATCATCCATATCGAATATGCATGCTTTCAACCGGGAACAGCCACCATTCCAAAATAGCATTGGTCCAATTCCATTTCATTGTAACCGCTTAGTTTTTATTGTATTTTGTTATCATTTTGTTATTCATCATATTTTGTCGAAGTAGTAATACCATAAATAAGGACAAGAAATAATAATACAATCCATTTAAAAGAGCGGTTTCAAACCATATAATAATCGATGTAAACGCTAACACCATAACGAAAAGGGGAGTATGAAGTGAAAAAGAAAACACTAATGTTTGGCTTAGCTACTACAATGTCGCTTTCCATGGTTTTGTCGGCTTGCGGTTCAGGCAATAACAACAACAGCAACAACGCATCGGCAACCACTCCAGCGACTGCTACTGACAGCGCTTCCGCGTCAGCCAAGCCTGCGGGAGACGGGTCCGATATCAAAGGAACCGTCACCTTCCTGACGAACCGGACGGACATGATCGGCAAGGAATACGACGAATATGTAAAGCGCTTCAACGAGAAATATCCGAACATCAAAGTTGAGTTCGAAGGCTCCCAAACTGACTATAACCAGCAGATGAAGGTCAGAATGGCGAGCGGCGAGCTTCCGGACCTGATGTTCATTCCGACGATCCCGAACTCCGACCTTCCGAAATACTTCGCACCGCTGGACGACATGGGAATGAACGACCAGATCACGTTCAAAGATTTCAAATCCTTTGACGGCAAGCTGTACGGCATCACCTCCGGCAACTCCACTTCCGGTATTGTCTACAACAAGAAGGCATTCGCAGCAGCCGGAATTACCGAAGTACCGAAGACATGGGATGAATTCCTCGCAGCCTGCGACAAGCTGAAGCAGAAAGGCATTATCCCGCTGGCTTCCAACTTCAAGGACAAGTGGCCGCTGAACAACTGGGTATATGACGTGCCGCGTCTGATCGAGAACAACCCGGACTTCCCGAACACCAAGCTGAATACCGATACACCGTTTACTGCGGATAACGGCTATGGCAAAGCGTTCAGCCTGCTTCGTGAACTGAACGAAAAAGGATATCTGGAGAAAGACATCAACTCCACCAACTGGGAGCAATCCAAGAAGGACATCGCATCTGGCAAGTTCGCCATGTACTTCCTGGGCAACTGGGTAATCAACCAGGTTATCGGCGCTGGCGCAGCATCCGAAGATATCGGATTCTTCCCGCTTCCGATTGACAACTCCGGTAAGTTGAAAGCCGCTCTCTCTCCTGACTACTTCTATGCCATCAACAAAGACAGCAAGAATCTTGAAGCAACCAAGGCTTTCTTGAAATGGATGCTGACCGATTCCGGCTTTGAAGATTTCGCAGGCTTCATTTCTCCGCTGAAGGACAAGGAATCTTCCCTGGCACAGCTGAAGGAATTCCAGGCAACAGGCGTAGAGCTGCAGGAAGGTACTCCGGACAACGCCCAAGTTATGGATATTCAAAACAAGGCACAAATCGATATTCCGGCTATTATTCAGGAATACGTGCTTGCCAAAGATCCGCAATCTGTATTTGACAAGTGGAATACTGCTTGGGCTAAGGCCAAAAAGCAGGTTCTTGGACAATAATCGGGCGGGATTTGCCGCTCAGGTTGTAATTAGCTCGTAACCGTTCGCCGCAAAATGGATTATCGCTACCCCCGGATAATCCATTTTGCCGTAACGGAGTCCTCCCACAAGAAAGAAGGTAGACGGAGTGTTTGGAACCATGACTTATAATAAACAAAAAATACTGATCATTTGCTCGTTTCTCTTTATTCCCCTGCTTCTCCTGGCTACATTTACGTATTACCCGGCAATCAAACTGGTCTATTACAGTTTCACCAACTGGGACGGATACAGCCCCGAGAAACCCTGGGTCGGTCTGGCCAACTACCGCGAAGTATTTGCGAACTCGGATATATTCAAAGTCTTCGAACATAACTTTGCCTATTTCGTAATGGGCATTGTCCAAAATATTGTAGCGATCTACTTCGCTATCGTATTGAACAGTAAGCTGAAAGGGAAATATTTCTTCCGCATCCTCCTGTTCCTGCCTTACATCATGAATGGTGTCGCGGTTGCTTTCATGTTCGGCTTCGTGTTCGATACGACTAACGGATCGCTGAATCTTCTGCTCAGCAATTTGGGGCTTACGCACTTAAGTGAAACAAGCTGGCTTGGACGAGAGGGCCTGGTCAACTATTCACTGGCCTCCACCGGCTTATGGCGCTTCATGGGCTACAACATGGTCATTTATATTGCCTCTCTTCAGGCCATTCCAAAGGATATTTACGAAGCGGCCACGATCGACGGCGCCAATTCCATGCAGACGCTGTGGAGAATTACGCTGCCTAACATGAAGCCGGTTATTCAGCTTAACCTGTTCCTCACCGTAACCGGTGCGCTCGAAGTCTTCGACCTGCCGTTCGTCCTGACCAAAGGCGGTCCGGCGGGAGCGAGCCAGACATATGTAATGCGCGTCATCGATACCGCTTTTGCTTATAATAATTACGGTCTCGCCTCGGCGATGAGTATCATCCTGCTGATGTTCGTTGTTCTCGTACTTGGATTTCAGCAGCTTGTTCTTAACAGAGGAGGCGACAAATAATGCGGGATTCCATGTTCAAACCAATCAATCTTCTGAAATATTTGACACTCCTGTTCGGAGCATTCGTCGTCCTCTTTCCACCCTACGTTGTTGTCATTAACGCTTTTAAATCGACGGACGAGTTCAACAACAGCAACTCGATGGCGCTTCCCAACAGCTTCCTGAACTTTGACAACTTCAAGACAGTCTTCGAACGCGGCGGTCTGCTCAGCGGTTTCGGCAATATCATCTTAATTATTGTCGTTGCATTGACGCTGAACATTCTTTTCGGTACGATGGTGGCATATGTACTCGGCCGTTTCAGCTTCAAGCTGAAGCCTGTTATCTTCGCCGCTTATCTGGGTGCGACCGTCATCCCCAGTATTACAACCCAGGTTGCCACCTTCGGCATTATCAAGAGTCTCGGCCTGTATAACACAATGGGGGCGCCGATCATCCTGTATATCGGGGCGGACGTTATTCAGATCATTTTGTATCTGCAGTTTATCCGCAACATTCCGGTGGATCTGGATGAGGCGGCAATGGTGGAAGGCGCATCATTGTTTAAAATTTACCGCTCCATCATCTTCCCACTGCTGACGCCGGCGACGGCGACTCTGGTTATCCTGAAGACCATCAGCATTTACAACGACATGTATATTCCTTATCTGTACATGCCCAAGCAGAGTCTTGGCGTCGTCACCACCGTGCTCATGCGCTTCCAGGGTGTGAACTCCGCCGACTGGAACCTGATCTGTGCAGCCATCCTCCTGATCCTGCTGCCTACGGTTATCCTGTACTTGTTCTTGCAGCGGTACATCTTCGATGGCGTCGCCAACGGTGCGGTAAAATAACATAGAATATTGAATTTACTGAAACGGCTGCCCTATCCTGCATCAATGGGACTTGGGCATCCGTTTCTCATTGATTCAAGACTATAAGCGGCATACATCTTTGGGGGAAAGGGTTTTCAGCCATGATTTTTGGGTTCGGCAAGCTCATACAGAAATGTTGGATATTCCTCGCCAACCTGTCCATGGAGAAAAAACTGATTGTTATCTTTGTCTTCCTGCTGTCCTTGCCCATCACTTATGTAAGCTATCTGTCGGCCCATTCGATGAATAAAACCACTCTGCGCAATGCCACGGCCAACGCCGAGCAAATGACAACAAACGCAGGAGTTACGGTCGACCGTTATATCGCGGATTTGAAAGGCTCGACGCTCCTTCCGCTCTATAATACCGACGTCCAGTATTATATGGAGCAGCGGTATACGGATTGGGACAAGAATGTGAGCATCGGCAAATTTTTGGATTACCTCATCCATACGAAGCAGGAGATTACCGCCGTCTACCTGGTGGACAGTTTCGATTTCGTCTTCTACTACAAAATGGTAGGCATTAACCAGTTGGATACCGATGTTCAGCTTCCGCGCTGGAAGTCCCTGTTGAAGAATGCCGGAACCTCTCCCATTCTGGAGGGACGTCATACCGTTGACGTCAACCTCGGAGACAAGCGGGATGTGTTCAGTGTGCTGCGGACCGTACGTTCCACCAGCACGCTGGATGACATCGGCATGATCATTTTTGATATCGATATCCATATGTTCAGGGACATTCTGAAATCCGTCGATTCAGTAACCTTGGGGCGCTCGATTATTGTGGACAATAATGGCAAACTGGTATACACCAGCGGAGAAGGCTCTTCTTCCGATCAGCTCCAGGCGCTGCTGGCTCACGCGGGATCGTCAAACGGAAGTTATGAGTATACGAGGAATGGGGAGCGCTATCTCACCGCCTATTACGTTTCCTCGCAGACCGGATGGATTACGGCCGTCGACATACCGCTATCGAGCATTTTGTCGGGAATTAAGCAGAACCGCATGAAGCAGCTTGTGACGAATCTTCTCATTCTGTCCTTCGCCCTGTTCGTTGCAACCTTGTTCTCTTACGCACTGACGCGCCCGTTGAAATCCATGATCCGCCTGATGAAGCAAGTTCAGCACGGCAATCTGGATGTATGGATTCACCCCCGCTACAACGATGAAATCGGGATGCTGGGGACCCACTTCAACCGGATGATTATCCGTATCCGCGACCTGCTGAGCGAAGTGAAACAGACGGAGAAACGCAAACAGAAAGCCGATATGCGAGCTCTGCAGAACCAGATCAACCCGCACTTTTTCTATAATACGCTGGAGTCGATCCGCATGCTGGCGGAGAGCCGTGACGACACCCAGATTGCGAAGCTTACCTATCTGCTGGGACAGCAGATGAGATACAGCATCACCCGAAATGATGAGTCCGTAACCGTCCGGCAGGAGCTTGAGCATGTCCGCAATTATTTTAATCTGCTGCAAATCCGGTTTCCCGATAAATACAGCCTGCTTGTGGACGTCCCCGAAGATCTGATGAATCTGCCGATTCTGAAGCTGGTGTTCCAGCCGATCGTGGAGAACGCCGTCTTTCACGGTCTTGAGCCGAAGCAAGGGCTTGGGAACGTCAAAATAACGGCGCGCTATGAGGAAGAGTACGTGCTGCTGCGCGTTGACGACGACGGAGTCGGCATGGATGCCGAGACCTTAAAGCATTTGAATTACAGCCTGATCAACACGGCATCCTCCAGCAGATTCGGCATCGGGCTGCATAATGTGAATGAGCGAATCAAACTTCACTACGGCGAATCTTCCGGCATTCAAGTATGGAGCCGGCCGGGAATCGGAACCTGCGTGACCCTGCGGCTCAAGCTGGACAGCACACCAAGCGACACGGACCTTGTTCTTCCCATTCGTTAGAGGAGGGATTCTTTGTTAAGCATACTTATCGTTGACGATGAAGTGTTCATTAGAGACGGACTATCCCGCATTATCGGAAGGGAGAGCGGCTTCCGGGTAGCCGGCAGTTGCTCCAATGGGCGGGAAGCTCTCGAGCTGATCGCCGAAGAGCCGGTGGACGTGGTGCTCACGGATATACGGATGCCCGAGGTGGATGGGCTTGCACTGATCCGCGAGCTGAAGAACGAGCAGCCCGATATACGCTGCATTATCATGAGCGGCTTCACCGAGTTCAGCTACGCCCAGGAGGCTATCCGCTACGCCGCCGTGGACTATCTGCTCAAGCCGATCGACAAGGAGCAGCTGCTGGAGCTTCTTCACCGTCTGGACAGGGAAAAGCTGCTAGCCGGCGCGAAAGAGAAGCAGCTGCGCGAGCGTCTTCTGGATTCCTGCCTGCACAGCGATGTCTTTACGGAGGTTCTGCCTCCCGGTTTCGCTCTGCCGGCCCCCTATTTTGTAGTGTATGTCCAAAAATGCGACTCACCCGGCACCCTGAAGGAAGGAACGGACAATTGGCGAACGGCCGATGAGACGGCGGACTGCCTCCCTCTTGGCGACCGCCAGCAGGTATGGATCGCCTACTTCAGCAAGGAGCCTAGCGCCGCCGAAATCCGGAGTGCCAGCTCCCCGCTTCTGTCCGTAAGCTTCGGCAGATCCGTTCATGTCGGTGCAAGCCGTGCAGGAGACGGAATAAGCGAGCTGAAGGCCGCGTTCGCTGAAGCAGAGAAAGCCCGCGACCTCGGCATCTACAGCGAGTCCCCCTTCTTCTTCGCAGGACATGGCGACCTGCCGCCGAGAGATGAGTCCGGTCTTCGCCGTCCCGGCGGAGATTGGGAGGTCCTTCGGGAAGACCTTCAAATGCTTCATATCAGCCAGGTCGGCGAGTGGATACACCAGGAATTCGCCTCACTCCAAAGCCGCCGGGCCGGGATGGAGGATATCCTTCAGATGTGCCGGTCTGTTCTGGATACAGCAGCCACGGAGTTTCAGGAGTTCGATTCACTGCTCGGAAGAGAGCAGGTCGAACAGTTGGAACGTTCTCTGGCTTCCGGTATGAGCATCAGCGAAATTGAACGGCAGTTCCGCGCAGCCCTCGAAGGAACCCTGGATGAAATTCGCAAGCTTCGGCAGGAAATGGGCGGCAATGCCGTCGAGCATATCAAACGCTGGCTCTCGGCCAACTACAGCCAGCATGCCGAGCTTGGAGCGCTGGCAGGCATGGTGTATTTGACGCCCAGCTACCTGAGCAAGCTGTTCAAGCAGGAAACGGGGCTGACGCTGACCGAATACATTACAGAAATCCGGATCAGAAAAGCGAAGCAGCTGCTCCGCAGCTCTCCCGGAATGAAGGTTCACAAAATCGGAGCCGAGGTTGGCTATCCCGATCCGGCCTATTTCAATAAATTGTTCAAGCGAATGGTCGGCGTGACGCCGAACGAATACAAAAAAATCCGGCATTGAGACCAAGCAGCCGGAAATTTCTGCAACCTTTTTCCCCCTGGCACGTTAGAAGGTATACAAGCACAGTTTAAGAAATAATATAGTGGGTATATAGCCTTATACCGTGCTTTTTTTAAGCCAAGGGGGATCGTCAAGATGAAAAGAATCAAAATGTTTGTACTGCCTGCCCTGTTGCTGCTGATTCTGTCTCTCACAGGTGGGACCAGTTCGCTTGGCAGCCAGGCTGTCGCTCAGAGCGGCGGCGAAGAGCAGCATATTACGGTGTATATTCACTCCCTCAAGTCCTCGGGCGATGGCACACTCTTGACGGCAGATGAGATCAACTGGTATCAAGGCGAGGAAGCCAACCGCGTATTTGCGGAGCGCGAGCCTGAGTCCTATGCCGAGTTGGGCGGAACTCCCGACGACTATTACATTGTCAATGACAGCAATGCGCTGACTCAATACCCGATCGCTCCAAACGCCACTGTCACGATGCAGATCTACGACCACACCGGCAATCCGGGGGATTTGGATATCAAATGGAACGAACCAGTTACACTGGATGCTTTCTTGAAGGCTTTTGCCAAAACCGACGTAATCGACCTAAGTTCATTCCCTTACCACCTGACCATTGAGAACGGCGAGATTACTTCGATTGTTCAGCAGTACATTCCTTAATTCATTGAACCGATCACAATACGAGGCTGCTTCCGGTCATCCCAGGATGACTTGCGGAAGCAGCCTCGTGTGCTGTTATGGACTTTTCATTGCTGCTTGTCTGGAGAGCCAGACTGAGCTTTCGTTGCGATGTGCGTTATTATTTCGCTGCGCTATCCTTAACCGGTATGCCGAATACGGGCAAGCCTTCCTCGTTCCAGCCGAAGACTTGCGCGCGGGTATGCCGGTTCGGATCGTACAGAGGGTCGCCGACGATCTCCTTATAATTCCGGGCATGGTAGATCAGAATATCTTCCCCGTTCTCACCGACAGTAAAGCTGTTATGACCCGGCCCGTATTGCCCGTTCTCCTCGTTGGTGGTGAACACGGGATGAGGCAGCTTGTTCCAGGAAGATGCCTCCAGCAGGTCGGCGTCTTCATCGGCCCACAAGAGGCCCATGCAGTAATTGAAGTCGGTCGCGCTTGCGGAGAAGGTCATGAAGATCCGGCCGTTCCGTTTGAGAACCGCCGGGCCTTCATTGACGCTGAATCCGATGGTTTCCCAGTCATATTCAGGCTTCGTGATCATCGTCTGCTTGCCCGTAAGTGTCCAAGGATTGGACATCTCGGAGATGTACAGATTGGAGTTCCCCGGAATATCCGGGTCCTTCTGCGCCCAGACATAATAGAGCTTGCCCTTATGCTCGAAGCTTGTGGCGTCCAGCGCGAAGGATTCCCAGGCGGTCTTGACCTGTCCCTTCTCCACCCAGGTCCCTTCCAGAGGGTTCTGCGATTCATTCTCCAGCGCGAACATCCGGTGATCGAACAGACCGTCATTCGTCTCAGTCGTCCGGGCCGCCGCGAAGTAGATGTACCATTTACCGTCCGTATAATGGATTTCCGGAGCCCATATATTGGCGCTGAGCGGTCCCGTCTCATACTTGCGCCAGGCGACAGACGGCTCCGCCGAGGCCAGCTCTTCCAGCGTGCGTGCCCGCCGGACTTCGATCCGGTCATATTCCGGAACCGATGCGGTGAAATAATAATAGCCATCAACATGTTTATAGATCCACGGATCTGCGCGCTGCTCAACCAGCGGATTGTTGAATTCGGTGTTCGACATATGCGACTTCTCCTTTAATTCCAGATTAGCGAATGGCTGCCGTTTCGTTTACAGCTTGATAAGGGCTACTGACATTGGAGGCAGCGTAACCGTCAGCGTAGACTCTTCAACACGGAAGCCGTCGAAGCTCTCGGGCTTCACCTTATCCGGCTGCTGGAAATCGTTATGATCCTCCATATGCTGTCCGGCCAAAATGACACCAGAAGATGCAGCCGGCAATTCCGTTCCCCGGATGTCCACCGAAATAACAGCCTCACGGTTCGGATCGATATTGCACATTGTGATGTGTATGCTTCCGCTTGCGTCACGGGAAGCCGAGACGCTAACCTGAGGAAGTGATTCCCCGTCAAGGCTGTAAGTTCCGCAGCAGGCATTGAAATCAAGGAGCTCCGCATCCTGGTGCACCTTGAACATTTCAAAGACATGATACGTCGGCGTCAGGACCATGCGCGGTCCCTCAGTCAAAATCATCGCCTGCAGCACATTGACCATCTGAGCGATGTTCGTCATCTGCACCCGATCGTTATGGTTATGGAAAATATGTAGATGCAGAGCGGCCACCAGCGCGTCCCGGACGGTATTTTGCTGATACAGAAATCCGGGGTTGCTTCCGGGCTCGACCAGGAACCAGGTTCCCCATTCATCTATAATCAATCCCACTCGCTTGTCCGGATCGTACCGATCCATAATGCCGGAATGACGGGTTATAAGTTCATCCATATAGTAGGACTTCTTCATCGTCTCGAACCATTCCGCTTCATCAAATCCAAGCGCGTGACGCTTCTCTTCCCAACTGCCAGGGATGGTATAGTAATGCAGGCTGAGTCCGTCCATCAGATGTCCAGCCTCGCGCATCAGCACTTCCGTCCACCGGTAATCATCAATGTTCGCTCCGCCGGCGATCCGGTAAATACGATTATCCCCATAATTTCTTACATAGGTCTGATAACGGCGGTACAGGTCGGCATAATACTCAGGCCGCATATTGCCGCCGCAGCCCCAGTTCTCGTTCCCTACACCGAAATATTTCAGCTTCCAGGGCTCCTCCCTGCCGTTCTCCTGCCGCCAGCCAGCCATCGGCGATTCGCCGTCAAAGGTCATATATTCGACCCATTCCGACATTTCCTGAACAGTCCCGCTCCCCACATTGCCGCAAATATACGGCTCCGCATCAAGCAGCTCACACAGCCGGAAGAATTCATGCGTCCCGAAGTGGTTGTTCTCCACGACGCCTCCCCAGTGCGTATTGACCATCCGCTTGCGATTCTCTTTCGGCCCAATGCCGTCTTTCCAGTGGTATTCGTCGGCAAAACAGCCGCCCGGCCAGCGCAGAACCGGAATATTCAAATTCTTCAGCGCGGCCAGAACGTCATTCCGCATGCCGTCCGTATTCCCGATCGGCGAATCCTCGCCCACCCAGATGCCTTCATAAATACAGCGGCCCAAATGCTCGGCGAACTGCCCGTATATGTTCCGGTTAATCTTTCCTTTTCCAATATCGGCATTGATGACCACCTTGTTCCTCGCCATCCATAACCTCTCCTATCCTGCATCTTTATTTATCTTCCAGCTATCCCTTAATGCCTGTCAGCGCGATGCCTTCTATGAAATATCTTTGCAGGAATGCAAAGAGCAGCAGCGTCGGCAGCAGAGCCAGTACCGAGCCGGCCATGATATAGGTCCATTCGGACGAATAATAAGAGCTCAAGGAAGCCAGCTCCAGCTGAAGTGTCCATTTTTCCGGAGAATTCAAGTAAATCAAGGGTCCCAAATAATCGTTATAAGAACCGTTGAAGGAAAGTACGGCCTGGGTCATGATCGCCGGCTTGGCCAGGGGAACCATGATCTTCATAAAGATACCGAATGGATTCATCCCGTCGATTCTCGCTGCTTCCTCAAGTTCGTTCGGAATGGTCATAAAGAATTGCCGCAGAAAAAAGATAACCATCGGCGCGCCGAACATTCCCGGAATCATCAGGGGCTTCCAGCTGTCCACCCAACCGAAATTTTTGAACATGATAAAGGCGGGGATCATCGTTACCGTGCCCGGGATCATGATCGTTCCGAGCAGAACGGTGAATAACTTGTCGCGGCCAAGGAATGTCTGCTTCGCGAAGCCGTAACCTGCCAGTGCCGAAACGAATAAGCCGATGGCAATCGTCGGAATGATGATCATCATGGTGTTCGTGAAGCCTTGAACCATATTTACCTTCTCGAACAGCAGCTTGTAATTCTCCCACACGACCGGACTTGGAATCCACTGCGGGGGAATCGAGAAGACCGATCCTTCATCTTTCAAGGATGTGGACAGCATCCACAAGAAAGGGACAGCCATCGCAATACCGCCGAGAATCAGCAAAATGTACACCATGACTTTGCCTAACGCACTTTTGAGACTGAATTTCCGTTCGGGCGAATAATTGGAATTGCCTGCACTAATACTGCTCATATAGATCCCCCTTCCGTTAGTTATAGTGAACCCATTTTCGGGATGCTACGAAATTGATCAAAGTGATGATCATAATAATGAAAGCCACGAACCAGGCGATTGCGGAGGCGAATCCCATGTCGCTGTACTGGAACGCCTGCGAATAGAGATAGTAGACGATTGTAGTGGTCGAATAGTTCGGACCGCCGGCCGTCATGATGATAAAGCGCGTAAAGTCCTGAAGTGCTCCAATCAGAGAGGTCACGAGAATGAAAAAGGTGATTGGGGAAATGCCAGGAAGCGTAATATGGCGGAATCTGACCCAGGCTCCCGCTCCGTCAACCTTGGCGGCTTCGTATAGTTGGGTAGGAACATTACCTAGCGAAGACAGATAAAGAATAATGTTAACGCCGAGTCCTCCCCACACCCCTTGAATGATCATGGCCGGCATCGACCAGTGTTCATCGGTCAGCCAGGCCGGGCCCTGAATATGCAAGAGACTCAGGAAATAGTTCAGCAGGCCATAGTCCGAGTTGAAGATCCACTGCCACATCAGTGTAATGGCCACAACCGAGCAAATGGTCGGAAGGAAGAACATCAGCCGGAAGAAGTTTCTTCCCTTGATCTTCTGGTTCAGCAAAAGGGCGATAAACAAAGATACCGCCATCCCGATCGGCACGCCCAGCGCTGCGTAGAATGTATTCCCCAGGGTCTTCCAAATAAGGGGATCATGAAACAGCATCCGGTTGTAGTTGTCCGCGCCGATGAACTGGGGAGAAGTGCTGAAATCATACTTCGAGAAACTGATATATAAAGAGGACAGAAGCGGATAGAGCAGGAAGATGGCCATCCCGATAAATGGCGGAGCCACAAACAGATAGCCCCAAAGCATCTGCTTCTTGAATCTCTTCTTGGTGGGCTTAATAGAGAGTGCCTTGGCCGCGCCCGCCGATGTGCTGTTCATCATAATATAAATCCCTCCAAAGAAGCTGCACTGCGCTTCAGCGCGCAGTGCAGTTCTAATGTATTTCAGTTGATAAGCCTTTTATTTAAAGAGTTCAGGGTTCCCTTGCTTGATAGCGGCGTCGACTTTCGGTTTCAGGTCGTTCAGGAAGTCCTGGGCACTTTGTGTGCCTTTCCAGTACGTTCCCAATGCCTGGTTCAGCGTATCGCTCCACTTGCCGTTCGGCAGATACGTCCACATTCCGGGACCTTCACCCTTGGCTGCATTGATAAATACTTCAGCGTGCTCAGGCTTCTGTCCCTTCTGCAGGAATACATCCGTATTGGACATCGACTTGAAGTTCGGAATCTGGAAGCCAAGCTCCGTCATCTTGGTCTGTCCTTCCGTACCTGCGAAGTACTCAACCAGCTTGAAGGCTTCGTCCGGGTGCTTCGTCTTGGCATTGATACCGAATCCGACCGAGCCGGACCAGCCGGTATTCCATTCATTCTGCTCCTTGGCAGCCGGGATTGGAGCTACGTCCCAGTCAAATTTCAGCTTGCGGTAGGTCGGAACCATCCAGCGTCCGGCTGTAATCGTTGCCAGTTTACCGGCTTCAAACATTTGACCGTCGTTCATGGATTGCAGAACACGCGCGTCCGGTACTACTTTATACTTGTTGGTCAGATCATAAATATGCTGCAGAGCTTCTGCGCCTTCCGGCTGATTCAGCGTGAATTCCTTGCGGTCATCGCTCAGGATTTTGCCGCCGTTGGACCAGACGTAGCCTTCCCACCAGATCGGGCCGGAGCCGTAGATATCCGTTTTGCCGTCATTGTTGGTATCAACCGTCAGCTTCTGCCACATGGCAAGCGCTTCATCCCAGGTCATAGGCTTGTCGGCGCTTGGATATGGAACTCCATACTTATCGAAAATTTCTTTATTATAGTACATAACGGTAGGGCCAATATCCTTCGGCAGTGCGTAGAAGTCGCCCGTACCCGTTTTGTTGCCGTCAAATTTATACCGGTTCAAGCCGGTTTCCCACATGTCATTCACATCGATCTTGTCACTCTTCTCAACCCGGTCCTGGATATCCAGGAAAGCCCCTTGCTTCACCCAACGAGGGAAATCGCCATCAGAGACGAACAACACGTCGGGCGCCGTACCGCCGGAAATCATCGTATTCATCTTCGTCGAGTAGTCATTCGGGATGTGAAGCAGCTTCACTTTGATATTGGGGTTGGCAGCCTCAAAGCCTTTCAGCACTTCTTTAAATACAGCAAGCTCATCGGAAGCCCCCCATGTCGATATGGAGATTTCCACTTTTTCATTGCTCTTAGCGGAGTCTGTCACCGCCGTAGTTGCCGCAGCCGTCGATGCAGCTCCCGTTGTTCCCGTATCCCCGCCGTTTGCCGAATTGTTGCTGCCGCACGCCGTAAGCATGCTGGACAACACCAGCGATAACGAGGCCAGGGTAATCCAACCTTTTTTCTTAATCACTAGAACCCCTCCTATAAATAATCATCAAAGCCTTTATAGAAAGAACCGCATGGTTGATTGTAAAGAACTGACACCCGCAGTTCTGACTAACAAATGAATGAGTTTTTTTGAAAAGCTCATGTATTCGCTTACACATAAAGTAGCACATCCACTGAATCATGTAAACTTATTTTTATAAAACAATTCATGTTTGTTTAAATATAATTGACGAAACTAAGAATTTTAGCGTAAAAATGGCATGTTGAACACCTATAAATAATAGTTTATTTTATAATTATATATAATAAACACTCATTCCAGTTCCTGTAATCGGATTCTTCAAAGCGTAACTCGTGGTGACCAGGATATGTAGATATTAGCCGTGCCTTGTCCAGAGCTGCTCCTTATCCGGAAGTGATCTGTCGTCCATTTAAGATACAATCTCCATACGATCAGAAAAGCTCCTGGAAACATTGACCAGGTATTCACATCGCACGCCTCCTTCTTCACTAATTCGGAGCCGTCTTAACGGTAGTGATGATTCCACTTTATATTATTGTTAACTGATTAAAAAACATTTGAATGTATTCGCTTTCAGATATAAAATAACATATAGAAGATGTATTGTAAACTAATTTATATGAAACATTTTATGTTTTTATAAAGTTAATTAAGATATTAAATATGATTCAATCAATAAAGCTCTTTCATACTTTTATGTTTTAAATATTTATGTATTAAATGAACAAAATTCAAGGGAAATTGTAAAATCTTTAGAATATATTGTGTTATCTTATCAAAAAGTGAATGTAACCTTTCTTTTTTATCGAAATCAGTTTATTATTATTTAAAACATTACTTTTCACAAAGTAACCGGGAGAAGGTAAAGATTATGATTTATATTAAAGACTTAATGAGCGGAATCGACATCTTTAAAGCGCTCAGTTCTGAGATTCGCATACAGATTCTTGAAATGCTCGCATCCAACCAGGAATTGAATCTGAACGAAATCGCCAAACGGCTTAATTTGAGCAATGGCGCCATCACCATGCATATTAAGAAGCTGGAGGAGAGCGGGCTGATCGAAATCAACACCTCGGTCGGTAAACACGGGATTCAGAAAGTGTGTTATCTGAACAAAGACAGGCTCATGGTCGACCTGCGCAGCAAGGATGTCGACAATTTGTATGAGGTGGAAATTCAGGTGGGGCATTACAGCAACTACGCAGCGGTTCCTACTTGCGGCCTCGCTACAAAGGACAGCATTATCGGGGATTTTGACGAGCCGCGTTATTTCGCAGACCCGCAGCGGATCAATTCGGAAATTGTCTGGATGGCGGAGGGCTTTCTGGAATACCGGATTCCGAACTATTTGAAGGCGAATCAAAGCTTCCGGGAAATTCAATTCTCATTGGAGCTTGGCTCCGAAGCACCCGGCTTCTCCAACAATTACCCCTCCGACATTTACTTCTATCTGAACGGGGTCGAGCTGGGCTTTTGGACCAGCCCCGGCGATTTCGGCGATGTTCGGGGAACCTTTAACCCGGATTGGTGGCCGCCGCATCTGAATCAATACGGCATGCTGAAGCTGATCCGGATCAACAACGAAGGCAGCTTCATCGATGGCTGCCGGATTTCGGATATCACACTGGAGAAAATTCAGCTGGATTACCGCAGCGAGCTGACCTTCCGGATCGCCGTGACGGACCAATCCGTCAACAAGCGCGGCTTGACGATCTATGGCAAGCATTTCGGCAACTACAGCCAGGATCTACTGGCCCGTGTGCTGTACGACGTACATGAAGTCGAGAATATCGAGCCGACCAAAGTTACGACCGCAGAATGACCACTTTAGCAATAGCTGCCAGGATAGGACCATGCCGGAATATGCCGGACATGGTCTTTTGTGCGCCAGTGCGCGCAAAAAAGCCTCCTTTTCAACAACGAAGAGATGAGCGTCTCTACAGTGTCCGCAAAGAAGGCGGTTCGGGCTATGGCTCCGGTGCCAAATAAGCATTCGTATAAAATCGGCGTAGGCAATCCACACTAACTCCTGTCTTTCAAACCAACGAGAAGGAGTGTTTCAAATGCGTGAAGGTTTGATTCCAACCGTTCTTGGTACTGTCGTAACTGCTTCGGGAGCGGCCTTTCTGGGCAGCAAGTACAAGCTGGCGGCAACAGGCGTGCTCGGCTTCGGACTGGCGCATATTGTGCTCGGCGCCATCGACCTGATCGAGCATCGCTAAGGGTTGAAAGACGGGATATTCCGATAAGGCGCTGCTTTCGCCTCCGCGAATATCCCTTTTTTACTTGGTAAGCTCCCGGCGTCTAAAAGACGCTTTTCAGTCGCTTATTATTATTTTACCGCCACATAGAACAGCCGCTCCGCATCGTCCCCGGCAGCAATCCACTCGAAATCGGCATAGACCTCAATATTCCGGAAGCCGGCTCTGGCCAGTTCTTCCTTCATCCACTCCGGATCATACGCCCGCTGCACATGAGTCTCCTCGAAGCGGCGATAGCGGTCGCCTTCCTCCTGAACGAAGATGGACAGGTGATGCTCGATCTCCCGCCGGGGCACATCCATTTCACAGGTCCAGATATAAGACACGGAGTGATCGTCATAAATGAAAGGCTGCTCTTCTTCGTACCGAATCAGGGTCCGGGGATGGTGCACATCGAACAGGAAGCTGCCGCCCGGCTTTAGACCGTCGTAGGTCCGCTGCAGTACAGCGGTGATGTCTTCTTCTTCGAGCAAATAATTCAGACAATCGCAGAAGGAGATCACGGCGTCTACTTTCTCGGGAAGCTCCCAGTCTCTCATGTCCTGCCTGATCCACTGCACGCTGCCTTCTCTCATGAACCGTCGGCCCCGGGGCTGATCCTCCAGCTTCTGCCGGGCCACAGCCAGCATATCCTCAGACAGATCGATGCCTGTCATGTGGTAGCCCGCCTCCGTCAACGGGATCGTCAGGCTCCCGGTTCCGCAGCCGAGCTCGGCCACGGTCTCCGGACGCCCCAGCCGCTTCCATGCCGTCTCCGCGAACTCGAGCCAACGCGGGTACGGCATGTCCGCCATCAATTCATCATACACATAAGCAAATTTCCCGTACGAGGGCATTTGACAACACTTCGCTTTCCATACCTCGCTTATTGGGCGGAGTCGCCGCCGGTTCCCCCGCCGTCAGGCTGCGACTTGGCGTCTTGGGCCAAATAAGTCCAGCTTTCTTTCTGTGTGATGAGCCCTTCCTTCATCAGCTTGCCGAGTGCGCGCTTGAAAGCGGATTTGCTGATGCCGAACCGCTGCTTGATAATGTCCGGCGGCGTTGCGTCAGAGTATGGCATTGCGCCGCCCGGCCGATTCTGGAGGAACTCGAGTATCCGGGTCGAGTCCATATCCCGGCCCACTTCCTTGCGCTGGGCCATGGACAGGTTCACCCGGCCGTCCTCGCGGATATGCGCTACACGGGCTTCAAACTCCTCGCCCAAGCGCAGAAGTCTCGGCCGCTCAGAGGAATGGATCATGCCGATGGCGCCGAATCCGAGTACGCCTCCGTCCACGATGACGAAGGTTCCCATCTGCAGCGGCTTGTAGACTCTTGCCTTCAGCCACTGTCCCTTCCAGCTCGAAGGAGCCGGGAAGGCAAGCGGAGCCAGCTCCTGCTCGCCCGCAAGCTTGGCGCGCAGACGGCCCTGCTTGTCATGCTCCATGATGACATATACGCTGTCGCCGACCTGCGGGTGAAGCTCCTTCAGCTCGGGAAGCTCGCGGATCGGCAGCAGAAGCTGGCGTCCAAGTCCCATCTCCAGGAAGCAGCCGAGCCGGGGGTGAATGTCTGCCACTTGCAGCAGCGCCATTTCACCAAGTGTTAAATACGGCTTCTTCATGGTGGCAGCCAGACGGTCCTCCGTATCGAAGAACAGGAAGACTTCCAGCGTGTCGCCCGGCTTCACCTTGTCCGTAAGCTCTGTATAGTGCAGCAGCACATCCTGGTCGCCAGCGTTCAGAAAGAACCCGTAAGGAGAAACCTCTCTCGCCACTTCCAGCTTGACGATCGTTCCGGCGATCAGGCTCATACCGTCTCCACGACCTTCGCGTCGGACCACAGACGTTCAATATTATAATATTCGCGCTCGTCGCGGTGGAAGATGTGAACGACCACGTCGCCAAGGTCCATCAGCACCCAGCGGGCCGCATCCATGCCTTCGATGCCCTTGATAGCGGTTCCCGCCTCCTGGGCAACCTTGCGCACCTCCGTGGCAATCGCCTGCACCTGCGTATCCGAGTTGCCGTGACAGATCACGAAGTAATCGCTGATCAGCGAAACTCCGCGCAGATCCAGGGCCACGACGTTCATTGCTTTTTTATCTTCAACCGCATTCAGCGTCAGCTGAAGCAGCTCCTTGGATTGTATGGTCATTCCTTTTCCTCCAATGCTCGTACTAAATCATTTCTTGACAGCAGCGTCAGCGGGAAGACAATCTTCCGCTTCTCCAGCAGCAGGCTGATCGTCGAATCAAAGCCCGCGATAAGGCCTTCTTCGAGGCTCGATTTCGCCAGCTTACGGATACGGTCAACTCCCGGAAAGTCGCGGCCAGGTTCTATATAGTCGGCCAGGCAGACGATTTTGTCCATCAAGGTCATGCCTTCTCTGCCCGAGGTATGGAACCGGATGGCGTCCAGAATCTCCCTGTCGGTAATGCCGTACTCTTTCTCCGCCACGAAAGCTCCTACCTCCGCATGCCACAGCTGCTTGTCATAGCGGAGAAGCTCGGCCGACAGGTCATTGTCTTCGATAATTTCGCGCATGCGCTCCACCGGCCAGTATTTAGCCACATCATGCAGGGTCGCCGCAGTCTCGGCCCGCTCCGGATCGCCTCCGTACCGCTCGGCCAATTCGACCGAAGTCTTCATGACGCCAAGCGTATGCTTCCAGCGCTTCTCGGGCATCTGGGATGATACCGATTCAATCAGTGCCTCACGGCTGAACTCCATAAAGCTCACTCCTCACCACATAATCGTATACCGCCTCAGGGACGAGATACCGGATTGACCGTCCAGAAGCCGCACGCTCCCTGATCAGCGTGGACGATATCCCGATCTCCGGCATCTCCGCCAGCCGGACGCTCGCCGCGATATGCGAAGGAAGCGCCCCGAGATCCAGCGGTATTCCCGGACGGGACAGACCGATGAAGGTCAGACGGCGGGCCAATTCGTCGATATCCTTCCACTTCGGCAGATACTGTACCATATCGGCTCCGATAATAAAATAAAATTCAACTTCAGGATAGCGCTCCTGAAGCATCCGGATCGTATCGATCGTGTAAGAGACGCCGCCTCGTACGATTTCCCAGTCCAGAATGCGGAAGGCGCTGTTGTTCCGGATCGCCTCGCGGACAAGGGCGAGCCGATCCTCTCCCGATACGCCCGCCGCATGTTTATGAGGCGGAATATGGGAAGGCATGAACCAGATCTCTTCCAGTCCGAAAGCGTCCCTCGCGGTCTCCGCAGCTACCATATGGCCGTTATGAATGGGATCGAAGGTTCCGCCCATGATGCCAACCTTCACGCTCCCACCTCCTTACCTTCTGTCCTTCGCCCGAACAAGGCACTGTACCGCCAACTGCCCCTGCCGTGCCGCCCTGCAGTCTACGGAAGCTCGATCGTCTTGTTGTCGCGCGATTCCTTGTACAGGACAATCGTCTTCCCGATGACCTGCACCAGCTCGGAGCCGGACTGTTCAGCCAGCTCACCGCCGATCTCTTTCGGGTCCTCGGCGCAGTTGTTCAGCACGCTGATCTTCATCAGCTCGCGTTTTTCGATCGCTTCCTCGATATGGCGGATCAGTTGATCGTTCACTCCGCCCTTGCCTACCTGGAACACCGGGTCCAGGTGATGGGCCAGCGACCGAAGATAGCGCTTTTGTTTGCCGGTTAACGTCATGTATATATACTCCCTTATTCTTCATGTGTTATCTACATATTACCCGAATCTGTATGCTTCTATTTGATTGCCTGGGCAGTTGATTGCCTGGACAGCTCTAATTGCCTGTACGGCTTTCATGTCCTAGGCTCTCAAGTAGCGCCTGCCGCATCTCCTTGATCGGCGCCGGGCGTCCGGTCCAGTACTCCAGGGCATAAGCTCCCTGGTAGAGAAACATGCCCACTCCGCTGTGAATCACGCAGCCTTTCCGCCGCTCACTTTCAAGCAGAAAGCGGGTATGCAGCGGATTGTAGATCAGGTCGCTGACCACGATGCCTTCCGGAAGGATGTCCGGATCGATCGGCATCTGGTCCACGTTCGGGTGCATGCCGACCGAAGTGGTGTTGATTACAATGTCCATACCCTGGACATATTCTTCAATCTCGCCGAGGCCGATTCCCTTAAGGTCGCCGCGGCCGCTCCAGCTCTCCGCCAGCTCGGCTGCCTTCTCGCGGCTCCGGTTCGCAATGATAACCGAGGCGGGTCGCTCCAGAAGCAGCGCATCCAAGATACCGCGCGCTGCGCCGCCCGCGCCGATCACCATAATTCGCCGGCCGGCAAGGTCGCTGGCTGCCTCCGATTTCAGTGAACGGACATAACCGATCCCGTCCGTGTTGTAGCCGGTCAGCACTCCCCCGTTATTGACGATCGTATTCACGGCTCCGATAGCTTCGGCTGACCGGTCGACGGCGTCGAGGTAAGGAATGACGGCAACCTTGTGCGGCAGAGTCACATTAATTCCCCGGAAGCCGAGCGTCCGGATGGACGAAATCGCCTCGCCGAGACTGCCCGGATGCACATGCAGCGGAACATAGGCTCCCTTGATGCCGAGTGCCTTGAGCCCCGCCGTATGCATCTGCGGGGATTTGGAATGTGCGATTGGACTTCCGATAACGCCGAGCAGGATCTCTCCGGTCTCCGAAGCCCACGGCAAAGCCGTTGCGGTCATGGACAACGCTCCTTCCTTAAATCAGCGAAGGGCGAACCAGCACCTTCACGCCCTTGGGGACATGGACAGCGACGACTGCGCCTTCCGCTCCGTTCAATTTGATCCAGCCGAGGCCGGAGACGAAGACGTCGCTCCGGCTTCCCCGGCCGATTCGAAATTCATGCCGCTGCCATTGCGGCAGCTTGTCCGCATCCTCAAGAGACGGAGGCGCCAGCATCACGCCCCGGTGATCCCGGTACAGCTCATCCGCCCGTTCCAGCTTGGTCCGATGAATCTTGAGACTGCCGCTGATGAAGCAGGTGAACGACTGATGCTCGCCCTGAATGAAGTCGAAGCGGCCCATTCCACCGAAGAAGAGCGTCTGCCCGGCGTTAAGCTGGTAGACAGCCGGCTTCAGCGGCTTGACGGGCATGACGGCGTCGAGATCCCGCCGCTCGACCAGCTCGCTGTAGCGCCAAGGGTAGACAATCCCCGGCGTATCGACGATATAATGACCGTCATCCAGCGGGATTTTGACGCTGTCCAGCGTAGTGCCGGGATAGCGTGAGGTTGTCAGCTCCTGCTCCAGATCGCTGTAATCCGAAATCAGCCGGTTGATCAGGGTGGACTTGCCGACATTGGTTGCGCCGACCACATAGACGTCGCGCCGGCCGCGCAGCGATGAAACCGCATCCAGCAGCCGGTCAAAGCCCTGTCCGCGCTTGGCGCTGCACAGCACGATTTCCGCCGTCTTCAGGCCTTGTTCCTTGGCGCGCTGCTGCACCCAGTTGCGCAGCTTGTTCCAGTTGGTCACCTTGGGCAGAAGATCGCATTTGTTGACAGCCAGAATAACAGGATTGCTGCCGACAAACCGCTGCAGCCCCGAAATGAGGCTTCCCTCGAAGTCGAACAGATCGACGATATGCACCACAAGCGCATTCTTCTCCCCGATGCCGGAGAGCAGACGAAGAAACTCGTCCTGATCCAAGGATACCGAGGACATTTCGTTGTAGTTCTTGATGCGGAAGCAGCGCTGGCAAATGACCGGCTCCCGGTTATAAGCAGCCTCCGGCAAGTAACCCGGCAGTTCCGGGTTCTCGATCTGCAGCTTGACGCCGCAGCCGCTGCAGTGGCTCTGCTGCTGTCGTTCCAACTCTTGATTCATTCCTTGCTTTCCTCCTCATGCCACAATCCTTGTTTGCGAAGCCGAGTCAGCGCGATGCGTTCCACCCGGCGGTTAATCCGCGTCCCGAACCCTTCGTCCTTGGGAGAGATCGGAAGCACCAGTACCGTATATAGCCCGAGCCGGTTGCCGCCGTACACATCCGTCAGCATTTGATCTCCGACAACGATCGTGCTGTCCGGTCCAATCTCCATCAATTTCATCGCTTTGTGGAAAGGAGCGTTGCTGGGCTTGCGCGCCCCGTGCACGAATTCGATGTTCAGCGGAGTCGCAAATTTGGATACTCTGTCCATATTGTTGTTGGACACGATGACCAGCTTGAAGCCAAGCTGCTTAACCTTGTCGAACCACACCAGAAGCTCCGGCGTGGCGAGCGGCGCCTTGGCTCCGACCAGCGTATTGTCCAGATCGGTAATAATGCCCCGGTACCCCTTCCTGTACAAGTCCTCCAGATCGATGTCGAACACCGTATTCACCCGAAGTCTGGGGACGAGCATTTCAAACATACGTTCACCTCGATTTCATACGACAAACTATATCATAACTTCAATTCTTCGAAAATCCGGACAGAGCCGCAGATTTTGCGGTCTCCGCCCGCTATTTCCGTCTGAGAATCGTACGCAGCCGTAAAGTTTCAGTATACACGGCTTGCCAATCTTTGTCTTCTATTATTTCGGGGCTGTACTTCGCCTTCTCGAACCCGTCGAGCAGAGCGGCGAGACTTCCTGCGGCAGCGGGCCGCTCACTGCTCCACCGGTTCACGGATTCACGCAGCGTCTCGTTCCCTTCCCGTCCGCAGCCTTTTCTTCTCATCATCGCCACCCAGCGCTCCGTCTCGGCGACTATTCTCTCAGCCGGTGACAACGGCCGTCCATACCGCAGGCGCTGCAGCAGGAAGCGCAGGCTCACGCGGCGGCTCCAGAGAAGATAACTCCCCCATCCCGCGATAACAGCAGCAGCGGCGGCCACGATCCAGGGACTGAACATGCCAGTATCCGTCGCATCGCCGGCAGGGTCGGTCTGCTCTTCATTCACCGCGCTCTGCTCCGGACTCTCGGAGGGCTGAGGCTGATCATCAGCTGTGTTCTCGGTCTCCATCGGTGCGCTAAAGCCGGGTGTGGCTTCAATCGGCAGCCAGCCGTAGTCCCCGAAATACACTTCGGCCCAGGAATGGGCATCCGCATTGGTTATCGTGTAATTGCTGTTCGTCGTCCGGCCGACCTGCATCGCGACGTTATCCGGAAGCTGGGCCTGCTCACCCGGCGCATAGCCTTTGACCCAACGGGCCGGAATGTCCAGCGAGCGGGCCATCGTCACGAGCGCCGTGGAATAATAGTCGCAGTAGCCTTCCTTGATTTCAAAAAGAAAGCTTTCCACGAAATCCTTGCTTTTCTTGCGGGACAGATCGGGCTGGTTCGTATAAGGAAACGTTTCTCTTAAGTATTGTTGCAGAAGGAGGATCTTTTCATACGGCGTATTGGCTCCCGCCGTCACCTCCGCGGCAAGATTTCGCACCCTGTCCGGGAAGCTGCCCGGGAGCTGCAGATAGGTTTCCGGCACATCCTTTCCATCATAAAGCTGGGAGAATGTTTTGGCGCTAAGCTCCTGCACGGGAACCACGGGCAGCTGCGACGTAAGCTCGTACGATTTCGGATAGGTCCCGGACTTCCCCTGAATGACCAGATCCTTGCCTACCAGGGCTTCCCCGTCCCGGCTTCTCCAGGAAATGCCCTCCGCCTCGCTTCCCCCTTCAATCGATTCGATACGGGAGATGGAATAGGCGCCGAAGAGCACGGGATAGCGGTTGTTGCTCAGCATGCGGACCGAATATTTCAGCTCCTTGGTCGGAACCTTGGAGGCATAGTCGTTCTCCAGTTCCTCGCCGACCTCGGCGCTGTCCAGCCCGCCGCGCCGGCTCTGGATATTGTCGCTCCAGCCTTTGCCGGAATAGACGCTTCTCGTCTCCCCGCGCATGTATATGCGCGTATCCGTGGTGATCGACATTACCGGAGAGTAATCGAAGGCAAAGCCGCCGCCCAGATTGGAATCGTCCAGGCTATAGCCCGAGGCGGTGCCTTTGGAACCCGTTCCGCTGCTGTCCGTCTGTACCTTCGCGGCACTCCGGTTCTGAGTAGTTCCGGTGCCGTTCCATTCTCTCCATGCCGTATACGGATCGGTCAGGGTGGGCCGGACGGATGGCACATTAACTCCGGCAATAATGACCAGCGCGACAACCAGGACGATATTGACGGCTATTTTGAGCGGATAGTTCAGCATCGCCCTCCAGCTTCGCGGATAATGCCGCTGGAAGCTGTTCAGATGCCGGGTTACCAGCCAGCCAAGACCGGCTAACACCGTCCATGCAACCTCCTGCCAGAGCACCTCGGATGTGAAGGAATCCAGCGCAGCAAGCGCCGTGATGTTCGTACCGATAAAGAGCAGAATCCGGGCTTTGCTCGTAACGGCGTACGAGACCAGAAGCATCAGCGCCCAGGCGCTGAGCGCGAACCAGAGGTAGGGTGTCATCTGATTCAGCAGATCGTCCAGCCGTTCGCCGGCGGGCGCTGACGGATAAGGAATATAAAGGCCGTAATGATTAATTGTCCTGAATACGATATACAGAATGGCACAGCCTTCGACCAGCATGCGGTACAGCAGCGGAACCGGCAGCAAAATTTCAATTACGGCGATCACCGTCAGTGTCAGAAGCACCGAATCGCTCGTCTGCTGAAGCCAGACCGGATCGGTATAGGAGAGCCACTGCAAGGCGATAATGAAGATCCACAGCAAGCTGAAGGAACGATACCAGGAAGCTTTCAGCTGATTCCACCAGCCGCTCATGACGGATACCCTCCCAGCACGGCGGGCAGCTCGTGAAGATCGCCTACCCGGTGTGTCAAATATCCCTGCGTCTTGGAATCATCCTGCCATTCATGGCTTCGGCGCGACTGCGGGTTCTTAACCTGGATATGGCAGGGAGTCATGCCCCGGCTCTCCGCCCAGCGCAAAGCTTCAAGCGAGTCGCTGGCAGACCGCGGGCTGATGAGCACGAAATAGGCTCCCCTGGGGAACATGCGCCAGCTCTTCTCCAGCCTTGGAAGGAGCGGACCTTTCCCCTCTCCTTCAATGTCGACCAGATACTGAATCATCTTCTGCCGCTCCGAGCCGCTCTCGGCGGGAGGGAACACCTTGATCTCCTTGTCCAGGCAGCACAGCCCCATGCCGATGCGATCCCGGATGCCGTAGCCCAGCAGCGAAGCCGCCGTCGAGACGGCCAATTCAAACTGCGGCTCATTGGCATATGCCATTGACGTTCCGTCCAGCACAAGCATCGTCTTCGGAAGAGACTCATGCTCGAACTCCTTCGATTTCCATGTGCCCGTTCTCGCCGTGGCGTTCCAGTGAATGCGGCTTATCCGGTCTCCATATACATAATCGCGGACACCATTGATCTGGGTCGTCTCCCTGCGCGAAGGCGCCAGTGACACCTGGGGTCCTGCCGCACGCGAATTGCGCTCATAGAGCATCCACGAAGTAACGGGCACCATCCGGGGCAGTACGCCGAACTGTCCTGGCGTTGTAAAGCGCCCTTTATATTCAACAAGTCCGAAAATATCGCTGCTGGCAATCTCCGTATCGGAGAAAAAATAGCGCCCCCGCTCCAAGGGAGGCGTCTGAAATTTAAGCTCGCCATGGCCCTTGAAATTCGGGACCACGCTTTCTTCGAAAATCCAGGATTCGCCGTTATGCCGTTTCAGCACTTCCTTAACGACGACATATGGCAGCGGCAGGAACCCGGGAAGCGTAATCCCCAGCTTCACCCGGAGGAAACCTCCCGCATGAAGCAGATCCTGTCTCTCCCCCTCCAGATACAGCGTCCGGCTGCCTTGAGCTCTCCGCACACCGGCGAAACCGCCTGCGATCAAATATAGAATAAGGACCGACACCATCGTAAGCAGCATAATTGACGTCTTGCCGCCCTGAAACAGCACATACAGCAGGGTGACGCTCCAGACGGCGATCACGCCTGCCAGCTTAGCCGGCAGCTTCAAAGCGGCTGCGGACAAATAACGTCTCATCACTGCCTCATCGTGACGGGAACCTGAATGCTGTGCAGCAGCCCGTTCAGCAGCGAATTCGCGGTGATGTTGTCGAGCCTTGACTCGGGACGCAGCAGTATGCGGTGGCCAAGCGTGTAGGATGCCAGCGTCTTGACATCATCCGGGAGCACATAATCCCGCTCCTGCAGAAAGGCGAAGGCCTTGCAGGCCATCATGTAAGACAACGCGGCCCGGGGACTGGCCCCAAGCATGGCCAGCGGATGCTCTCTCGTACCCCGGACGATGTCCAGCAGATAGCCCAGTACGGGCTCACTGATATAGACGTCCCGGATTTCTTCCTGAATGGAGGCGATTCGCTCCATTTCCGTCACAGGCTTAAGCTTGTCCACCGGCTGGCCGTCCTGGTGGCTGAGCAGCAGATTCTTCTCCGTCGACGCGTCCGGATAACCGAGACTGATCCGCATCATGAACCGGTCCAGCTGGGCTTCGGGAAGCGTATAGGTGCCTTCGAATTCAATCGGGTTCTGGGTCGCGCAGAGCATGAAGGGATGCGGAAGCTCATACGTCTCCCCGTCTACCGTTACGTTCCGCTCTTCCATGACTTCAAGCAAGGCGGACTGGGTCTTCGTCGTCGCGCGGTTGATTTCGTCTGCAAGCAAAATATTCGTCATTACCGGCCCCGGCCGGAAATGGAACATCTCGTCCCGGGGATGATATACCGAAACTCCGGTAATATCGCTCGGCAGAATGTCGGGGTTGCATTGAATCCGCCGGTAATCGCCCGATATCGATTTGGCGAGCGCGCGGATCAGTTGGGTTTTGCCCGTTCCCGGCACATCCTCGATCAGAACGTGGCCGCCGGCAAGCAATGCCGTCAGCAGAAGTCTTATTTCAGACGTTTTGCCGAGAATGCAGGATTCTAAATTCATGCGGATATCATTGACGATTTGCATCGATTCTTGGCGTACGGGCATATATAGCAAAACCTCCTAAGTCAGAATAACCGTATACTTACTATTTTACATGATATGGAGGGGCAAAGTACATTTGCAGTGCAGTTAACCTGAAAAAAATACGTACATATATACGTATCCGTTCCGCCTCCGGCAGGATTTTCCGCATTCTTGAGGAAATGTACAGGATAAGTTGTGAATTCGCCTAACTTGGGAGGGCCTTCTGTGAATTCAACTGAGCGCAAGACATGGAATGAGGAGCATAAAAGACTGACAGCCATGATTCTGGTCCCGAGCGAGCACCGTGAGGCGGTGTCTCTGCTGCTGCGTTTGCACAGCCGTCTGCATGCCTCTGTCGGGGAGGACGGCCTGGCCGGATACGAGGACACGCTTCTATTGAACATTACGGAAGATACGCTGCGCCGCTACCCCGTGCAATCTCCCGATACCCGCAACCCGGTCGTCTGGCATTTGTGGCACAGCGCGCGGATCGAGGACATAACGATGAATATGCTGGTTGCTGGCTCCAGGCAGGTGCTGGAAGAGGACGGCATGCAGAACGCTATGCGAATCCGCTTCTTTCATTCCGGCAATGAAATGACCGAAGAGGAAATGGCGGAGCTGAGCAGGGAAATGCAGGTGGAGGGGCTGCTGGAATACCGGAGAGCGGTGGCGCAGCGAACCCGGGAAATTCTTGAGGCGATGGAGCCGGGGCAGTTCAGAAGAAAGGTGGAGCCGGAACGCATTCTCCGCATCCGCGAGCAGGGAGCCGTGACGCCGCAGGCGGGCTGGCTGGCCGATTATTGGAGCGGCAAAACCGTAGGGGGACTCATGCTGATGCCGGCCACGCGCCATCATTTTGTCCACTTGAACAAAGCGATGCGCATCAAGGGGGCGCTTCAGCGTGCTGTGAAAGAGAAACGGACGAGGCGGACCTAGGAATCGGACGTAAAAAAACCGCCGGTGCCTGTCCGGCGGGCGGTTCCTCTGCTTCGCACATCATCCCTTCGGCCGCACCAGCAGAGCGGCAAGAAAGGAGAAGACGATCGCCGACGATATCCCGGCGCTCGTAATGTCAAAAATGCCGGTGACCACGCCGATCCAGCCGTCGCGCTCCAGCTCGGTCAGCGCGCCGTGGACTAGTGAATTGCCGAAGCTCGTAATCGGCACGGTCGCTCCCGCGCCGGCGAACTTCACCAGCGGATCGTACACGCCGAAGGCATCGGCGACAGCTCCGGCGACAACAAGCGTGCTCATCGTGTGTGCTGGCGTCAGCTTAAGGCCGTCCATCATCAGCTGGCCCACAACGCAGATAAGCCCTCCAACCACAAAAGCCCATACATATATCATGACTGTTCACCTCCGCTCTCCAGCGAGACCGCATGGGCGACGCAGGGAATGCTCTCCCCCTGCTGATAAGACAGCGGCGACAGCAGCGCTCCCGTCGCAACGACCAGAATGCGCTTCAGCTGCCCCTTCTTCAGCCGCTTCAGAAGATGGCCGTACGTCACTGCCGCCGAGCAGCCGCAGCCGCTGGCGCCCGCAATCACGTACTTCTGCCGCTCCCTGTCGTAAATCATCAGCCCGCAGTCGGAGAACTCCGTCTGCTCCATGGGGATCCCTTCCTTGGCCAGAAGCTCCTTGGCGATGGGAAGCCCGACCGACGCCAAATCCCCTGTGACAATAAGGTCGTAATGTCCCGGGGACAGTCCCGTATCGCGGAAATGGGCGGTTATCGTATCAGCCGCGGCCGGCGCCATGGCCGCCCCCATATTGAAGGGGTCCTTGAGCCCCAAATCCATAATCTTGCCGATTGTGGCCGAAGTTACAACAGGGCCGCTCCGGGTCCCGTCATTTCGCGTAATGACCGCGCAGCCCGAGCCGGTAACCGTGTACTGGGCCGTCGGGGGCTTCTGCGAGCCGTACTCGGTGGGGTAGCGGAACTGCTTCTCCACCGTGCAGTTATGGCTTGCGGTTCCCGCAAGCGCATACTTGGCTCCTCCGGCATCGACGATCATGGAAGCAACTGCTAAGCTCTCCATCGAGGTCGAGCAGGCACCGAATACGCCCAAGTAAGGCGCCCCTACCTTCCGCGCCGCGAAGGTGGCGCTAATAATCTGGTTCATCAGGTCACCGCCGACGAAGAATTCCAGCTCCTTATCCTCGATTCCGGCGTTCAAGAGGGCCAGGCTCACGCTTTTCTCGAACAGCTTCCGCTCCGCCTTCTCCCAGGACTTCTCCTCCATCTCCAGACTGTCAAAAATAAAGTCAAAGTCCGAAGACAGCGGCCCCTCGCCTTCCTCCGGCCCTACAACGGCGGCGGAGCCGATGATGACGGGACGGGAGTCAAACTGCCACGTCTGCTTGCCGAGCTGCTTCATAAATGATTCCCCCCATGACCCAGGAAAGCGTAGATGATGCCGATAATGAAGGCCGCCACGGTCCCGAAGACGATAACCGAACCGGCGAGCTTGAACATGTTGGCCGACATCCCGAGCACGATCCCTTCGGAGCGATGCTCCAGCGCAGCCGAGCACATGCTGTTCGCGAAGCCCGTAACGGGCACGGCCGTTCCCGCCCCGCACCACTGGGCCAGCTTGTCATATACCCCGAAGCAGGTCAGAATAACGGAAATGAGAATCATCACGGCGACGGTTGGATTTGAAGCTTCCCTGGAAGACATATTGAACGCGTACATGAAAATCTCTTGCACGGCTTGTCCGAACATGCAGATCAATCCGCCCGACAGAAAGGCGCGGAGACAGTTTTTGGCGACGGGCCGCGAAGGCTCATGCTTCTTGGCAACCTGCTTATAAGCTTCCGGTGACAGGGAATCAAGACGCTGCTTGACTCCCTGGCTTTTGGTATTGGCCGGCAATGAAGGCACCTCCTATGGTTTTGGCGAACGAGGGTCCGCACCGCGGACCAGAATCGCATAAAAGATTTTCCTTTATTGTTCGCCGCAGGAGGATTCCTTATTACAGGAGCTTTTTGCATAAATCCACAGAGCGATATTAGAACAAAATCAGATAAAATAAAGCAGGATCACCACCAGCAGCACAAATAGAACGAGTACCAGAACAGCCTCCCGTTCCCTGGCCTTCTTTCCCATATCTCCTCGCGTCCTTTCCGGTTCTGCCCAGCCTCTCCCCGGTTATATCCTATTCGCTATTCCCGTGCCCTGTGTCAAAAAATGGACAACCCTTTCCTAAAGGTTCATACTTAGGGATTGAGTACTTCAAAGGAGAGATAGAGAAATGAATCAGGAAACCCTCGATATGTTCAAAACATTAACCGAATTCCCCTCCGCTTCCGGATTCGAGCGCGAACTGCGGCAGTTTGTGAAGGAAGCGATGACCCCTTATACGGATGAATTCATTCACGACCGTCTGGGCAGCCTGTTCGGCGTGCTCCGCGGCGAGGAGAACGGACCGAAGATTATGGTCGCCGGCCATTTTGACGAAGTCGGCTTTATGGTAATCGGCATCACAGAGAACGGCATGATCCGCTTTCAGCCGCTTGGAGGCTGGCTTGCAGCTGCCGTCTCCACCCAGCGCCTTCAGATTATTACGCCAAATGGTCCCGTTACCGGCGTGGTCGGCAGCACGCCGATTCACCTGCTTAGCCAGGAAGAACGGTCCAAAGCCGGCGATATCAGCAAAATGTTCCTCGATATCGGCGCAGACAGCCGCGCCGAGGCCGAGAGCTATGGCGTGAAGCCAGGCCAACAGATTATTCCGATCTGTCCGTTCACCCCTCTGCCCAATCCGAAGAAGATTCTCGCCAAGGCATGGGACAACCGCTACGGCGTAGGCCTCGCGATCGACCTCGTGAAGACGCTGAGCGGCAAGAAGCTGCCGAACACCGTCTACGCCGGGGCTACCGTCCAGGAAGAGGTCGGACTTCGCGGCGCCCGTACGGCTGCCAATCTGATCCAGCCGGACATCTTCTTCGGCCTTGACGCCAGCGCTGCCGCCGACATGACCGGGGACCGCCAGGCGTTCGGCCAGCTTGGCGGAGGAGCGCTGCTGCGCATCTTCGACCCGACCATGGTTACCCACCGGGGCCTGATCGAATATGTGCAGGATATGGCGGATACCCACAAGATCAAGTATCAGTATTTTGTGTCCCAGGGAGGAACAGACGCCGGACAGGTTCATCTCAGCGGCATCGGCGTTCCTTCGGCGGTTATCGGCATCTGCTCGCGCTATATCCACACCTCGACCTCGATGGTCCACACCGATGATATCGATGCCGCCCGCGAGCTGCTGATCAAGCTGGTCGAAGGACTGGACCAGACGACGCTGCAGACGATTATCGAACGGAGCTAAGTGATGTTGAATCGGCGGCGGCAAGCGCCTTTTACGTTTTACGTTGCTTGGCCTTACCTCCGCCATTCATGTACATGAATCCGGCAAGACGAAAGCCCGCGCAGAGCCTGATCAGGCTTCGCGCGGGCTTTCGTCTACATTCCGGTCTATATTCCGTTAATTATCGCTTATATCACATCAAGTGGCACACGGAACGCGGGCTTCGGAAAAGCGTCGTTCAGCCGGACGCTTTCCTCTTTGGACAGCTCGATCAATCCGGCTGAGGCGTTCAGCAGCACATGCTCTCTTGTGGAAGCTTTGGGAATCGCGATCACGCCGCCTTCGCGGATGCTCCATGCGAGCAGTATCTGCAAGGGCTGCACTCCATGAGCCTCGGCAATCTCCAATACAGCCGGGCTGTTCACCAGCCCTTTGCGGAGAGCGCCGGCCTGCGCGAGCGGAGAGTAGGCCATGATCGGCATCAGCTTGCTCCGCTGCCATGGAAGAAGCTCAACCTCTATGCCCCGGGAGCCGAGGTGATAGAGCACCTGATTGGTTGCGCAGTTCGCGCCGCCCTGGACGTCCAGCAGCTCCTTCATATCCTTCGAATCGAAATTCGAAACGCCCCAACGGGAGATTTTCCCTTCCTTGACGAGACGCTCCATGCCCTCCACCGTCTCCTCCAGAGGTACATCGCCCCGCCAATGCAGAAGATACAGATCGAGATGATCCGTTCCGAGACGCTTCAGGCTTGCCTCGCAGCTTCTTGCCAGCCGGTCTCTCCCGGCATTGTGCGGATAGACCTTGGATACGAGAAAGACGTTCTCCCGAATCCCCCGGATCGCTTCCCCCACAATCGACTCGGACTCGCCATCACCATACATCTCGGCCGTATCGATCACATTCATGCCGAGCTCGACGCCGAGCCGCAGCGCAGCGATTTCTTCCTCTCTGCGAGACGGGTTCTCCCCGATATTCCAGGTTCCCTGGCCGATCGCGGACACCAGCGTACCGTCCGGCAGCTTGACCCGGCGGGCTGCATTCGCCGCTTCAACTTCCTGCTTGCGTACTCCGTTCAAGGAATTCATCATGAATATCGTCTCCTTATCAGTATAGTACTGTTCTCTCCTCTAATCTCGCTTGGATACAGCCCAAGGTTTTATACCCGTTTTGGGCCGTCTCTGACTCAATTCTTTTTCCACAAATTTGAACATTCCGAAAACGGGGTATCAGGAGATCAAAAAGCGGCTTCCGGCTGCACCGGAAACCGCCAATGTTTT
>RCUS01000182.1_pt1 | contig 47956 bp, 45 predicted proteins | sample 2166221 | NCBI WGS metagenome assembly RCUS01 (sample SAMN09932758, study PRJNA488358) | compost metagenome | isolation source: compost soil in cyclohexanecarboxylic | place: Germany: Experimental Botanical Garden
GTCGACTTGCCGATGCCGGGGTCACCGCCAATCAGCACCACCGAGCCATCCACCAAGCCGCCACCCAGCACGCGGTCCAGTTCGGTGCTGCTGGTCGTGAAACGCGGGATTTCCTCGACACTGACTTCGGCCAGGGTCTTGATCTGCGCTTGCTGTCCTGTCCAGCCAGCGCGGCCGCTACTGGGTGCAGCAGCGCCGCCGCTTTCGATCATGGTTTCGACCAGGGTGTTCCAGGCCCCGCATTCGCCGCACTGGCCGGCCCATTTGGGGAAGGTCGCGCCGCATTCGGTGCAGCCATACAAGCGCTTGGCCTTGGCCATGGGTGGGGTCTCCTGGAAAAATTCGCCATGATAACTGAGCAGGACGTGTCTCGAACGCCTCGAGATGCGACAAAACTATTCGTTCTAACTGCAGTCAGTAGCCCTGAACACAACGCATGAAGCGTTTAAGTGGCTTACACTGCGTTAACCTCACCTTTTGTTACAAGGAACCAAACATGGGCGTGCTCAACGAGTTCAAGGCTTTCGCAGTCAAAGGCAATGTCGTCGACATGGCGGTCGGTATCATCATCGGCGCGGCCTTCGGCAAGATCGTCTCGTCCTTCGTCGGCGACGTGATCATGCCGCCACTGGGCCTGCTGATCGGTGGCGTGGACTTCAGCGACCTGGCCATTACCCTGAAGGCTGCCGAAGGTGACGTGCCAGCGGTGATGCTGGCGTATGGCAAGTTCATCCAGACCGTGATCGACTTCCTGATCGTGGCCTTTGCCATCTTCATGGGCGTGAAGGCGATCAACAAGCTCAAGCGTGAAGAAGCCGTGGCACCGACTACGCCGCCTGTGCCTTCGGCTGAAGAGACGCTGCTGACCGAAATCCGCGATTTGCTCAAGACGCAGAACCAGAACCGCTTGCCTTGAAATTGCCGGGGGCGCTGTAGGAGCGGGCATGCTGGCGAAGAATCCAGTGCGGTGGATGGCACCGGCTTCGCCGGTGTTCGCGGGTAAACCCGCTCCTACACGGCGGCCTGTGTTAAACCTCCGATGTGTGTCCACCACCAATCTGTGTAGGCGCGGGTTTACCCGCGAATACGGTGGTGGCGGCAACGGTGAACGGCGGGTGGAGATTGGCCAGCAGGCCCGGCCCTTTCGCGGGTAAACCCGCGCCTACAGGCCCCACAACGGCCGCAATGGTCTTACCAGTAGTTCTCGACTGCCACCTGCCCGGGCCGCTTGCTCAGGCTCAATTGCAGATCGCGCGCCTTGAGGACCTTGCGGGTTTCGTCGATCATTTCCGGGTTGCCGCACAGCATCACACGAGAATGCTCCGGCGACAGTTCAAGCCCTGCCGCCCTCTCCAGCTCGCCATTCTCGATCAACGTCGTAATCCGCTGATTCAACGCCCCAGGGTGTTGTTCACGGGTCACCACGGGAATGAACTGCAACTTGCCCGCGTACTCGGCCAGGTAATCGCGCTGTTCCAGCCCGGCAATTTCATCCACATAGGCCAGCTCCTTCGCTTCGCGCACTGAATACACCAGCTTGATGCTGTCGAAGCGCTCCCAGGCCTCAAAGTCCTGGAGGATAGACATGAATGGCGCAATGCCGGTACCGGTAGCCAGCAGCCACAGGTCACGACCACCGACGAAGCGGTCGAGGGTGAGGAAACCGAACGCCTGGCGGTCGATCAGCAACGTATCGCCTGCACCCAAACGGCTCAGCTCACTGGTGAACTCACCACCTGGCACCACGATGGAAAAGAAATCCAGGTGCTCGTCATGGGGGGCGCTGACCATGGAATAGGCGCGCCACACCACACTACCATCGGCCTTGGTCACACCTAACCGGGCGAATTGGCCGGAACGGAAGCGGAACCCCGCATCGCGCGTAACCCGCAGGCTGAAGAGGTTCGGCGTCAGTGGCTGAACGTCAAGCAGTGTCTGGCGAGTGAACTTTTCGGCGCTAGCGGTCATATCGGGCTCCAGGGTTGGCGTGTGCACAGTGTCGCCTAAAGTGGCCAGGATAAAAACCACCGCTTTGTAGGGCCTCATCAAGGGTGATCGTGCCGAACTCGCAGAAAATCCTGTTCGCTATAACAAAAAAATCCCAACAGGATGGTAGGTCTTTTCCTACAATCATCCGGGTACTCAAACGGATTGGATCCTGTGCACCCGAAGGAGTGTTTCAGATGCTTCACTGGAAACCCGAGTATCTTCATGCGTTCGTCAGCGAACGCAGCCCGCAGAAGCTATTCGACATTGCAGTCCATCTGGCTCAGGACCTGGACATGGATTACCTTGGGCTGAACATCCGCATTCAGATCGCTACGCAAACGCCAAGGCTGTACCTCTACAGCAACTACCCAAGTGAGTGGATCGAGCGCTACCAGCGCGACGACTTCTACAAGCTGGACCCGGCAGCGAACCTGAGTCACAGCTCGACGATGCCGGTGCTGTGGACCGATGACCTGTACAAGGAAGCCCCGCAATTTCGCGAAACGGCCTGCCTGCATGGCTTGCGCCACGGCTGGACACAGTCGCTTCACGATCAGCAGCACAACGAGAGCCAGATCAGTGTCGCTCGGCCAAACGGCCACATCGATATGCTCGAACTGTACGACAAAGCCGGCAGTGTGCAGTGGCTGTGCCACACCCTTCACGCGGTACTGGGCGAGCACCACCTGAACGCGCTATGCCCACCCCAGCCGAAAATGAGCGAGCGTGAACTGGAAGTGCTGAAATGGTCTGCCGCCGGCAAGACCGCTGCCGATGTTGCCTCCATCCTCTCGCTGTCGCAAAGCACGGTAAATTTCCATATCCGCAGCGTGATCACCAAGACCAACGCAGCCAACAAGGCCGGAGCCATTGCCATTGCCGCCTTGCGTGGCTGGATCTGATCTTCGAACCTGCGACCTCGGGCAAAGCCCTGTAGAATCGCCCGGCAAAGCCCGGAGCGAACCGCAACGGGCAGTTTCGTACCCGAGCCAGACGCCATGCCCCTGTTGACCACCCCCTACGCCGAACTCGACCTGATCCGCCAGCCGGAGCAGGCCAACGACCCGTTGCAGGCCTTCGATGCCGCCGACGAGTACCTGCTTGCGCAGCTACACGATCAGGCACCCGACGCCAATTGCCGGGTACTGGTGCTCAATGACAGCTTCGGTGCACTGGCCGCAAGCCTTGCGGGCCAGCTGCAGGTGGTCAGCAGCGGTGACTCGCACCTGGGGCACCTGGCCCTGGAAAAGAACCTGGCGCGCAATGGCCTGCCGTTCGACAGTGTGCCGTTCGTACCGGCCAGCGAACACTGGCAAGGCCCGTTCGACCGGGTGCTGGTGCGTGTGCCCAAGACCTTGGCCCTGCTCGAAGAACAACTGATCCGCCTGCAAGGCCAGTTGGCACCCGGTGCGCAGGTGATTGCAGGGGCGATGATCAAGCACCTGCCGCGGGCGGCCGGCGACCTGATGGAGAAGTACATCGGCCCCGTACAGGCTTCGCTGGCACTGAAAAAGGCCCGTTTGCTGACAGCAACGGTTGCCGAGCGGCCGCTCGCCAAGTCCCCCTACCCCAGCTGCTACCGCCTCGACGCGCCGGCACTTGACTTGGTCAACCACGCCAACGTGTTCTGCCGTGAAGGCCTGGATATCGGGACGCGGGCGTTCCTCCCGCATCTACCACGCAACCTCGGCCGTGCGCGGGTGGCAGACCTGGGCTGCGGCAACGGCGTGCTCGCGATCGCCAGCGCCCTGGCCAACCCGGAGGCCGAGTACACCCTGGTCGACGAGTCGTACATGGCAGTGCAATCGGCGCAGGAGAACTGGCTGGCAGCGTTGGGCGAGCGCCCGGCGACCTTCCTCGCGGCCGATGGCCTGGCCGGGCTGGAGAAACAGTCGCTGGACGTGGTGCTGTGCAACCCGCCGTTCCACCAACAGCAGGTAGTAGGCGATTTCCTCGCCTGGCGCATGTTCCAGCAGGCGCGTGAAGCGCTGGTGGTAGGTGGGGCGCTGTACATCGTGGGTAACCGGCACCTGGGCTATCACAGCAAGCTGGCGCGGTTGTTCCGGGGGGTGGAGCAGGTGGCGGCAACGCCCAAGTTCGTCATTCTGAAAGCCCGCAAGTAGGCGCGCCACCGCCCCCGCAGGAGCGGGCTTGCCCGCGAACACCGGCAACGCCGGTGCCATCTAGCGCGTTGCCTGCTTCGCGGGCAAGCCCGCTGCCGCTCTTTATCAATGTGTGGTCAGGCCCGCCGCCCCCATGAACAGCCGCATCACCCAGGCCGCCACACCCAGCGCTGCGACGCTCATTGCCCAGATCAGCAACAGCCAACCCAGTCGCTGCCACAGCGGTTTCTTGTCTTCCAAACCATGTTTGCCAGCCATCATGCGGCCCTCCTAGTGGTAGCCGTCTTCGTGGGTGACCTTGCCGCGGAACACGTAGTAGCTCCAGAAGGTATACATGAGGATAAACGGCAGGATGAACAGGGTACCCACCAGCATGAAGCCCTGGCTTTGCGGTGGCGCTGCGGCATCCCAGATCGAAATCGACGGCGGGATGATGTTAGGCCACAGGCTGATTCCCAAACCGCTGTAGCCAAGGAAGATCAGTACCAGCGTGAGCAGGAACGGCGTGTAGTGCGCGTTGCGTGCCACCGCTTTGAGCAACCCGTAGAAGGTCACCAGCACCAGTAGCGGTACCGGCATGAACCAGATCAGGTTGGGCATGCTGAACCAGCGGTCGGCAATCTGCGGGTAGGCGATGGGCGTCCACAGGCTGACGATACCGATCACCACCAGCAGCACCAGCGCCAGCGGCCGGGCCATATCGTGCATCTTCTGCTGCAACGGCCCTTCGGTCTTCATGATCAGCCAGGTGCAACCCAGCAAGGTGTAGGCCACGATCAACCCCAGCCCGCAGAACAGGCTGAATGGTGTCAGCCAGTCCAGGGTGCCACCGGCAAAATGCCGGTCGACAACCTTGAACCCCTCCAGGAACGCGCCCAGCGCCACACCCTGGAAGAAGGTGGCGATCAGCGAACCCCAGATAAAAGCCTTGTCCCAGATGTGCCGCTTGTCGGCCTTGGCCTTGAAGCGGAACTCGAAGGCCACGCCTCGGAAAATCAGGCCGATCAGCATCAGGATCAGGGGCAGGTACAGGGCCTCGAGGACCACGGCATACGCCATCGGGAAGGCACCGAACAGTCCGGCACCGCCCAGGATCAACCAGGTTTCGTTGCCGTCCCATACCGGCGCGACAGTGTTCATCATGACATCACGGTCCTGCTCGCCCTTGACGAAGGGGAAGAGCATGCCGATCCCCAGGTCGAATCCGTCCATCACCACGTACATCATGACGCCGAAGATGATGATCACGGCCCAGATCAGTGGAAGGTCGATACCCATGGTTCAGTTCCCCTCGTTCAGGCTGGCAGAGGTGGCCTCGCGGCCATCATCGGCGGCGGACAAAGGCCGTGCCGGCGTGCGTTTCTGGCCTGGGCCTCCCGGTGTGTGCTCGTCACCCTCGCCGGTCTGCGGCCCTTTGCGTACCAGGCGCATCATGTAGCCAAGGCCGGTGCCAAACAGGGCGAAGTACACCACCACGAACGCCACAAGGGTGAAGCCGAGCTGGGCGTAGCTGTGGTTGGAAACACCGTCCGCCGTGCGCATCAGGCCGTACACCACCCAGGGCTGGCGGCCAATTTCGGTGGTGAACCAGCCGGCCAGCAGCGCGACCAGCCCGGATGGGCCCATCCACAGGGCCACATGCAGGAACGGGCGTGAACTGTACAGCGTGCCGCGTTTGCGCAACCACAGGCTCCACAGGCCAACGAAGATCATCAGGAAACCAAGCCCGACCATGATCCGGAACGACCAGAAGACAATGGTCGAGTTGGGCCGGTCCTCGGGCGCAAACTCCTTCATCGCCGGCACCTGCTGGTCCAGGCTGTGAGTCAGGATCAGGCTGCCGAGCGCCGGGATCTCGATCTTGAACCGGGTAGTCTCGGCCTCCATGTCGGGAATGCCGAACAGGATCAGCGGCGTCGGCTCACCGGGCACGTTCTCCCAGTGGCCTTCGATCGCGGCAATTTTCACCGGCTGGTGCTTGAGGGTATTGAGGCCGTGGAAATCGCCGATCACTGCCTGAATCGGGGCGACGATCAGTGCCATCCACATGGCCATCGACAGCATCTTGCGCACGGCCGGGTTGTCACGCCCGCGCAGCAGGTGCCAGGCCGCCGAGGCACCGACGAAGAACGCGGTGGACACGAACGCGGCAGTGGCCATGTGCATCAGGCGGTAGGGGAAGGAGGGGTTGAACACCACCGCAAACCAGTCCACCGGCACCACCCGACCATCGATGATCTCGTGACCTTGCGGGGTTTGCATCCAGCTGTTCGAGGCGAGAATCCAGAAGGTCGAGACCAGCGTACCGAGCGCTACCATCACCGTGGAGAAGAAGTGCAGACCACGGCCGACGCGGTTCCAGCCAAACAGCATGACGCCCAGGAAGCCGGCTTCGAGGAAGAACGCAGTCAGTACTTCGTAGGTGAGCAGCGGGCCGGTGACGGCGCCGGCAAAGTCGGAGAAGCGGCTCCAGTTGGTGCCGAACTGGTAGGCCATGACCAGGCCGGAAACCACCCCCATGCCGAAGTTGACGGCGAAGATCTTCGACCAGAAGTGGTAAAGGTCACGATAGACCTGCTCATGGGTCCTCAGCCAAAGGCCTTCGAGAACCGCCAGGTAACTCGCAAGGCCAATGGTGATGGCCGGGAACAGGATGTGGAACGACACGGTAAAGGCAAACTGCATTCGGGCGAGCTCTAAGGCCTCTATTCCGAACATGGTGCTTCCTCTTCAGATAATCCGGCGTCCGGGCTTGTGGCCCCAGTCGCCCACTGCCCCCACTGGGTCGAGTACGGCGTGTTGGAATTGTTCTGTTCGATCGCAGGGATTCCGGCCAGGCGGCCATTTCATTGATCTGGAACGATTGACCCAGATCAATTAATGCTAGGAAGCATAGTCCCGAATGGCCCGGTGGGCCGTGTGGTGGATTGCCGCGTGACCTGTTGCCTCACCCTCTTTAATTAACAGTGGAAAAGTGCCGACCCGAGCAAACAGTAACCGTTTGTTACAAACAGGTGATACGCTGCGCACCCCCTCTACTGCGCCGAGGCCCCTGGTTTCCGATGTCCGATTCCGCACCGCAGTTGTTGCGTCACCACCGCCCTTTCCTGGCCTTCTGGCTGGCCCGCGTGTTCACCGCCAGCGGCTTCCAGATGCTCACCGTGGCCATCGGCTGGCACCTCTACCAATTGACCGGCAACGTACTGGACCTGGGCCTGGTCGGCCTGGTCGAGTTCGCCCCACGGGTGCTGTTCATGCTGCACACCGGCCATGTCGCCGACCGCTATGACAGGCGCAAGGTCGCCGCCCTGTGCCAGAGCCTTCAGGGGCTGATTGCCCTGGCGCTGGCGGTGGGCAGTGCCACCGACAACGTCACCCGCGAACTGATCTTTGCCCTGGCCTTCCTGCTCGGCGCCAGCCGCTCATTCGAAATGCCGGCAACCCAGGCGTTGTTGCCCAATGTGGTACCGGCCGGGCTGTTCCCGCGGGCAGTGGCGGCGTCGGCCTCGGCCACCCAGTCGGCAACCATCGTGGCGCCGGCGGTGGGCGGCTTCCTGTATGCCTTTGGCAGCATGTGGGTGTATGGCCCGACGGTGGCCCTGTACGCCATTGCCTGCGTGCTGACCCTGAGCCTGCAGGCGCACGGCCAGGTCGCCCAGCGCGGACGCGCCAGCATCGAATCGCTGCTGGCTGGCATCCGTTTCATTCGCAGCCGGCCCGACATCCTCGGCGCCATCTCGCTGGACCTGTTCGCCGTATTGTTGGGCGGGGCCACCGCGTTGCTGCCGGTATTTGCCAAAGACATCCTGCTGACCGGTCCGATGGGGCTTGGCCTGTTGCGCTCGGCGCCAGCGGTGGGGGCGTTGCTGATGTCGCTCTGGCTGGCGCGCTTCCCGTTCCAGCGCAACGTCGGGCGGACGATGTTCACTGCGGTCGGCGTGTTCGGCGTGGCAACCATCGCCTTCGGCCTGTCGACCTCGTTCTGGTTCTCGCTGGCGGTACTGGTGGTACTGGGTGCGGCAGACATGATCAGCATGGTCATTCGCAGTTCGTTCGTGCAGCTGGAGACACCGGATGAAATGCGTGGGCGGGTGAGCGCAGTGAACGGCTTGTTCATCGGTGCCTCGAACCAGCTCGGTGAGTTCGAATCGGGGGTGACCGCGCACTGGTTTGGTACAGTGCCGGCGGTAGTGCTGGGCGGGGTGGGCACCTTGGTGGTGACCGGGGTGTGGATAAAACTGTTCCCTACCCTGGCCAAGCGGGATCGGTTGCATAACGGGTAATGCGTCACCCGTGCCGGCCTGTTCGCGGGCAAGCCCGCGCCTGCAGGGGACGTTACCCGCGCAGGGCCAGAAAAACCCATTCCCCAACGGCCATAGGCCCCCGCCATGCATGCTGGTATCATGCGCGGCTTTTTTCCTCCCCACACAAAACCACAGCATCCGGTACGGTCTGTGCTTTGCTGATGGGGTCGATACATTCATGGCGCCGGGGGCGCCTTGGGGAGCGGGCATGCTGGAAAGGCTGTTTCAACTAAGAGCACACAACACCAACGTGCGCACCGAGATTCTGGCGGGCGTCACCACCTTCCTGGCCATGGCCTACATCCTGTTCGTCAACCCGAGCATCCTCGGCGAGACCGGCATGGACAAGGGCGCGATCTTCGTCGCCACCTGCCTGGCCGCCGCCATCGGCTCGACGACCATGGGCCTGATCGCCAACTACCCGATCGCCCTGGCGCCGGGCATGGGCCTGAACGCGTTCTTCACCTACACCGTGGTGCTGCACATGGGCCACACCTGGCAGGTGGCGCTGGGCGCGGTGTTCCTGTCGGCGGTGATGTTCTTCCTGCTGTCGATCTTCCGCATCCGCGAGTGGATCGTGAACAGCATCCCGCTGCCGCTGCGTTCGGCGATTGCCGCCGGTATCGGCCTGTTCCTGGCACTGATCGCCCTGCATAACGCCGGTATCGTCGTCGATAACCCAGCCACTTTGGTGGGCATGGGCGACCTCAAGCAGCCGTCGGTGATTCTCGCCACACTGGGCTTCTTCCTGATCGTCGGCCTTGAGTCGCTGAAAGTGCGCGGCGCGGTGCTGATCGGCATCCTGGCCGTCACCGTCGCGTCGATCGCCATGGGCGTCACGCCGTTCGGCGGGATCGTGTCGATGCCACCTTCGCTGGCACCCACCTTCCTGCAGCTGGACATCGCCGGTGCCCTCGATGTGGGCCTGATCAGCGTGATCTTCGCGTTCCTGTTCGTCGACCTGTTCGACAACTCCGGCACCCTGATCGCCGTGGCCAAGCGCGCAGGCCTGATGGGCAAGGACGGCCACATGCCGAAGATGGGCCGCGCCCTGATCGCCGACAGCACCGCCGCCATGGCCGGCTCCCTGCTGGGCACCTCGACCACCACCAGCTATATCGAGTCCGCTGCGGGTGTGAGCGCCGGTGGCCGCACCGGCCTGACGGCCATCGTGGTTGCCGTGCTGTTCCTGCTGGCGCTGTTCTTCGCCCCGCTGGCCGGCAGCGTGCCGGCGTTCGCCACCGCTCCGGCGCTGCTGTTCGTCGCGGTGCTGATGGCCTCGGGCCTGGCGGAAATAAACTGGGACGACGTCACCGAAGCCGCACCGGTGGTGGTAACTGCCTTGGCCATGCCGCTGACGTACTCGATCGCCAATGGTATCGCCTTCGGCTTCATCGCCTGGACCGCCGTCAAACTGATTTCCGGCCGCCGTCGCGACCTGAACCCGGCCCTGGTGATCCTTTCCATCCTGTTCGTCATCAAGCTAGGCTGGTTCAACGCATGAGTGCTGCTTTCGACCCCTCCTCCTACGCCACCCAACTGGACGCCAAGGTGGCCCGGCTGCGCGAGCTGCTGGCGCCGTTCGGCGCGCCGGAGCCGGCTGTTTTCGACTCGCCGCGCGAGCATTACCGCCTGCGCGCCGAATTCCGCCTGTGGCGCGAGGATGGCCAGCGCCACTACGCCATGTTCGCCCCGGGCGAGAAGCACAAGGCGATCCTGATCGACGATTTCCCCATCGCCAGCCAGCGCATCAATGCACTGATGCCGCGTCTGAAGGCGGCCTGGCAGGCCAGCGAAGAACTGGGCAACCGCCTGTTCCAGGTGGAGTTCCTCACCACCCTGGCTGGCGATGCGATGATCACGATGTGCTATCACCGCCCGCTGGACGAGGCCTGGGAAGTGGAAGCACGGCAACTGGCTGAAGCGCTGGGGGTGAGCGTCATCGGCCGTTCCAAGGGCAAGCGCCTGGTTATCGGCCGCGACTACGCGGTGGAAAAACTCGATGTGGCTGGCCGCGTGTTCAGTTACCGCCAGCCAGAGGGTGCGTTCACCCAGCCCAACGGCGCAGTGAACCAGAAGATGCTCAGCTGGGCCTTCGAGGCCATTGGCGAGCGTGAGGATGACCTGCTGGAGCTGTATTGCGGCAACGGCAACTTCACCCTGCCGCTGGCCACGCGTGTACGCCAGGTGCTGGCCACCGAAATCAGCAAGACGTCGGTCAATGCCGCACTGAGCAACCTTGACGAAAACGCTGTGGATAACGTGCGGCTGGTACGCTTGTCGGCAGAGGAGCTGACCCAGGCACTGAATGAGGTGCGGCCGTTCCGTCGCCTGGAAGGCATCGACCTGAAGAGTTATCAGTTCGGTACCGTGTTCGTCGACCCACCGCGTGCGGGGATGGACCCGGATACCTGCGAGCTGACCCGGCGTTTCGAACGCATCCTGTACATCTCGTGCAACCCGGAAACGCTGGCAGCGAACATCGCCCAGTTGCAGGACACCCACCGCATCGAGCGCTGTGCATTGTTTGACCAGTTCCCGTATACCCACCATATGGAGAGTGGGGTTCTGCTGGTTCGGCGCTGATCGTTGTATTGCCGGGGCTGCTTTGCAGCCCATTCGCGGGCAAGCCCGCTCCTACATTGATCGGCGTACAGCCCGTTGCTCAGCGTACAGCCGATTGCTCGGTGCACAGCCATTGCTCGGCGTACGCAGATCGTTGTAGGAGCGGGCTTGCCCGCGAATGGGCCGCAGAGCGGCCCCAAGCGTCACCTCAGAAGTCGAAGAAAACGGTCTCCCCTTCCCCCTGAATACGGATATCAAAGCGGTACGCCGTCTTCCCATCCACTTCGCAACGCTTGGCAATCAAGGTTTCACGCCGCTGCGGCTGCTCGATCAGGTTGAGCACCGGGCACTTGGCATTGGCCTGGGCCTCATCATCGAAATACAGGCGCGTGTGCAGGTGGATGTTGATGCCACGGGCAAACAGGCTGATGTTGATGTGCGGCGCCATCGGCACGCCCGCAGCGTTGTTCACCACACCCGGCTTGACCGTGTGCAGGGTCCACTCACCGGCATCGAAGGTGGTGGCGGTGCGGCCGAAGCTGTTGAAGGCGTTTTCCAGGTTGTAGGCATCCTGGTACTCGCCGTTGGCATCGGCTTGCCACACTTCCAGGAACGAATCGCGCACCAGGTGGCCGTTACCGTCATACACCTGGCCGATCAGCAGGATGTGCTCGCCCGGCGCGTCCGGCTTGGCCAGGCGGTTCCAGATTTCCTGGTCGCGGGTCGGGTTGCCGGCCGCTTCCAGGGCCAGGCCGATGTGCACGTAGGGGCCGGCGGTCTGCGAAGGGGTTTCCGGCAGCAGTTCGATTGGCATGGCGGGGTCCTCAGCAGTTTTCGAAGTGGGTCTTGCGCTGGCCGCGCAGCACGATGTCGAAGCGGTAGGCCAGGCAGTCCATCGGGTTGGCGTTGCTCATGTCGAGCTTGGCGATCAACTGCTGCACAGCTTGCGGGTTGGCGATCGACTTGACGATCGGGCACATCGGGATCAGCGGGTCACCCTCGAAGTACAGCTGGGTGATCAGCTTGGTGGCGATCGACGGGCCGCTGATGGCGAAGTGGATATGCGCCGGGCGCCAGTCGTTCGGGCCGTTGCGCCACGGGTACGGGCCCGGCTTGATGGTGCGGAAGCTGTAGTAGCCGTCGCGGTCGGTCAGGCACCGGCCAACACCACCGAAGTTCGGGTCCAGCGGCGCCAGGTAGCGGTCGTTCTTGTGGCGATAGCGGCCGCCGGCGTTGGCTTGCCACATCTCCACCAAGGTGTTCGGCACAGGCTTGCCGTACTGGTCGACGACACGGCCGGCAACGATGATGCGCTCGCCGATTGGCAGGCCACCGTTATTGAAGTTCAGCAGCAGGTCATGGTCATGGGCGCCGAAGCCCAGGTGGGAAAAATCCGGACCAGTGGTTTCGCTGATCGACTGCGGAATGCTGACCAGTGCCTGGCGCGGCGAGCGGGCAATGGACGTCTTGTAGTCAGGCGTAAGGGCTTTGGGGTGCCAGTTGCGATCACGGATCACGAAGCGGCTGTTGTCCTGGGCGGGCATGCCGGTTTCCTCTCTTGGAATTATGAGAACGCCTGTGCGTGGCAGGCGGACTTACAGTTTCCGGCAGGTCGCGGGCGATGAACATTGAAATCGACCACTTGATCCATAACCAAATGGTTATGGATCAACACCTCAGCCTGACACGTTCCACCTTCGTGAACTAATCTTTGTCTTCTTGTTTCACGCTCGGAGAGCATTCATGGAATGGCGAAAAGGCCGACGCAGCGACAACGTGGTCGATGCCCGAGGCGAAGGTGGCGGCGGCGGCATGCGTTTCGGCGGCGGCAAGGGGCTGGGGCTTGGGGCAATCCTGCTGATCGTCGGCATCGGCTGGCTCACCGGGCAGGACCCGTTGCAGATTCTTGGCCAGCTTGCCGGGCAGATGGAGCAGCAACAACAGCAGACGGCGCCCAGTGGTGCGGGCGGCAAGGCGCCACCGGCCAACGACCAGCAAGCTGAGTTCGTCGCCTCGGTTCTGGGTGACACCGAAGACACCTGGAAAGCCCTGTTCGCCGAGGCCGGCAAACAATACCGTGACCCCAAACTGGTCCTGTTCAGCGGCCAGGTCAATTCGGCCTGCGGATTTGCCTCGGCAGCGGTTGGGCCGTTCTATTGCCCGGCGGACCAGCGGGTGTACCTGGACATGTCGTTCTTCCGTGAAATGGAAACCCGCTTCGCTGCAGCTGGCGACTTCGCCCAGGCCTACGTGATCGCCCACGAAATCGGTCACCATGTGCAGACACTGCTGGGCGTTTCGGCCAAGGTCGACGCCGCACGACGCGCTGGCCAGCGCATGGAGGGCGACAACGGCCTGTTGGTGCGCCAGGAGTTGCAGGCCGACTGTCTGGCCGGGGTATGGGCCTACCAGGCGCAGAAACGCCTGAACTGGCTGGAGCCAGGCGATGTCGAGGAAGCGCTGAATGCGGCCAATGCAATCGGCGACGACCGCCTGCAGCAGCAAAGCCGCGGGCGCGTAGTGCCAGACTCGTTCACCCACGGTACCTCGGCGCAGCGGGTGCGCTGGTTCAAGGCCGGGTTTGCCGAAGGTGAAGTGAACCGCTGCGACACCTTCAGTGCACGCACCCTCTGATACCCGGTGCAACAGGGACCGAGTGAGACCGCTTGCTGACATTTTGCTGAAAAAGCGTTTCAGCTTCCCCAATCATGGCCGATAACCCCTGCACGAATCAGCGGGCATCCAGAACAACAACGCCTGGCGATCGAAGATCAAGAGAGCGAAATCAACTTCTGGAGAGCGTGCATGAACAGCTGGTTCGCCAACATCAGCGTCAACCTTAAACTCGGCCTGGGCTTCGGCCTGGTGCTGGTTCTCACTGGCCTGCTGGCCCTCACCGGCTGGACCAGCCTGGGCAGCCTGATCGACCGTAGCAACTGGATGGGCGACATTGGCCAGTTGAACAAGGACCTCACCGATCTGCGCATTGCGCGCCTGCAGTACATGATCGCCAACGGCGACGATACCGCCGCCGCCAACACGCTGGCCAAGCTGGACGCATTCAGCAAGCAGCAGGCCTACCTGGCCACCACCTTCAAAAGCCCGGAGAACGTCAAGCTGCTGGGTGAGCTGGGCGATACCATCAGCGCCTACAAGCTGTCGCTGAACAAGATGCGCCAGGGCTACGACGCCACCCGCGCAGCGCGCGTTTCCATGGACAGCTCGGCCATCCGCGCCGACCAGGCCATGGATGCGCTCAGCCAGGAGGTGATGGCTCGCCCCGAGGCTGACAGCGTGCGCCTGGCCCAGTACCAGCTGATCAGCAAGGCCCGCCAGCAACTGCTGCAGGTACGCATCGATGTGCGTGGCTACATCGCCGACAACAGCAGCGCCAACGAGCAGGCCGCCCTGCGCCAACTGGATGCAGCACTGGCCGATACCGACAACCTCAAGCGCCAGCTGCCCAGCGAAGATGCGCGCCTGCAACAGTTCGAAAACGCAGTACTGGCCTATCGTGACGCCGTACGCCAGTTCCGCGACGCGGTTGCCAACATCACCACCTCGCGCGCCGAAATGACCGTGCAGGGTGCCGACATCGTCAAGCGCAGCGACGCGTTGTACCAGATCCAGCTGGAGCGCCGTGACATCGAGAGTACCCAGGCCCGCAGCCTGCAGGCCATCGCCACACTGCTGGCGCTGCTGGTCGGCGTGCTGGCGGCGGTGCTGATCACCCGCCAGATCACGCGCCCGTTGCAAGACACCCTGGTGGCCGTGGAAAAAATCGCCAGTGGCGACCTTACCCAGCACATGCGCGTCACCCGCCGTGACGAACTGGGCGTGCTGCAGCAAGGCATCGCGCGCATGGGCACCACCCTGCGCGAGCTGATCAGCGGCATCCGCGATGGCGTCACCCAAATTGCCAGCGCCGCCGAAGAGCTTTCGGCAGTCACCGAACAGACCAGCGCGGGCGCCAACAGCCAGAAAGTCGAGACCGACCAGGTGGCCACCGCCATGCACGAAATGGCTGCTACCGTTCAGGAAGTGGCGCGCAATGCCGAGCAGGCCTCACATGCAGCTACAGGTGCCGATGACGAAGCCCGTGCCGGCGACCGCGTGGTGGGCGAAGCGATTGGCCAGATCGAACGCCTGGCCGAAGACATGCACCGCTCCACCGAGGCCATGAACCTGCTGCAGCAGGAAAGCCAGAAAATTGGTAGCGTGATGGACGTGATCAAGTCGGTGGCCGAACAGACCAACCTGCTGGCGCTCAACGCAGCGATCGAGGCGGCGCGTGCCGGCGAGGCAGGCCGTGGCTTTGCCGTGGTTGCCGACGAAGTGCGCGGCCTGGCCCAGCGCACGCAGAAGTCTACCGAAGAAATCGAAGAGCTGATTGCCAGCCTGCAGCACGGTACCCAGCAAGTGGCGAATGCCATGCAGGGCAGCCGTACCCTGACCGACAGCAGCGTCGAACTGGCGCGAAAGGCCGGATCATCGCTGGAGAGCATTACCAGTACGGTATCGAGCATCCAGTCGATGAACCAGCAGATTGCTGCGGCGGCAGAGCAGCAGAGTGCGGTGGCTGAAGAGATCAGCCGAAGCATCCTGAATGTGCGTGATGTGTCAGAGCAAACCGCAGCAGCCAGTGACGAGACGGCAGCGTCGAGTGTGGAGCTGGCGCGGCTGGGTGGGCAGTTGCAGACACTGGTCAGCCAGTTCCGCGTCTGACCTTTGGAACCTGGGGCCGCTTTGCGGCCCTTTCACGACACAAGGCCCCAACGCAGGTCCTCGTGGGAGCGGCCTTGTGTCGCGATAGGAGGGCAAAGCCCTCCCGGCGTTCTGACAGGTACTACTTGACGATCATCCCTACCCCACGCCCACGTGGGTCGGAAGCGGTCTCAAGCTTCGCCCCATCGACGCGGATCGCCTGGATGTCGCCCATCTCCCAGCCCTGGTCCTCCAGCACATAGCCCATCTTCTTCAGCTCATCAGCTACCGGCCCGGTCAGTGGCGCATAGCTGTCGAAGTAGATGGTGTCCTTGGGCAGCAACTGATGGTGCACGCGCTGCGCCGCCACCGCCTTGTCCAGCGGCATGCCGTAGTCGTACAGGTTGTTCATCACCTGGAAGATCGAGGTAAAGATCCGTGAACCACCCGGGGTACCGATTACCAGTTCGACCTTGCCATCGCGGGTCATCAGGCTGGGGCTCATCGACGACAGCATGCGCTTGCCTGGTTCGATCGCGTTGGCATCACCGCCGACCACGCCAAAGGCGTTCGCCGCCCCCGGTTTGGCGCTGAAATCATCCATCTCGTCGTTGAGCAGGAAACCAGCGCCCTTCACCACCACACCACTGCCATAGTCGAGGTTGAGGGTGTAGGTATTGCTGACCGCGTTGCCCTGCTTGTCGACGATCGAGAAATGCGTGGTCTGGTGCGGCTCAAGGCCCGGCTTGACCTTGTCGGTGTCGGAAATGGCCTTCGGGTTGACTTGGGCTGCGCGCTTGGCCAGGTAATCCTTGGCCACCAATTGGTCCACCGGAACCTTGGTGAAGGCCGGGTCGCCCAGGTAATCGGCGCGGTCGGCGAACACCCGCTTCTCGATCTCGGCCAGCAGGTGGATGTACTGCGCCGAGTTATGCGCCACCCCTTTAAAGTCGGCCGCGCGGTCTTCCTTGATGCCCAGCAACTGGGCAAGCGCCACACCGCCTGAGCTCGGCGGTGGCGCGGTATACACCACATTGCCACGCCAGCTCACGGCCATCGGTTCACGCCATACCGCCTTGTAATCCTTGAGGTCATCTTTGGTAATCAGGCCTTTGTCAGCCTGCATCTGCGCCACCAGCAAATCGGCGGTCTTGCCTTGATAGAACTCGCTCACGCCCTTGGCGGCTATACGCTCCAGGGTCTGGGCCATTTCCGGCTGCTTGAACAGCTCGCCGACCTTCATGTTGCCGAAGTAATCGTTGAAGTTGGTCGCCGTCTTGAACATGCCTTGGGCATCGTTGCGGTACTGGTACTGCTTTTCCGCCACCTTGAAGCCATTTTTCGCATAGCCGATGGCCGGGGTCAGCAACTCGCTCCAGGGCAGCTTGCCGAACTTCTGGTGCGCCTCCCACAGGCCCATTACCGTACCGGGTACGCCTGCGGCGCGTGCCCCGACCAGGCTGAGGTTCTCGATGACCTCGCCCTTGTCGTCCAGATACATGTTGCGCGTGGCGGCCTTGGGCGCGACTTCGCGGTAGTCGAGGAAGTAAGGCTTGCCATCGACAAACAGGGTCATGAAGCCGCCACCGCCGATATTACCGGCCTCTGGGTAAGTCACCGCCAGGGTGAAGGCGGTCGCTACTGCCGCGTCCACCGCGTTGCCGCCCTTTTTCAGAATATCGGCGGCCACCTGTGCACCATATTGATCGGGGGCGGCCACCGCGCCGCCCTCCAGGGTGGCGGCGTAAACTGAGGAACAGCTCAGGATCGCGGCTGCGAGAGCCAGATACTGGAAAGGGACAATACGCATGACACTTCCTTGGTGTTGTTTTTGTTGAGCAGTCAGTAAGGCCGAAGCGCTTCGACTGTGCAATCAACCGTCGGAAGTTTCGCCGCCTGTGGACAGGATTTGTCGCGATCAGGCAACTCAGCAGGCGTACATCGCCAGCTTGCGCTGGATGAAATCCAGGAAGCACTGGATGCGCAGTGCCAACTGGGTGTTGCGGTAATACACCGCGTGGATCGGCTGACGGTAGCCATTGTTGGCCTCGCTCAGCAGCACCTGCAGGCGCCCTGTGCGGATATCTTCGTGGGTCATGAAGTGCGACAGGCTGACGATGCCCTCCCCGGCCAACGCCAGCTGGCGCAGGGTTTCGCCGCTGGAAGCAACCAACGCCGGGCGGATGCTCCAGCGATCGCCCTGAGCGTGACGTAGCGGCCAATGATTGAGCGACTCCGGTTGGCTGAAGCCGAGCAGACAGTGGTTGGCCAGCTCCTCGACCTGCCGTGGCGTGCCGTGCTGCTCCAGGTAGGCCGGACTGGCCAGCACCTGCACCGGACTACAACCCAGGCTGCGCGCGTGCAGGCTGGAGTCGGCCAGCTCTCCGATGCGGATCGCCACATCAGTGCTCTGCTCCAGCAGGTCGATGATCAGGTCGTCGGTGTTGAGCTCCAGTTCGATGCCCGGGTACTGGCGGCGGAACTCGCCAATCCACGGCAGGATGGCATGCAGCATGAACGGCGCAGCGGCATTGATGCGCAATCGCCCGGTCGGGGTCTGGCGGTTCATCGACAGACGCTCTTCCATCTCGTCCATCTGCTGCAGGATCAGCCGCGAGCGCTCAAGAAAGTAGCGCCCCTCTTCGGTAAGGTCCATGCGCCGGGTGGTGCGGTTGACCAGCGTGGTGCCCAGCTTGCCCTCCAGGCGCGACAGGGTGCGGCTGACGGCAGACGGGGTCTGGCCCATCTGCTCGGCAGCAGCGGAAATCGAGCCGCAGTCGATGACGGCGACGAATACCTGGAGTTCTTCGGATCGGGTTTTCACATTCAGGCCTGCGGCTGATATCAATCCGGATTAGATCGCCTTGCCGAACACCTTGTCCAGATGCGCCTCGTAGGCCGCCAGTGCCGCCGGCACATCCGGGCGCTTCATCACATCCACAGCCAGGAAGGTCGGCAGGCCGGTCATACCCAGGAACTGGTTGGCCTTGTGGAACGGGAAGTACACGGCATCCACCCCCTTGCCTTCAAAGAAATCGCTGGGGTCATCGAACGCCTGCTGCGGCGCGTTCCAGGTCAGCGACAACATGTATTGCTTGCCGTGCACCAAACCACCGCTGCCGTATTTCTGCGAGTGGTCCGAACGGGTACGGCCATCATTGGCATACAGGCTGCCGTGGCCGGCAGTGAACACGTCGTCGATGTACTTCTTGACGGTCCACGGCGCACCCATCCACCAGCCGGGCATCTGATAGATCACCACATCGGCCCAGAGGAATTTCTCCACCTCTTCCTGGGCATCGTAGCCGCCATCGATGAACGTCTGGCGCACATCGAAGCCGGCGCGGTCCAGGTGAGCGATGGCCGCTTCGTGCAAGGTCGCGTTGAGACGGCCTTCGGAGTGAGCGAACTGTTTACCACCGTTGAGCAGAAGGATCTTTTTCATGCTGGCCTCCACGGCCGAGTCAAAAATTGATGCCGGCAGGTTAGAGGCTCGCGGGGGCGGGATACAGCGGTGACGGGGCAAAATACAATTGACCAGAAGTCACGAATGAGCAATACATTATTGCCGTAAAATAGCGTCACCCCCCATCACCGAGTAGCGCCCCATGAGTGAGCCGTTCGCCTTTATCCTCAAAGCCAAGACCCGCCCGGAAATGGCTGATGCGTTCGAAAACCTGTTCCGTCCCTACGTCGAGCCAAGCCGCCAGGAACCCGGCTGCATCGAATACCACATGCTGCGCGACCAGCAGGACCCGAGCCTGTTTGTGTTCTTCGAAGTGTGGGCCGACAAGGCCGCGCTGGACGTGCACTCGGCCCTCCCGCACATGGCTGCCTTCTTCGAAAAACGCATGGATTACCTGGAGCGCGATTTCGATATCCAGAGGGTCGACATGCTCAGCGCTTCGTCCGCTAGCCGTTGATCAGCAGATGGACGCCGAGTGCGGCCAACCCGATGAAAAAGCAACGCTTGAACAGCAGCGCGCTGATCCGCTGACGCAGCCACTGGCCCGCCAGCATGCCGAGCAAAGCCGGCGCCAGCATCAGCAGCGACGCCCCCAACGCCTGGCCCCCCAAGGCATCCTGCCCGGCCAGGCCTAGGGCCAAGGCCAGGGTCGACACCGTAAACGACAGGCCCAGGGCCTGGATCAACTGCTCGCGGCTCAAGCCCAGGCTCTGCAGGTAAGGTACCGCTGGCATCACGAACACTCCGGTCGACGCCGTGACCACACCCGTGACCAGCCCGCAAAGCGGTCCCAGCCAGCGCTCGTGTCCCGGGCCCACCTGCAGGCCCGGGCCGACCACCCCATACAACGCGTAGACCAGCAAGGCGGCCCCCAGCGCGTGCACAGCCCAGGGGCCACTGTTGATTCCCAGCCAGGCGCTGCCCAGCAAGGTGCCGACAAAGATCAATGCCAGCATTGGCCCCAGGCGGACCAACAACCCTCGCAGGTGCCCGCCGCTGGCCAGCTGCCACAGGTTGGTGAGTGTCGAGGGCACGATCAACAACGCGGCAGCCTGCGCAGGTGGCATAGCCAGGCCCAACAGGCCCATGGCAATGGTGGGCAGGCCCAGGCCGATGACCCCCTTCACTGCGCCCGCCAGCAGAAAGGTCAGTACAACCAGCAACGACAGCGCCGGGCCAATGTTCTGGTAAAACGCGAGCAAGGTAGTCATGGGCCGATGATGCCGTGCCCCGGGCGACGTGAGAATCTGCCATATACTCAGCCAGCCTCTTGCCAGGACAGAGCCACATGCATTTCGACCTGATCGACCTCAAGCTGTTCCAGCACACCCTGGAGTGCGGCAACATCACCGCCGGCGCCAGCCGCAGCCATCTGTCACTGCCAGCAGCCAGTGCGCGCATCCGCGCCATGGAAGCATCGCTGGGCATTCCCTTGCTGGAACGTAACCGCCGTGGCGTCCAACCAACGCCGGCTGGCCAGGCACTGTTGCAGCATGCGCGGCTGATAACGCAGCAGGTCGATCGCCTGCAGTTCGACCTGGGCCAATACGCGCAAGGGCAGCAAGGCCAGGTGCGCCTGCTGTGCAACACCGCTGCGCTGACCGAATACTTGCCCGAACTGCTGGCCAGCTACCTGGCTGAAAACCCTGGAGTCAGCGTGGATGTGCAAGAGCTGCCGAGTTTGCGCATCGTGCAGGCAATTACCCAAGGCATGGCCGACCTGGGCATCGTGTCCACAGCCGCCCCCAACGAGCACCTGCAGACCCGGCCGTTTCGAGACGACCCGCTGGTGCTAGTGACGCCACAGGGCCACCCCCTGGCCAGTGCGCTGGCGCCAAGCTTCGTCGACAGCCTGGCCCATGGCTATGTCGGCCTGGGGGCCGGCAGTGCATTGGGGTTGTACCTGGAAGAGCAAGCGCTGCACGAGGGGCAGCGCATGCAGGTTCGGGTACGAGCAGAGGGGTTTGATGGGGTGATCCGCATGGTCGCGGGCGGGGCCGGAATCGGGGTGGTGCCGCTGGCAGCGGTGCAGCGCTGGCAAGGGATGCTGCCGTTGCACTGGGTGGCGCTGCAGGAGCCATGGGCCAACCGCCGGCTGCTGGTGTGCGCGCGGGATTTCGCGGCATTACCAGGCTATGCCGCCGGACTGGTATCCGCCCTTATCCACTGACAGCCTTCGCTGGCACGCCTGCTTCCACAAACTCGTTCGCGTACCGCTCGGACCGTGAAGGTATTGATACCCCCCTGGGGTATTCGTGAAAGGGTACGGCGACCTCCTACTTCAGATAAGAACGCAGCAACGCCGCCACCTTGTCTGCCTCGTCCTGCCGTTCCTCGGCACTCAGGCCGTCCGCCACAAGGTGATCGCGGATGTGCCCTTCCATCACCTCGGCCATCAGCCCGTTCACCGCGCCGCGCACGGCAGCGATCTGCTGCAGGATCGCCAGGCAGTCCTTGTCCTGCTCCAGCGCCGTCTCCAGGGCGGCGGCTTGGCCTTTGATCTTGCGCACCCGGGTCAACAGCTGCTTCTTGCTCTTCAGGGTATGTGCCATTGGGTTTCACGCCATGCTAGGTATACTGGGGTATAGTATTTTTCTCGATCTTCCGGGAGCATGATAAACCATGGCGACACAAACCTCAGACCGCTGGCAGCACAGCCACCAGTTCCACACCAGCAACCTGGGCGCTGAGCGCAAAACCCGCCTGGCGGTTTGGCTGACCGCAGTGATGATGGTGGCGGAGGTTGCCGGAGGCTGGTACTTCAACTCCATGGCGCTGCTGGCCGACGGCTGGCACATGAGCTCCCACGCCCTGGCACTTGGCCTGTCCTTGCTGGCCTACGCTGCCGCTCGGCGCTATGCAGGTGACCGGCGCTTTGCCTTCGGCACCTGGAAGATCGAAATTCTCGGCGGCTACTCCAGCGCATTGCTATTGCTGGGCGTGGCCGGACTGATGGCGTTCCAGTCGGTGGAACGGCTGTTGGTGCCGGGACAGATCCACTATGACGAGGCGATCTTGATTGCCGTGGCGGGCCTCGCCGTCAACCTCATCTGCGCCTGGCTGCTACGCGATGACCATCATCATGACCATCACCCTCACAGCCACGATCATCACCATCACCATCACCACCACCACGACCTGAACCTGCGCTCGGCCTACCTGCATGTGATGGCCGATGCCGCCACTTCGGTGCTGGCCATTGCTGCCTTGCTGGCCGGCAAGTTCTGGGGCGCCAGTTGGCTCGACCCAGCGATGGGCCTCGTCGGTGCGCTGCTGGTCGCGCTGTGGGCCCGTGGCCTGCTGCGCGATACCGGGCGAGTGTTACTGGACGCCGAGATGGACGCCCCGGTTGTGGCGGAAATCCGCGAAGTGGTCGCGCAATTGCCGGCGCCGGCCAGTATCACCGACCTGCATGTCTGGCGGGTGGGCAGGCACCAGTACGCCTGCATTCTTGGCCTGGCCACCCAGGCCACACTGAATGCCGACGGCGTGCGCCAGGCCCTGGCCGTGCACGAAGAGTTGGCGCACATCACTGTCGAGGTAAACCGCCTGCCATAGCGCGACCAGACACCTGGACGTCGAGCCCAGGCAACTGCGGCGCGGCCGTTGGGCCTATGGTGACCCGTCATTCAGCCAGTCACCAGGAGTTGTGCCATGTCCGATTTCATCACCGTCCTGCGCGAAACCTGCCCGACGCCGGTCGTGGACGCCACCAAGTGGAAGCGCATCGGCGGCGATCCGCACACCGTCAACCTCAACGCCTACCTGTCGGCCGACGGCAGCAAGATCATGGGCACCTGGATCTGCACCCCGGGCAAGTTCGAGGTCAACTACGAGAAGTGGGAGTTCTGCCACTTCCTCGATGGCTACTGCATCATCACCCCGGAAGGCGAAGAGCCGAAGCACCTGAAAGCGGGTGATGTGTTCGTGATCGAACCGGGCATGAAAGGTACGTGGGAAGTGGTCGAGACTGTACGTAAGTATTTCGTCTTCGCCTGACTTGCAGGCGCGGGTTTACCTGCGAATGCGGCGGTGAGGCTTCTGCAGCATTCGCGGGTGAACCCGCGCCTACAACGGCCGCGCACTACCTGTAAGCGTGGCCGAAAAAAATCGCGGAGCAGACGCCCTTCCCTCTGGTGCGCAGTTACAGAGGGAAGGCCACCTGGCCCGCGATGAAGTCTGCCTCGCTGGTCAATCCTTCTTGCGATAACCCTCGACAATGGCCGAGAAGTCCTTGCCACCCTCGCCGCGCAGGCTCATGGCCTGATACAGCTGCTGGGCCACGGCACCCAGGATCACCGGTTGATGCGCCTGGCGTGCAGCCTCGGTGGCCAGCCCCAGGTCCTTGAGCATCAGCTCGGCACCAAAGCCTCCGGTATAGCCACGCGATGCCGGCGCGGTTTCGATGATGCCCGGCCACGGGTTGTAGGTGTCCGAGCTCCAGCAACGCCCGGTCGAACTGTTGATGATGCCGGCCAGCACCTTGGTATCGATACCCAACGCGTTACCCAGGGCCATGGCCTCGGACACGCCGATCATCGAAATGCCGAGCAGCAGGTTATTGCAGATCTTGGCGATCTGGCCGGTACCCACTTCCCCGCAGTGCACGATGTTGCGGCCCATCTGCTCCAGTACCGGCTTGAGGCTGGCGAACAACTCGGCACTGGCGCCGACCATGAACGTCAGGGTGCCGGCCGCCGCGCCGCCAGTACCACCGGAAACCGGCGCATCCCCCATGTCCACACCCTTTGCCGCTGCGGCCTTGGACACATCACGTGCGGTCTGCGGGTCGATGGTGCTGCAGTCAACGGTCGGCGTGCCAGGGCGAATGCCGGCCAGTACGCCGTCCTCGCTCAAGTACACGCTGCGCACATGGGCTGCGGCCGGCAGCATGGTGATCACCAGCTCGCTGTTGGCCGCCGCGTCCTTGGGCGACGGGCTGATCTGCCCGCCCAGTTCTGCCAGCTCGGCCAGCACGGCCTTGTTCAGGTCGAACAGGTTCAGCTGATGCCCGGCCTTGATCAGGTTGCGGGCCATGGGCGCGCCCATGTTGCCCAGGCCGATGAATGCGATACGCATGACGTACTCCTTAGCGCAGGCTAATGGTGGTGTTCACACCGTCGTTGACGCTGTCGTCATCGAACCAGCGAGCCGTGACGGTCTTGGTCTGAGTGTAGAACTGCACCACTTGCTTGCCGTAAGGCCCGAGGTCACCGAGTTTGGAACCCCGCGAGCCGGTGAAGCTGAAGAACGGTACGGGTACCGGGATCGGGATGTTGATGCCGACCTGGCCAATATCGATTTCGCTCTGGAACTTGCGGGCCGCAGCGCCGCTCTGGGTGAACAGGCCGGTGCCGTTGCCGAACGGGTTGGCGTTGACCAGGGCGATGGCCTCGTCGAGCGTATCGACTTCCAGGGTCACCAGCACCGGGCCGAAGATTTCCTGGGTATACACCTGCATGTCGGTCTTCACGCCCGAGAACAGGGTTGGGCCGACGAAGTTGCCTTGCTCGTAGCCCGGCACCTTGACGTCACGGCCGTCAAGTTCCAGCTTGGCGCCTTCCTTGATACCGCTTTCGATCAGGCCCAGCACACGCTCCTTGGCACGCTTGGAAACCACCGGGCCAACGTCGGTGCCCGGCTCGCAGCCAGCATTGACCTTGAGCTTGCTGGCAGCCTCCTTGATATCCGGCAACCATTCGCGGGCCTTGCCCACCAACACTGCCACCGAGGTCGCCATGCAGCGCTGGCCCGCCGCGCCAAAGGCAGCACCCACCAGCGCATTGATGGTTTGTGTGCGGTTGGCATCAGGCAACACCACCGCGTGGTTCTTGGCACCCATCATTGACTGCACACGCTTGCCATGCTGGCTGCCAAGGTTGTAAACGTGCGTGCCGACTTCAGTAGAGCCCACGAAGGAAATCGCCTTGATGTCCTGGTGGGTGCAAATGGCATCCACCACCTGCTTGCCGCCGTGCACCACGTTCAGCACACCGGCCGGCACGCCGGCTTCCAGCGCCAGCTCGACCAGCATCATGGTCGACAGCGGGTCCTGCTCGGACGGCTTGAGCACGAAGGTGTTGCCGCAGACGATGGCCATGGGGAACATCCACAGCGGGATCATTGCCGGGAAGTTGAACGGGGTGATGCCAGCGCATACGCCGATCGGCTGGCGCAGGGTGTAGGTATCGACACCGCCGGCGACGTTCTCGGCAAATTCGCCCATCTGCAGGGTGCCAATGGACGCCGCGTGCTCGACCACTTCCAGGCCGCGGAAGATATCGCCTTCAGCGTCGGCCAGGGTCTTGCCCTGCTCGGCGCTGAGCACCTGGGCAATGCGTTTGGTGTGTTCGCGGATCAGCGCCTGCAGCTTGAGCATGATGCGCATGCGCGCGCCGATCGGGGTGTTACGCCAGGTCTGGAAGGCGCGGTGGGCAGCGGCCACGGCCGCGTCGACTTCTTCGACGGTGGCGAACGGTACGCGCGCCAGCACCTCTTGGGTGGCCGGGTTGACGATGTCGCGCCATTCGGTGGTCGTGGACTCGACCCATTGGCCGTCGATCAGCAGCTTGACCTGCTCGATTTTGGTCTGGTTAGGGGATTGCGGTGCGTTCATCTGCGTTCTCCTTGGAATTATTGTCGGGACGAGATCGCCAGCGCCGTGCAAACGCGAGGTGGCGTCCTGAGGCTTGTTTCGAGTATAGATGTGCAAACATCCAACAAGAACGCACAAAAAAACCGGATCATCATGCAAAAAGACCTCACATCCCTGAGCGCGCTCAACTGGGACGATTTGAAGTTCTTCCTCGAAGTGGCTCGCACCCGCAAGGCCAGCAGTGCCGCCAAACGGCTGAGCGTGGACTACACCACCGTGTCGCGACGCATCAGCTCGCTGGAGGGTGCGCTGGGCACCTTGCTGTTCGAAAAGTCGCGCACCAACGGCTTTGTGCTGACCGCCGAGGGCCAGCGCCTGCTGGGCTATGCCGAATCGATCGAGAGCACACTGCACATGGCGTGCGAGCAGGTGTCCGGGTCGGGGGTGGCGTTGTCGGGCCATGTGCGCATGGGCTGCACGGAGGGCTTTGGCAGCTTTTTCATCACGCCGCAGCTAAGCCACTTCGTCGACGCCTACCCGGCAATTTCGGTGGACATCCTGCCGCTGCCGCACTTCATCAGCCTGTCCAAGCGTGAGGCGGACATCGTCATCGCGCTGGAGCGGCCCGAGCACGGGCCTTATGTGTGCTGCAAGCTGTGCGACTACCGCCTGCGGCTGTATGCCACCCAGGGCTACCTGGACAGCCACGCGCCGATCCGCCAGGTGACGGACCTGGCCAAACACCCCTTCATCAGTTACGTGGATGACCTGGCGTTCAGCTCCGAGCTGCTGTACCTGGCCAACCTGATCCCCAACGCCAGCGCACATTTGCGCAGTACCAGCGTGATCGCGCAGTACACGGCAGTGCTGCAGGGGCGTGGGCTGGCAATATTGCCGTGCTTCCTCGCCGCGCAGGACCCGCGACTGGTCACGGTGTTGCCGGAGGAGATCGAGGTGACGCGGCAGTTCTGGATGTACTGCCGGGAGGATTTGCGCAAGTTGAAGCGCATTACCCTGCTGTGGGATTACATCCGGGCGGTGACCGAGGCGAATGCGCCGTTGTTGATGGGGCAAACCCGCGAGATGCGCTTTGCTTAGCCTAGATCGACAAGGAGTAAGGGTGCCTCATCCTACCTACCGCATGGATGCGAGGGCAACGACTTGTGACAGAGGTTGTGACAGTGGTTGTGACAGAGCACCTAACCACAGTACCGGCAAGCTTACTGGTGATCCTAGCAAGGTCATTTCTAGTAATGTCGTATTGACAGCATCCTTCCTTAATGAATATGCTTCGACCCGCAGGTGTATCCACCTGTTCTGCTCTTTAAAGTCACATTTTCAAGGAAATCGATGCCTTAACTGGCGACCCTCACAAAGGGTCATGACCGGCGCGGCGGTACCCTCTGCTCGCAGGGGAGCGCGTGGTTCGCTATCTAAATGGCGGGCTGCGACCGTTGTCTGGCGTAAATGTTAAGAGTCCACTTGAGCTAATAGTAATATTCCTTGACTGCTTACTCCACTTGGTCTGGCAACAGATGCGAATTTCTCGCTTCTGCATGCTGAGAGGATAAAGCGATGTTTTACATGAAACCTGATGTACCTGTGACTGTTCCAAAAGAGAGCGTTCCCGAAGTGCCTAGAGATAGTCCTTTGTGGAAAAGAGTTGGCTCAAGTGCAGCTTTCAGAATGACCGTTAAGGCTTTCTGGTTCTGGGTTAGGCACGAGTTGTTCTCCTACTTGTCGGAGCTCGATTTGTTCTAACTGACTCTTAATTTTTGCTTTTCTACCACCGCTTGATTAGGTCTGCGACGTGGCAAAGGACAAGCCCTATTACCCCCACGGCCCCATTGGCTCCTTGGCTATCCTAGCCAAGACTTTGGGCGTGCCTCCAAAATTACTTTCTGATCTAGCAAAGAAAGCCTCTAGCTCATACACGCCGTTCGTGATCGAAACAAAAGGTGGTAAGCAGCGAGACGTTTATGAGCCCAAATATGAGCTCAAACGCCTTCAGAAAAGAATAAACTCAAGGCTCTTCGAAAAAATTGAATACCCCACCTACTTACAAGGGGGAGTAAAAGATGAAGCCCAGCCGCGGGACTATATAGAAAACAGCAAAATACACGCAGGCTCTAAATTCCTTATAAGCTTGGACATAAGGAATTTTTACGACAACATTCATATTGATAGCGTGCTGTCAATTTTCAAACATCTTTTCAAATTCCCAGAAGATGTTAGCACACTCCTTACCAGCTTAGTTACCCGCGAGGGCAAAGTTCCTCAGGGTGCTTGTACCTCTAGCTACATAGCCAACTTGATTTTTCATAACTCCGAATATAGTTATGTAAAGAAATTACGAGACAACGGGTTTTACTATTCCCGCTTGTTAGATGATGTGACCATCTCCGCTGATCGCTTGGTACCACAAGAAGAAGTCACTAAAACTATAAAGTATGTCGCCGGGCTATTCAGCGAGCATGGGCTTCGGCTTCGTGGGAGCAAGACCAAGATAGAGCGAGCAGATGACCTGAAATCAGCTTATGCCGTGACAGGTGTTTGGGTCGGGCATGGAATACCTAAAATCCGTCGCACTGAGCGAGACATGATCAGGCACTCGGTTTACATATGTGAGCAAGAGTATGCCAAGAACTGCTTTTCAGATGAATATCATGCCCTCTGGAATAAGGTATCCGGGCAAGTTGCAAAACTTACACGCCTAAATCATGCTCAAGCCCCAAAGCTACGACATAGAATGCGAAATATTTTACCTCTGTATGATAGCAAGGCAACTGCGAGCATTTGGCGAGAAGCCGATAAAATGCTTAAAAGACCGAAAAAATCTCATACAAAGATCGGTGTAATTAATGCATATCGCCGCTTGATTTACCAGCTTGGGATTTTGGCAAGAACCGATAAAGTTCTGTCCAGAGCTTTACGCCGGCAGTTGCAGTCCAGATTTTCCGGGGTTCCCTCCAAAGCTTTGATGTGGGAGTAAGACATGAGTGACACTGTAATTGAGCGAGGTACAGTTAGTAGCTACGACACATTTAAAGGTTTCGGCTTCATCAGAAGAGATAAGGGACGAGATGTTTTTTTCTTTTATGATGACGTGACAGAAACCGAGGGTTTAATAGTCGGTGACGTAGTTCGCTTTGAAGTAAAGATCGCTCCGAAAGGACCTAGAGCGTACAAAGTCTCCAAGTTGACTGACGATTAAAACTCAGCTAGCAATCAGTACGACGCGCTTGAGGGCAGCAGCAATTGTGGATTTCACCCGCTGCTCTAAGCGACAAACATCATTACTCTTATCGCAAAATTACCCACCTATCCCAATTGATAATGAGCATAGTTCTGAGCTATTTGCTTACTACTCAATCCCGCAACCGCTCAATCGCTAAGCCGATGGCGTCGGCGTTGGTATCCAGTGTCTGCAATGCCATCATCACGTTTTCGTGAACGTTGATGGAACCGCGTTGACGAATCCATGCACTCAGTTCTTCTATCGCCGCCCGCATGGCCATCTGATTCAGGTGCAACAGCTCTAGGGTGTCAGCGGTGATGGTTGCTCGTTCCATTTGGAAGACTCTGTGGTGTTTTCACACCAGCGTAATAATAGTCACCACAACATTCCCCCCTCAATTTCAGGTTTGTTTTTCGAGTCAAACCGGGAACGGTCCACGGTCAGAATCCGACACTGAGATTGATCGAACCTGCCTAACCTGTCCGTAGCTTGCGCATGTGGAATCATTTTTATAAAAATCGAATCCGATGGTGACTACTGGCGTGCACAAACAAGAACGCCCCACTAAAGCTTACAGGAAGCTCATAGCGAGGCGACTGGATGTATATTTACCCTACCTCACAGGGTTGGCCCATGCGGCTCTGTATAAAGCCGACCTTAGAAAGCTGCTTTCATCTCTTTCTGTACTCGTTGTACGGTGCTGAGCGCACAGTCAACAAGGGCTGCTGTCTTGCGCAGACTAATACCGCTTTCCAGTGCTGTGCGGATACGCTCATGCAAGGCTTCGTCAGTCTTACGGCCTTTGTACACGCCGTTAGCTTTAGCCGCGGTGATGCCTTCAGCCTGACGGCGGCGGCGGTCTTCGTAGTCTTTACGGGCAACTACAGCAAGCATGTCCAGGAGCATACCGTTGACGGCCTTAATCATGCCTTTGGTGAAGTCGTCAGTAGCACCTGCTTTAGTCAGCACCGTGTGGCTAGTGGGTAGGTCCAAACTTACGACTGTAATGCCCTTTCCCTTAATGCGGGCTTTCATCGCCTCCCAGTCACCATCCTGCAATCTCGTCAGTCGGTCTACCTGCTCAATCAGCAGCACGTCACCTTCGTGGCTATCATCGATCAGGCGGTTGAGTTGGTCGCGATCAAGTTTTGTACCAGACACGTTCTCAACATAGAACGCTGCAACCTTGTGACCGTGCGCAGCAGCAAACTCGATCAAAGCAGCACGAGCACGATTAGCATCAGTGTCGGTTGTCGAAGCACGAAGATAGCCGCGAATGTACATGTTGAATCCCACTGTATCGTTTTGGATATACCGATTATAGGTGTACCGCTTTGGATGGTCAAACATTACTTATCGGTACAGCCATCGGTACATTTAGGGAGTCTTTTACTGTGCTGTCTGGGGTATACCCAAATCGGTATTGGCACTCAGCGGTGACTGCACACCAACCTGAACGCCCAGGACAGTAGCGATCATCGTCAGCGTGGGATTGGAATGATGAAATGCCCGGCGATCAAATATGAGAATAGAGGAAAGTCAAAAGGGGTATGACGACATTGGAAAGAAGGGTGTGACGACATTGGTGAATATTGTTTTTCACCGTTCGACAGTGAGGATGATGGTGTTGTGTTTGTGTGTTTTACTGACCCTGTCTTTCGGATGATCTAGGGTAACTCTATTCAGCGTTGACGCTGAGGAAAGATAAATGAGGATAAATCCTCAAGAGCGTCAACCTATCGGTTTCCTTGCCAAACATCATCACTCATACATTCAGTGTCAGCAGGTGAGCCGCAAGGCGAATGCTTTTAGGGGTAAAGGACAGACAGTCCGACCCGCTCTTGATCTTGATTATCTTGAGCATTGTATTCTGAGCCAAGCTCAGGGATGGTTATTCAAGATATCATTACTATTCTGTGCATAGCACAGGCATTACACTCTCTTGGATTTTGAAGGGAGCTTTGTCCCTTCTCCTTCCCAATTTCTCTAGTAACCTATCCAAGGCTTCACCTTGAAGGAAGCTTACCCTGTGGACAATCTCCACAGAAAAACAGCACGTTCGCTTTGCTCTCTTATTATATCCTGCCGTAATTCATTCGTAGCTCCATGCGGCACTCCAGATCAACAGTTTCGTCCGTCAGATACCCATCTTCATCAATGTCGCCTTCCTCATTCTGAGATTGTGACTCTAAAACCTTTTTTTCCAAGCGAAGCTTTTCTGATGGATGAGTTTTCAAATACCGCTCGATACTATGAATTGCAACACGGCCTGCCGCAGCAAGGTAACGAGTATAGCGCTCTTTAATTGGCTCTAGGTCGTGGTTGCGGAAGGTGGTGCTACTCTCAATCGCTTCAGTTGAAATCACTGCCATTGTTATGACCTTCCGGACGTAGTTCGGTCGAATGTTCAGCTTTCCATTGCTGCTTCCAGCAGCAATGTAAGTACCTGCCATAACAGCATTTTCAACCCAATGGGCACTCTCGCTGATTGCCGTTTTGATGATCGCCGCAAACGGGTTCAAGAATAATTTAGGCTTGGGACCACGTTTCGGCTTTGGGCTGAGCGTATCGATAACGGGTGTTGGGGTTTCAGCCTTCGGCCCTCCAAAATCTACATGCACCACGTTGCAGACTTTCTTCATTTCCATCAAATGCTGGTACTGAGTCTGACTGTCCGTAGGTCGTGGAATCCCGTCACGGTATTGCTCGATATTGGTCTGGAGGGATGATGTGACGAACTGCCCATAGATTTCTCCAGTACGCTTATCGACCCTGAAGCCATCGATAATACTGGTGTGGCAATGACTGGCTTGGGATGAGGATGTAAGCAGGGTTACTGGGGTGGTCGCGTTGGCGATAGAATTTAGGGCGACAGCATGCTGCATGGTGATTCTCCTTTTTCATGTTCAATTCATAGGCATTTCCTCTTGGGTGGTGCCATGTGTGTGGTGGTGTGCTTGCTCAAATCGCAGGCACGGCAAAACCCCCTACGATGCACAATTCGACTGACGAACGTGGTCGTGTGGAGATGGGTGCGTTGCACCGAGGCGTACTGGATTGAGGGTGCATATTCTACACGAAAGCGGACGCAAATGCAAGCTATTCTTATTTAGATAAAATCAATTCTCATCTACTACACATCAAGACTCTGTAAGCTTTCCTGCTTCGATTTGAGCAACGATGACCTGTACTCGCTACCTTTTCATGCCCAAGCAGAGAAAACACTCAAAATTGATCCGTTGGTGCCTTCCTGCCACACCACCAATAGTATTCGGTAGGGAATGAGATTAAAGCGTCCTATCCGTTTAAGAATGACGAAGTTTCAGTGTGAACGTTGGTAGTGTTTAGCACCATCACCATCATCCCCAATGTTTATCGCAGTGAAACACTTTACCTTGCGCAAAGAAAAGCTCCACACTGCGGTTAGACAATGTGGAGCATCCTGTTAATTTCATTGTTATTGACCCCTAGGTCAAGTTGAAGTTTTACTCTGGAATCTCAAGCGGCTTGTAGCATGCCTGCACTTCTTTTTCAATCTCAGCCATCTGCTTTGCTTTTGCCTGTTCGGCAGCTTTACGATCTTTTTCTTCCTGAGCCTGAATCAGTTGTTGACGAAGAAGTTGTTGATAACGCTCACGCTCACTCTCTAGGTGAGCAACATACTCAGCTTTTACATCCTTCCTGATTTCTGCAATGTCAGCCTGTTGTTGTTCCAATGGCTTGACCATCCAGACACTATAATCTAATGGTGAGTGCTTTACGTCTTTCTTGGGAGTGACAGTGTAACCGGCATTGGCTTTATCAATGACACGTTGTAGAAACTCATGACCGAATGGTGCCTGTACCAATTCCATACTTCGCTCAGTTTGACGATAGACATTAACCCAAGCGTCAACACGCTTTTCATATTCAGATTGATCCCATTTCGGTGGAACGCCAGTAATCTTAATCTTGTCTGTCATTGTATGCTCCTTTCTGCTTGATGATATATGTAATAGCCTTACTGATAATGTCCAGTCGGTAGGCTTCAAGGTTGAATTTAAGCTGTTGCTGCGCAACGGGCTTTGCTGTTTGTTGCTGCGTGGCTGATTTAGTTGGAATGTTTACAGCTTTCGCTTGCTGTTGCTTGCGTTGGTCTGTAGCTCGTTTTATACCTTTGGTGAATGCATCCACGTTCATTATTTGAATGCCCCTCCTACCAAGTATCCAGATAAAAATTCGATCATGCCTGAACAACGCTGACCTTCTGCACGGTTACCAGTACAGGCTGCCGCTGATCGAAGACTTTTATAATGCTTAATTTGTTTGTAAATCTCTTGATTAGACATATTTTTTCCTTATGAATCAGGCGCCAGCAAGGTGATTGCTCACCAGCTTATTAAGGTAAACATCAATGCTCAGGTTGGCGGCATATGCCTTCAAGAACAAATCAGTATGGTTAACAACAGACATACGAAAGGGGATCAGCACTGATTGTTCTTTAAGTGCTCGCCACCTTTTTACTCGACATTTGTCAGAACAAACCTTAGCGTGACTTCGTTTGTTGATTAGTGGTGTGTGGCAATTTAAACATGTACGATCTTCAGACATAAGATATCCTCCAGGTGATTGGATTGTCGTAAACGACGATTTGATTTATTGAAAACAAAAATAAACTCTCGCCACAATGAAGTGAACGAGAGGGTAAGGATAAGATGCACCACCATGGGAGAGGATCAAGGTGGTAGGAGCAACATACCCAAGAGGAATCGCAGGACTAATTTGCTCATGGTACGTCGAGGATACGACGTTAAGGACCATTGAAAAATCTAGGGAAATGGTCAATCTAAAAGCAAGTGATACTTTACTTTCTCAATTGCCACCATTATACAATTTCAAATCACATTTGTCCATGCGTTGCAAGTGTTTTTTGTACTTTACACCAACATTATTTACCAAAATGTATTCCATATCAGCTTGAGCACAACACCACCTTCAACATCTTCTCAATCACTTCCACGGCTTTTCTTACGCTGCAAAAGAATTCTAAATGCGATATTCCTTTCTTCATCGCCCACTCCACCTGCACCTTCCTTATAGATCGCCAAAAGCTCTGAGCTAGGCAACTTCATATAGTTTTCAACAAGCAACTTTCTCCGTTCTGCTGTCATCTTAATACTTGTCGTCGCACTATCGGCATACGACTGGCCGTTATTCATGACATGAACAGCGACATTAGACAATGCTTTTCCAACCAAGCTGGCAGCAGACGAAATCTTCTTTCTGTTGGTGCCATTAGCAAAGTTATCCCTCACCTCGCCCCAAGCTTTTCCAAGGTCATAATAATATCCAGATTCTTTACCACCATCCTTGCCACTCATATAACGTCTCCATACCAAACTTTTCTTTATCACACTTGACGCAAGAGCTACCATAGCTCAGCTGCCGTCAGCGCTGAATAGCTTCTTGAGTAGCTCGGTGATTGTTCCAACCGGCACCCCTGCCCCATAGGTGTCAAAAGTAATCGTACCTGAAGCGTGCCCCATGATAGCTTGAGCGTGAATGATAGGAACCCCCTTGGCTTGCATCAACGAAGCCAGCGAGTGCCGCAATGAGTGAAATACTAAACCACGTTCATAGTCATCCCCTAGAGCAGCAGGGATAGCGTGCTGATTAACCCACTCACCCGACGGCCTGTAACCAATCTGGGCCAGCGATCCGCTCCCACTGCTGCGGATAACATCGACGTACCTTAAGAACGCTGCAAGATCGAATCCGTAAGCACCGTCAGTGAGTGGCACCAATCGCTTACTCTGTTTGTTCTTGATCGACTTCCCTTCACCATTCTCATTGATGTGAATGGCTACGACTCCTGAGTCAGTTACTACAACGTCACTCGTTGTCAGCTGACATATTTCCTTCAGGCGCCCACCTGTGATGATCCCCAAGCTGAGCAGCCAGCGTTTCCATGATGTTTCTGGAAGGCCGTTTGCATAGTTCATCAGCTTGCTCACCTGAGCTTGGGAGAACGCCTTGCGGGTGGACTCAACCCCCTTAGTCAGCTTCAGCTTCTTGTCGAATGTTCGACTCAAGTGGCCATTCTCAACAGCCCATGCGAGCACAGCTGACAGCTTCACAATCAACTTGTTTACCGTTGAGGGCATCCGTCCTTGGGCTAGTCGCCCCCTGAACGCTACAAGGTCTTCTCTTGAGTGCTTCCTGAAGTCCAATCCCTCCAGATGCTCACTGATAACCTTGTGACACAACGTCGTTTCCTTCAGGGTTGAAGGTTTCTGCTCTCCAGCACGGTCAGCCATGTACAACTGAGCGAGTGCATCAAAGGTCATCGGTGACTCTGCTGGCGCTGTGCTCATCACCTCTCTGTGCGGTGTTTCCACTGCGCTTGGGGAAACGGTGACGTTCCGGTACAAATCCCCCCAATGATGGAAGGGATGAACGTCATCAGCAGACAGCACGGTGCGACTCACCAATGTCAGCAGATGGTCCCGTAAATCGTTCCACAAGGCTTCAGGCCGCTCAATGTGGAAGGTTTGGAGTGATGCTATTAGTTGACTGGAGGTCTCCATTGCACGCCTTCGATCAGTGGTCTTCAGAGACACAGACACCATCCTGCTCACGCTACCTGTCATGCGAATGCGCAAGTAGTAGGTACCGTGTCGCCGGTAGTGGTAGGGACTGGCTAGTCGGCAATGTGGCCTCAAGGGCAACGTGCGGGTTGTGACAACACTTGTAACAGGGTGGCTCTGTAGGACAACGCTCATGGTGGCTAACCCCTTGAATCTATTGGATTAACCCTTTCCCTCTTTGTCGTTCTGGATGTACTGCCGGGAGGATTTGCGCAAGTTGAAGCGCATTACCCTGCTGTGGGATTACATCCGGGCGGTGACCGAGGCGAATGCGCCGTTGTTGATGGGGCAAACCCGCGAGATGCGCTTTGCCCAGGACTGATGGGCCTGCGCATTTCCGAAGGCAACACAGCCCCTGTAGGAGCGGGCTTGCCCGCGAACACCGGCAAAGCCGGTGCCAGACAGCGCGTTGCCTGCTTCGCGGGCACGCCCGCGTCTACAGGGGATATGTGACAGCCCGAGCGGCGACGATCAGTAGGACGCGACCACGATGGACACTCGACGGTTCTCGGTACGCCCGGCGCTGGTGCGGTTGTCCGCCACCGGCTGGCTGCTGCCCAGGCCACGGCTCTGAATGTTCTGCGCCTGCATGCCAATCCCCACCAGCGCCTTGGTCACGCTTTGCGCGCGGCGCTCGGACAGCTGCTGGTTATACGCCGCCTTGCCCGACGAGTCGGCATGCCCGTCCACCCGCACGCCCTGGATACCAACGCCGAGCAGCGCCTTGCCGATGCGCTCGACAATCGCCTGGCTCTGGCCGTTGAGGCTGTCCAGATCGCTGCCGAACAGCACTTTGCCAGACAAGTCGTAGGCCCAACCTTCATCGGTCGGGGTGAAACCTTCGCGCTTGAGCACGGCAATCTGTTCTGGGGTAAGGCCTTTCGGGGGGGCACTCTGGCACCCCGTCAGCGCCAGCAGGGCGAGCAACAAGGCCCAAAGCGGAAAACGTAAAGCGTGCATCACGGGTTCAACTCCTGTTCCTGATTTCATTGGCGGACCGTTCCGTCTGCGCCACTTGCCAATGGCCACGGCGTTTGCGCTTGGCCTGGTACATCGCCGCATCGGCGGCATTCAGAAGACTGGCGGGGTCAGCGCCGTCATCCGGGTAATAGGCAATACCGACACTCAGCGAGGTGGAGACACTGCGGCCACTGTCCAGTTGCACCGGCAGCTCCATGCTGGCAACGATCTTCTCGGCAATGTGTTCGGCGTCCTTGCGCGTATGCAAAGGCGTCAACAACACGGCAAACTCGTCGCCCCCCAGGCGCGCCACCAGGTCTTGCTCGCGCAGCTGGGCGCGCACACGTTCGGCCACGCTGATCAACACCTCGTCACCCACGGCGTGGCCGAGGGTGTCGTTGATCTGCTTGAAGTGGTCGCTGTCGAGGAACAGTACTGCCAGGTGGTCCTGCTGGCGGGCCGCATTTCGCACGCTGCGGCTCAGGCGCCCTTCAAAGAAGGCGCGGTTGGGCAAGCCGGTCAGGCTGTCGTGGCTGGCTTGATGGGCCAGGGTCTGGTTTTCGCTCTGCAGGTGGCTATGCCACACCTCCAGCTCATCCAGCAGGGCATTGAAGTCGTTACCCAGCTCGTTCAGCTCGGCAATCGGCGCTTCTGGCACGCGCCGGTCGAAGCTGCGCTCGCGGCGGGCGGCATGGGCCACACTGGCCAGGCCACGCAGCGGGCGGGTGATATCGCTGAGCAGGCGCCGCGACAGATACTGGGCAGCCAGGGCGCTGAGGACCGTGCAGAACAGGATACCGGCCAAGCCACTGAGCAGGAACAGCAACAGGCTCCTGCCCTGGCCTGCCAGTTCGATATGCCCGACCTGCTGTTGCTGGTGCACGATCGGCAGAATGACCGGCTCATCCAGCAAGGCGCTGGCAACCTGCACCTCCAGCTGCGCGAGCATGCCGGTATTGTCGCGTTGCCAGTGCGCCAGTTGCTCGCCCTCGTTGTTGAAGACCTTGGCCTCGGCCACTTCTTCGGTACTGGCAATCAACGCCAGCGACTCATTGGCAGCGGCGCTGTCATCGAACACCACCGCCGCCTCTACCGTGTAGTTGATCGAGCGAGCGATCAACTGCAGGTTATGGTTGGCATAGACACGCAGGGCGAGCACGCCCAGCAGGGTGAGGGAGATACCCGCCAGGCCAACGGCAAGCAAGGCGACGCTGAGGTGGCCACGGCCCAGCACCGAGCGCAGGGTCGGGCGCACGGTACGCTTGCGGGTCGGCTTCATGGCTGCTCCGCCCGGCGCCGCGACAATTGCAGCACGCTGGGGTGAATGCGCACGCCAGAGCGTGCCACCGAGTCGAGATTGACTTCAAAGGCCACCTGCTGGTCGCTGACCCGCAGGCAGAACAGGCTGCCGACCGTGCAGGGGTCATCCGCCTCGCTGATGCTCAGCACCGGGTGGCCGCCGATACGCTGGAACAGCCGATCCCGCTGGCCCTGGTCAAGCTTGCCAATGTAGAGGGCATCGCAGGCCTGGGCGACCTGGGTGTCTTCTGCCAGCAAGCGCCGCACCTGCAGCGGCCGGCCGGACTCCTGGACATGGCCCTTGATGAGATCGTCGGCGTACTCGGTCGGGCCGACCAGGCACAGGCGCAAAGGAGAGGGTTCGACGGGCCAGCGGGCGTAACTGAAGATACCCAGTACTACCTGGGTGACTGCCTTGGCGCGTTGCTGTGCCTGGGCGGCGGTTGTGCCGGGGTCTGCCCGGGCAGCGCCTGCAGAAAGGAGCAGGACGGCCAGCAATAGCGAAAGCGCACAGCTTGTCACTCGCCTTGCGGCCACGTTCATGTGGGAAATCCCTTTAAGCCCCTTCCGATATCGGCGCAACGATAGCACATGGCCGCTTTAATGTATGAGCCTGCAGCCACGTGTAATGGGTGTCATGGCCCTAGACCTGCTCGAGCATCAACCCGGAAATACGCCGTACTTTGCGCGCCACCGCTTCTTCGAAAATGCCTTGGCGTGGCTCGACCAGGCTGAAGCAGTGCTTGGCCCGAGTGATGCCGGTGTACACCAGTTCCTTGGTCAGCACCGGGTTGAGCGCATCCGGCAGCACCAGGGCAGTGTGGCTGAACTCCGAGCCCTGGGACTTGTGCACGGTCATGGCGAATACCGTTTCCACTTCGTTCAGCCGGCTGGGCAGGACGAAGCGCACGCCGCCGCTGCCGTCGTTACGCGGGAAGGCCACGCGCAACAGGGGTTCGCCGCGCTCGTCCGGCAGGCGCAGGGCGATGCCGATGTCACCGTTCATCAGGCCCAGGCCGTAGTCGTTGCGGGTCACCAGCACCGGGCGCCCTTCGTACCAGGGCTGCTGGCTGTCGATCAGACCGGCATTGTGCAGCACCCGCGCCACCCGTTCATTCAGGCCTTCGACCCCCCAGGCGCCCCGGCGCACCGCGCACAGCAACTGGAAATCCTCGAAACTGCGCAACACCTTGCCCGCCCATTGCTCCCAGGCGGGGTCGTCAAAGGCGGTATCAAGTGCTGGCCGGTAACGCCCAAGGGTGCGCAGGTAGCTGCGGTAGCCTTGCGGTCCATCGGTACCGCGGTTCAGACCGTCCAGTAACAGGCGGTCGAAAGCACGATCCTGCTCGTGCTTGAGCGACAGGCTGTGCACGTCAGCAGGCGGCGCGGCCAGCAGGTTGCGCGCCGCGTGAGCATCCTGACGATTGACCAGTCTGGCCAACTGGCCAATACCGCTGCCTTCACCGAATCGCCGTGAAAAACGCAGCATCACCACCTGCTGAGCCAACGGGTGGCGCTGCTCATTGCCGGCCTTGAGGCCACTGCCGGCCAGCGACTCGCCACTGACCTGCTGAAGCCACGCAGCAGTCGCCGGCGAGTAAAAGCCCTCCTCAGCATCCCGGCATAGGTCACCCAGCACCGCGCCGGCCTCGACCGAAGCCAACTGGTCCTTGTCGCCCAGCAGCACCAGACGCGCCCGCGGCGGCAGGGCATCGAGCAGGTTGGCCATCATTTCCAGGTCGATCATCGACGCTTCGTCGACCACCAGCACATCCAACGGCAACGGGTTGCCAGCATGATGGCGGAAGTGCCGCGAGCCTGGGCGGCTGCCGAGCAGGCGATGCACGGTGCTGACTTCAGTAGGGATTTGCCCGCGTACTTCGGCGCTGACTTGCAGGCGCTCGACTTGCTGGCCAATGGATTCGGTCAGGCGCGCAGCGGCCTTGCCGGTCGGTGCAGCCAGGCGGATGCGCAGTGGCCTGCCCTGCTCCACTGCCGGTGCCTGCAGCAACGCCAGCAGGCGCACCACGGTGGTCGTCTTGCCAGTACCGGGGCCGCCAGTGATGATGCTGAAACCGGCACGGGTGGCCAAGGCACAGGCGAGCTTCTGCCAGTCCAACTGGCCAGCTGGCGCGCCGCCCTCGAACAGTTGCGCCAGGCGCTCTGGCAGATCCGCAGGCGGTGCTTCGGCCTGACTCAGGCGCTGGCGCAGGGCATGGTCGATGCGCCGTTCGTAACGCCAGTAACGGCGCAGGTAAAGGCGCTCGCCACTGCGTACCAGTGGCCGCGCTTGCTGGCCAGGCGTATCACCTGCGGCCACCAGCGGGCTGGCGCTGATGCGCTGAAGCCAGGCATTCAAGTCAAGGTTGGCCAGCAGTTGCGATGGCAGTAGCAAAGGGCCGATAAGGGCGTCACCTTCCGGCGGCAACGACAGGGCGAAATCAGGCTCGGCCAAGGTTTGTTGCAGGTCGAGGCAGACATGTCCGTGCCCCAGTTGGTGGCTGGCCAGCGCCGCTGCCAGCAATAGCAAGGGATCACTGCCGGGGGCACGCTCTTCCAGGAACGACACGAATGCGCGGTCCAGGGCACGTAGCCAGCCCCGCTCAACCCAACGGTCGAGTAATTGCAGCAGGTCAGCGCTGTTGTGCTGCGGTGCCAGCGCCAGCAGGTGCTCTGCGTGCAACGGGGTGGGCAACAGGTCGACAAGGCTTCGGCTCATGGCGCAACTCCGGCAAACAGGTCCTGCTGTACCGGCGCGTGCTCGCCACGGAACAGTGCATCGAGGCTTTCGATCAGCTCACGCGGTGGCTTGGCGTGGTACACGCCGTGGCCGCTGCTGCTGGCACCGCGCAGGAAGATGAACAGGGCGCCGCCAACATGGCGGTCATAATCGTAGTCCGCCAGCCGCGCGCGCAACTGGCGGTGCAGGGCCAGCAGGTACAGCACATACTGCAGGTCGTAGCGGTGCTCAAGAATCGCCTTTTCCATGGCCATGGCATCGTAGGCCTGGATGTCCGCACCCAGCCAGTTGGACTTGTAGTCGGTCACGTAGTAACGCCCGTCCAGCTCGAACGCCAGGTCGATGAACCCTTTGAACATGCCGTTTAGCACGGTCGGCTGCGCAGCTGGGCGCGCCAGACCGGGGTGGGTGTGGCGTGCCACCAGGCGATCGAGTTGTTCTGCGTCGACCCGGTGGCTGGCGAACCAGAACTCCATTTCGATCTGGTAATGACGCAGCTGGCCCAGCGTTACGCTCTGGTCGCTGCCCGGCAGCGGCAACGCCTCGCCCAGCAAACGTTGCATCCAGTGGCTCAGGGTGGGGATCCAGCCGGCCCAGTCACGGCGGTTGCAGCGCTGGCCAACGGTACGCTCGATCAGTTGAGGGTTACCGCTGACCTCGCTGAAGCCCTCACGGCCTGCCCACTCCAGCAAACCATGGAGGAAGGTGCCGGGGTTAGGCCCCCGTGGGAAGCGATGGATATCGCCGCTGTCGGCCGGGACCTCGCGCAACACCTGGGCATCGGGCACCTCGTCATCCAGCAGTTGCTGGGCCTGCGAGCTGTCGGCGCCGAGGGTCTGATCGCCGACACGAAGGGCACTGTACGAAGCGATCCACCAGTGCTCGGCAGCCGCATGGCGTGGCCTGCGTGCTGGCAGCAGCTCACGTTCGGCGTGTGGCATGCGATACATCTGCTCATCCGCCTGCGGCAGGCCCGGGCAAGTGATGTGCGGGCAACTTGCCGCCAAAGCCTGCAACCAGTCCGTCAGCTGCGCCGAGCCAGCCAAGGCAAGGCCGCCCCCCAGCAGGTAGCCAAACGCCGAGCGGTGCAGCTGCGAGCTCTTCAGATTACCGCGCTTGAGGTCGGCGACACCCAGCCAGCAAGCATGCTGGGCGCGGGTCAGGGCCACGTAGAGCAGGCGCAGGTCTTCGGCCAGGCGCTCGTCGTCAGCGCGCTCGATCTGCTCCTGGTCAGGTGTGAGGGTGAGGTGGGCGTTACCTTCGCTGTCATGCCAGGCCAGCGGTAGACGGCTACCATCCACCGGTTTGCTGGTGCAGATGAATGGCAGGTAGACCAAGGGATATTCCAGGCCCTTGGACTTGTGGATGGTCACCACCTTGACCAACTGTTCGTCGCTCTCCAGGCGCAGGATCTGCTCTTCACCGGCCTGACCGGAACTGGCCAGGTGCTCGGCCAGGTGGCGGATAAGCGCCTGTTCGCCGTCCAGCTCGCCAGCGGCCTGCTGCAGCAGCTCGGCCAGATGCAGCAGGTTGGTCAGCACCCGCTCGCCATCACTGCGGCGGATCAGCGTGCGCGGTAGCTGGAAGTCATGCAGCAGGTGGCGCAACATCGGCAACACCCCTTGGCGCTGCCAGGTGTCGCGGTAAAGGCGAAAGCGCATCACCCAGCTCTCCCAGACCCGCTCGTCCTGGTTAAGCCGGTCCAGCGCAGCCAGCGACAGGCCCAGTGTAAGGCTGGCCAGAGCAGCCTTGAGCAGGCGCTCCGAGTCAGGCTCGGCGCAGGCCTTGAGCCAGGCCAGCAGGTCGTGGGCTTCCTGGGCGGCAAACACCGAGTCCTTGTCGGACAGGTAGACACTGCGCACCTCGCGTGCGGCCAGTTCGGCGCGGACCATCTGCGCCTCATGGCCATCGCGCACCAGGATGGCGATGTCCGAGGGCAGACAGGCGCGCAATTCGCCTTCGGCATTCTGGAAGCCCGCCGTGCCCTGCTGGCCGCCATTGAGCAAGGCCACAATATGGCTGGCGCAACTGGCGGCCAGTTGCTGGCGGTAAACGCTGCTGGAGACTGGCTCTTCACTTTCCAGCTGCCAGCATTGCAGGGCTGCACTGACTTCACCGTCAATCAGCAGCTGTTCGCCACGCCCCTTGGCGCGCACCTCGATGAATGGCAGCGGGTTGTCATCGGCCTCGCGGAACAGGAATGCACCCCGCCCCGCTTCACGCCCCTCGGCCTGCAGGAACACCTGGTTGACCGCCGCCACCATGGCTTTGCTGGAGCGGTAGTTGGTGTCCAGGCTGTGCAGACGGCCGCTGGTGGCGCGCCGCGCCGCAAGGTAGGTGTAGATGTCGGCACCGCGGAAGGCGTAGATCGCCTGTTTGGGGTCCCCGATCATGAACAGACCGGTTTCGGCGCGGTTTTCACTGATCTGGTAGATGCGCTCGAAAATGCCGTACTGAACCGGGTCGGTGTCCTGGAATTCGTCGATCAGCGCAACCGGGAACTGTTCACGGATCAGGCTGGCCAGGCGCTCGCCGGCCTCGCTGGCGAGTGCGTGCTGCAAGCGCACGAGCATGTCGTCGAAGCCCATTTCTGCACGCCGGCGCTTCTCCACTTCAAAACGTGCCGATACCCAACTGGCCGCGTGCTCGAGCAGAGGGGCATCCGGGCTATCCAGGGCCTGCAGTTGTTGCTGCAAGTGCTGCATGGCGTTGAGGGCTGGGTGCTCGGGAGGCTCTCCCTTCCAGGCCTCGGCCATGCCCGCCGGGGTCAGCCGGGTAAAACCGGTGCCCAAGTCGAGCTCTACCAGTTGCTCATCGCTGGCCCAAGCGCAGAGCTTGTCGAACCAGGGCTCGAAGTAACGGGCTTGCATCTTGCGGCCGTCGACCTGCTTGGCGGCTAGCGCCTCGCGGCAGATTTGCCGCAGTTCCTCGGCCCACTGTGCCCATGGTGCCTTGATCCGGGCCAACTGTGCGCCACGTTGCTGCAGCGATGCCTGGATCAATGCAGCGGGCTCTGGCCCATCCTGCTGGGCGCGCACACGGCCGAACAGTGGGCGAATGCGTGGCAGCAAAGCGTCGGGGCTCCCCCAGTTGCCGCGCACCCAGGCCAGTGCGTCCCCTTGCATCCCATAGCAGAAGCGCCGCCAGTAATCGCGCATGACCTGGCCCAACAACTCGCTGTGGTCGGTTTCCAGGGTCTGGGTGAACAGGCTGCCGCTGTCGAAGGCATGCTCGCGCAGCATGCGCTGGCACCAGCCATGGATGGTCGATACCGCAGCCTCGTCCATCCACTGCACGGCGATTTCCAACCGGCCGGCGCAACGCGGCCAGTTCTCTTGTGGGTAATCGTCACGCAGTTGGTGCAACAGCGGATCGGCGTCTTCCAGTTCGCCACGGAAGAACCGTGCAGCTTCAGCCAGGCGGGCGCGGATGCGCTCGCGCAGCTCTTTGGTGGCGGCGTCGGTGAAGGTCACCACGAGGATCTGCGGTGGTAGCAGCTCGCGGTCGAAGCCCTGCTCGCCACCGTGACCGAGGATCAGGCGCAGGTACAGCGCCGAAATGGTGAAGGTCTTGCCCGTACCGGCGCTGGCCTCGATCAGCTGGCTACCGTGCAGGGGGAAACTCAGTGCCAGAGGACGGTCCTGGGTCATGCGCCTTTCTCCGGGTTGCCCAAGGTCTGCCAAGGGGCGGTGAACAACGGGCGGTACAAGGTTTCGCACCAGCCTTCAAACGTTTCGTCAGCGGTGAGTGCTGCAAAGTCCCGGAACTGGCGGGCCAAGGCAATGCTTTCACTCCGTTCGCCAAAGCTGGTGCGTTCGTCGCCTTCGTAGGCGCGAGCTGCTGCGGCCATGGCTTTATCGGCATCGTCCTGGGCCAACCAGGCGAACGCGGTCTTTGCCGCGACTGGCAACGGCGCGTTCATTGCCGCCTGACGGGCCACCAACAGGTCGCCCAGCAGTTGCGCGGCCAGCGCTTGCGGCAGCGGTGCAAGCAACAGGGTCAGGTCACTGGCTACCAATGCACTGTTATAGGGGTAGCCCGCTGCACAGGCCGCCAGGTGCGTAACCCAGGGCGCGATAAGGCGGTGCCACTTCAGGTTGTTGCGCCCGGCACTGATGGTGTTGGGTACTGTGGTGATGCTGAGAAGGCTCTGATCTTCCGCCTGGAACACCCGGCCCAGCCAGCCCTCCAGACGGTGCTGACCGTGCTCGAAATGCACCGGCAAAGCGCCCTCGACCAACTGTGGCCAGCGTTGCAGCAATTGCTGGTGACGTTGCAGCAGGTCCGGCAGCGGTTCGATCAATTCGTTTTGCAGCAGTTCGCCGAAACCGGCTAGCGGCAGTAAACCGCAGGCCTGCAGGCGGCGGGCCTGGGCGCGCAAGGCCTGTTCGGCGTTGTCCGGTTCGGCCAAGGCGGCGCCAAGCAGGCTTTCGCTAGCGCCGTAGCGTTGCAGGGTATCGAGGACGAAGGGCTCTTCGTCCGGGGTCGGCGCTTCCAGCGCCTCAAAGTACACCTTCAAGCGCTGGCTGAAGAAGTGCCGTACCGGGTGGCGCAAGAAGTCATTCAGCTGGTGCAGACTCAGGGCTTCGGCGTCCTGATAAGGCGGCAAGCCCGGCTCGCTCTGCTCGTCTGCCTCACCCTGCTGGTGCAGCACCTGCCATTCATGGGCATAGCTGAACAGTGGGCTGCCCTTCTGGAAGTACCGAGGGCTGAACGGCTGCAGCGGGTGCTCCTGGGTCAGTGCGTGCAACAGTTGCTCGCCCGGTTTCGCGGGCTGGCCCTGCTGCGCGTCGGCCAAATGCCAGCCCGCAGCGATGTGATCGCGCAACTGGCCGATCAGCACCGAGGCCGGGCGTTCGCTATTGTCGCGGATACTGCGCCCGACCCAGCTGACATACAGTTGGTCACGTGCTGACAGTAGCGCTTCAAGTAACAGGTAACGGTCGTCTTCGCGGCGTGAGCGGTCGCCGGGGCGATAGTCGCTGGCCATCAGGTCGAAGTCCAGCGGTGGCTGCGCACGCGGGTAATCGCCATCGTTCATGCCCAGCAGGCAGACCACCCTGAACGGGATCGCGCGCATGGGCATGAGTGTGCAGAAGTTGACCGAGCCGGCGAGGAAACGTTGCGACAGCTTGCCCTGATCAAGGCCCGACAACCAGGCTTCACGCACCACGGTAAGCGGTAGCGGGTCGTGCAGGCCGACGGTCTCGCACACCTCAAGCCAGCTATCGCGCAGATCCTGCAACTGCATCAACAGGAATTCATCACCCTCGTCCTCGGCGAGGAAGAACACGTGCAGCAAGGCATGCAGTCGCTCGCCCCACTGGCTGACGGTGGCAGGCTCGGACAGGGCCTGGCAGGCGACTTCGAGCGCATCGAGCAACGCGACCAGCGGGCCGATCAGTGCCGCGTCCAGGCCACCGATTTCATCGTAGGGTTCAATGCCATCACAGGCCTCACCCACCCCCACGGCATAACCCAACAGCATGCGGCGCAGGCCGAAACGCCAACTGTTCTGTTCGAGCCCGGCGGGCAAGCCCAGGCTCGCCCGCTGTGCGGCGTCAAGGCCCCAACGGATGCCAGCGCCCTTGATCCAGCGATGCAGCGTGGGCAGGTCGTTTTCGCGGATGCCGAAGCGGGCGCGGACTGCCGGCACGTCCAGCAGGTCGAGCACTTCGCTGACCGCGAAGCGGCTGTCAGGCAGTTTGAGCAGGTGCTCAAGCGCGATCAGCAAAGGCTCGCGACCACGCTGGCCCTGGTCTGTCAGGGTGAACGGGATGTAGCGCGGGTCGTTGCGCTGCAACTGGCCGAAGACGGCGCGGATATGCGGCGCGTAAGTGTCGATGTCCGGCAGCATGACGATCACGTCGCGCGGGCGCAAAGTCGGGTCGGCGCTGAAGCGGGCCAACAGCTGGTCGTGGAGGATTTCCACTTCACGTTGCGGGCTGTGCGCGATATGGAAGCGAATCGAGCGGTCTTTTGTGGTGTCGACTGGCGGCCACCGTTCGCGGCTCTCGGCGAGCGGGCGCAATTCCAGGATGTCGTCCTGCAGTTCGTTGAGCAGCGTGGTGGGCGAACCGTCGCTGAACAGGTCGATACGGCCGTCGCTGAACACGCCCTGGTAGCTGCCTGGGTCATCATAGCTGTCGAGCAGGTTGATGTAGTCGCGGCCTTGTTTACCCCAGGCAGCCAGCAATGGGTGGGCATGCTGGTGCAGCGTCTGGTCGTCCAGTTGCAGGGGCATGCCTTGCTTGCGTTGCTGGCGTTTGTACTGGTGGCGCAACAGGTCCTTGTCGGCGACGATATCGGCCCAGTGGTGGCGGCATGGGTTGTGTACGCACAGCAATACCTGACTGAAACGCGACAGGCCTGCCAGCGCTTCCAGGGCCTGGGCCGGCAGCGAAGAGATACCGAACACGATCACCCTCGGTGGCAGCCCTGCAGGCGCCTGCTCCAGGCTGTTGATGCGCTCGATGAAACGTTGGTGTACCCCGGCGCGGCTTTGCGCCATGCCTTGCTCGCCAACATCCTCCAGCAATGCTCGCCACAACTCGGCTTGCCAGCGGTTGCCTGGCGGCAGAACTTTGCGCTCGCCGCGGGCCGTGTTGATGACGTGCTCACCAGTGGCCCAGTCCTTGAGCCAATCGGCGCGGTAGACCTGATACTGGTCGAACAGGTCGGCCAAGCGCTCGGCGAGCTGGTAGCGCTTGCGCAAGTCACTGTCATCGGTGAGGAAGCGCCGCAGTGGCTCGAAATGCGGGCGCTCGATGAGCGCTGGCAACAGGCGCATCAGCCGCCAGGTCAGGGGTGCCTTGTCGAGCAGAGACACTTCGGGGATTTCGCTACGGCCAAGCACGCTGCGGTAGAGCTGCCACATAAAGCTACCGGGCAGTTGCACATCGATTGCAGCGGCGATGCCGCAGCCGCCTTGGTCATCTTCCAGCGGATCTTCAGCCAGGGCCAGCTTGAGCCATTGGGCGATGCCATTGCTTTGCACCAGGGCAATTTCGTTTTCCAGAGGCGCCAGCGGGTAGCGACGCATCCAGCTCACTACCAGGCTACGCAGGTCGTCGAGGCGGTTGCCGTGGACGATCATGAAGCCAGGGTGGAGATGGGCGGTGTTGAGCATCGGAAGGTCTCTGGAGGCGCTGATGGCTGAGAGGGGAACGATATCACGCGTACATGAAACGGCCGAATGCCATCAGGCTGCGGGAGCGGCCGTGCCCGCTCCCGCAGCGATTCGCGCAGGTCGAGTTTTTTTGCCCACAAAGACAAAACCCCTACCTGCATGTGCAGATAGGGGTTTTGCGAAATGAATCTTGACGATGACCTACTCTCACATGGGGA